>SDBS01002425.1_pt1 | contig 18636 bp, 13 predicted proteins | sample 2277091 | NCBI WGS metagenome assembly SDBS01 (sample SAMN10404972, study PRJNA504765) | marine sediment metagenome | isolation source: marine sediment core GS10_PC15, 163 cmbsf | place: Arctic Ocean: Southern Knipovich Ridge | collected 2010 | reverse complement strand
CAAAATATTGTTTGAATGAAGATCCATTCCAGCATACAGTTTCATCGCAGTGCCCTCTCTTTTGTTTAAAAGTAGCAGTTTACTTAACTGCTTCGGGGCCTGCTAGATGATTATCAGGCTCTAGAGTAGTACCGGGTATTTTTAACGAAGAAAGCGGTTTTATAGTCAGCATTAATGACGCTATAATAGTACGGATAGGCACAGTCTCGTGCGAAGTGCGACAACATATCTAAATTTTGATATGTTGTCGCACTTCGCACGAGACTGTGCCATCAAGCTGAAAAAGCAAAATAAACCGCTTGAAAAGCTGATTTCAACACATTTTGCACGAATCCAGGCCGTCCCTCAAATAATGTAATATCATAAAGTTACATTATATTACATTGTGGCAGCCATGAGGCTTGTTGACTATCTTTATTAGAACTTTCCTTCAAGTTTGTTATTTTTTCTATTATTTGTTGAGGCGAGTAAACTGTTTTTAATTTTTCTAATTTACGATCTATCCTTCGTTTATTATCCTCAGTTAATGTTTTATCATCCTTCAAGACTTTAAGTTGTAGGTTTACTTCACTAAAAAGAGAATTGCCTTTATGATAATGAAGAGAGGACTGTTTAATATTGCCTTTACTTGCAAATGAATCACCAAAGGTACAATGATTTTTTAAATTTTGATAGTCTTTACATGCTTTAAAAAAAGCAGACTGATTTGTTATTGAACCACTTACTGTATCTTCTGTATTACGTTGATCTGTCGGTATAGCGAGCTGAACACCTTCTTCATTTTTTGAGTTAAGATCTATTGATTGATCAGATTGAAAAGAAGATTCATATTCGGACTCTGAGATTTCTATATTATTAGCAACTGTATTTTTAAGCGCAACATGAAGTTCCGCTTTTTCTTTTCTTTGGCTTTCATCCTGTTTTTGCTGTTCTTTTAATTGATTTTGATAAGCGGTTTTGAAAGTGTTAAAAAATTTATCCAATACAAAAGGTCGGCTTAATGTAGAATCATTTTTACAAGCCTGATCAAGAACATTATAGATGGGTAAAAGCAGCGAATAACCTTCGGCAAAGTCTTTATAGTGCAATTTCAATGCCTCTTTGTGTTGATCAAGCTCTTCTTCAAGTTTTTCTATACCTTCTTCTTTTTCTTTTTCTTTCTTTTCTAACTTTTCTTGTTCATAATCGTCAAAATCACTTTTTGTCGGACTTTCTTCTGACTTCTTAACTTCTTCAATAGACTTTTCCAATTTCGATATGTTTGAATTAAGAAGACTTATTTCTTCTTTAATTTCCTCATAGGATGCTGGATTTTTATCATACCCATATCCTTTGATCTCAATCACATCAAACTCACCTATACCACTCCAACCGTGGGTGTTTTGGTATGTTGCAACATAGTTTTTCTTTTTATTATCACCCTTATCCGCTGAGGTTTCTTTGGCTGTAATATGTTTTAAATGCTTATTTTCCTCGGTTTCAATTCTTTTAGCTTCAACAAAAGGCATACCTAACTTATATTGTGAAGTTGTTGTCTTGGCGTGACTATCTTTAAAAATCTCGCGAAACAACTTTGATGTAAGTTTTCCGGAAACTCTACGAGTATGTAATTTCTCAAATTGTACTATTTTTTCGAGATCCTTTTTTATAACATTTTTTTTCGTCAAAGCATTTTCTTTTTTCTTTAATTGTTCTTTTAATAATTTAATTCTTTCTTTTTTTCCTAGATTTCTTAATTCACTCGTCTTTACTGCAATGAGTGTGTCTTTATTATCAATAGCTAAGGTTAATTTATCTAAAGGAGTTTTATAATTCCTTTCTACCCAATTTGACAAACTTTCTAACATCTCATAATTATCCGGCGTTGTTAATTCAAATTTTATAGCAGATTTTTGGATAGGACTCGAAATGTTTTGTAAAGCTTTTTCTAAATTCTTTTTTAACTCTTGATCATTGTGAGATTTCCAAATATATAAATTTTCTTCTGAGATTAGCTCTAAAACATCTATTTCTCTTTCTATTTGCAATGCTTTTTCTATTGGAGTATTAGACATAACCTTTTTTGCTTTTCCAAAAAAGCCAGATTGTTCAGGGTTTTTTATTCTTTCCAAGTCTCTATCAAGTTTCTTTTTGTGCTCGTCAAATAGTTTTAGATATTCTTTCTTCGAAAAGCGCGGATCTCCTTTAGTGTTAACAACAAAGATTATATTTGGCTTTATTGTTTCATAGTATGATTCCTTAAAGATAGAGCTCAAAAGCTTAACTAATTTTTTAAATAGTTCACCGTTACCTGCAATTAATGAAGCACCATCAATAACACAAACAATTGACTTAATCTCTTCTGCCATCTCTTTTGCGAGAAACGTTGTAAAAGCGTGCATAGATCTAATCGTATCTCCTTCGGTATCTTCAAAACCAGGGGTATCACAATATTCGCCATAAGTACTTGGATATTTTGTTTTAGACTTAGACCTGTTGTTACCTATTCCAGGATATCTTTTTGGCGATGTAGCCGTTTTCTTTACAACTAGCTTTGTGCAACAATTTTTATCGGGACTAAGCTCACAACCAAGCATTAAACAAATCAGCGTACTTTTCCCCGCGTCTGATTGGCCAACGATTAAATTAATTTTTGTTTTATTTGCTTCTATCAGCTCAGGAATTCTGATTTTTAAAAGCATCTCCATTTTAGCATCTTCACTTATAGTCATCTTAACTTCTTTATTCATATCCAAATCTTTAGCATCTGATTCTTCATCAACCTCCAACGTTTTTTGATTAAGATATTGATCAAGCTCAAACAGATTAGCCAACTTGTTTATAATTTCATTAAATTTATTCTTTGAAGTAAGGGCATCAAATTGGATTTTAGCGCTGTTTTCATCGCCTATAGTGGTAAGTTTTGCAAGCCTAACATGTCCTCCTTCAAATGTTAGCTTATTAGGTCGACTAAAGGTATATTCATTCGTTGTTGCGATGTATTCACAATGCTTGCCATCCTCTTCTTTACTTTTGAATTGCCATTTTACTGCATTTTCCTTTTTACCAAAAACAAGATATTCTGATTGTTTTCCTTTGCTCCTCAAAAGATACTTGCCATTACTATTTTTTAGATAAAATTTCTTTATCCCTATTTCATCTTTTGAAGTTTTGCCATTATTCACCTCTTCCACTTGAAAAGAGTCGCGCATCTTGCTGTATATCATTAGATTATCATCACCTTCTTTTGATAGATACATATCGCTTTTGCCACTGGAAACTCGCATTATAAATCCATCGCCATCAAAAAATAAATTTTTGTTAATCATCTCATTAGTGATTAAGGCACATAATTTTTCTGCCTCAATTTTTAACAAATTATTTGCATTTTTCTGATTGATTGATAATAATATTTGATCGTTTATTTTAGATAATTCGCTTTGTAATTTTTCGCACAGAGGTTTTTCTAAATTAATAGTCTGTGGCAAACTCTTTATAATTTCTGCAATAATATTAACAAGCACTGCCTGAGGAGATACCATCTCAGCAGGCAAAGGCTTTAAATCTTCTTTTTCATAAATAAACTTGCCTCTGGACTGTGTTTTTGACAGATTCTGTTTTAGCTTATTAATAATCTTTTCAATATCTTGGTCGAACGTCTTTCTTTTGGGCTCGTCAAACTCGGGACTTTCAACTCCGCCAAATGCTTGTATATTAATTTTTACATTTGCTTTTTCGTCTGTTTCGTCATTGCTATTTGAAATTTTGCCTTTTGGGCTTATAAAGCTTAAAAGATTAGTAATATTTCCCGTGTGAATACTTTTACCTTCATTGGCATTTAAGTCAAAATCAGCATCTATAGTCAGCCGATAACCTTTAATAAAATGGCCTGACGCTATATATTGAGTTGTATTGTCACTAACTTTATATTCTGAAAGTAAATGTTGTTCATTTATACTTAACCCACATTTTATCATCTTATATATATAAAAAGTTATTTTTGAGTGTTTATCTTCTTTTATTTTTGTTTTTTGGTTTTCATGTTTGTACCCGCTTGTGCCAAGAACTTTTTTCCAAAGGCTAACTTGAATCTCCATATCTCTTGCAAATATTTCTTTGCTTGCTTTATTATCTTCATTTTTAATGAACAAGTATTCACATTCTTCTGGATCAAAAGAAACATCTGAATCTTCGATTTGAAAAAGTTTGGTTGGGTTTCCGCTTGTATCTACAGCCCATCCTAACTTTGTATCACTAGTGCCTCCTGTAACCGAACTTTCAGTCATAGCGTGTGAAGTGTTATTACTTGAGTTTTGTTTTGGCATGATTTTATCTCCTATTTAATATTAAAAAACTAAATTAGCACCCTTGTCTTTGTACTTTATATCTAGTTACATCTAACAAATATTTTGCATCATGTTATGTCTCGCTTCTAACTGTGCACTGCGATCAATCTCTTTGATGATTGGTCGATTTGTTCCGACGGTTCGCTCCAAATAATCTCTATTATAATTTAACATTGTATTTTGCCTGACAATGGCTGGCGGAATGTCCGGATTTGGTCTATCTGCACAAATTGTTTTTACCGCTTCTCGCGAATATTCCCTTAAAAATCCGATCATTTTACCAATTGCAATTAAAGGTTGTGCTTCTTGATAAGCATTGCGTGTTTGTGATTGATACATGTATTCACCAAAACTCTCTGGCTTTTCAAAATTCATTACTTCCTCTTTGATTGGTTCTAATGATTTCTCTACATAAGGCGCAAAAAATTCAATTCCCAACACTGCTTTCCCAACTGGACTCGATCCAGCCACCTTGTCAAATGCCGAATCAACACCTAATTGAATGGTTGCATCACGAAATGCATGTGGATTGTCCTTGTCTATCTCTTCTTTAACATTTGCTGCTAGTGTCATCGTTTTTGCAAATTTTTGTGGCACCATTGCTATTAGTTGACCATCTTTACCTGGGTATGCTTTGATTGCTTCTTTTGCAATTCTATTCGCACCAAGCTGAACCAAAATGGAAGCATAAGTGAACGCTGATTTATCGGTACTTTCTTCCATATTTTTAATAGCTCTTTGATGAATTTTTGTGGCTGCCTTTCTTTCTTTTTTACTTAACCCCGCCTCTTTTAATAGCTGTTTAACTTCTTTTTTCGCCGTTTTAGCTTCCTTTTTTTCATGTTTTGAATGTTTATGATGTTTATGATGTTTATGTTTACCCATAGCGTCTCTCCTCAAAATTATTTATTACATTATTTGGATTTAAAATTCTTTCTGCTTTAATTTTCTTTACTATAAAAGGCCTTGAAAATTGCTTTCATGCGGGTGCAAAACCTACATAAGATAATAATAATCAACATTCCAAGCAGGACTACATTTTACAAGCAATATTAATTCGTTTTGTTCAGACTCATTAACAACTTGATGTTTTTGTCCAGGAGAGATAATGATCGTCTCTCCGGAAGTTATAATTTGTTTTTGATCATCGATGATCACTTTTGCACAACCTGAAACAATATAGTAATCTTCCGCCTGAACATTGTGATAGTGTAAAGGTGCATATCCCCCGGGAATGAAGCTTGCTATAGCCCAACTTCTTTTAACATTATTATCAATTGCACCGCCTGTTAATTCAACAACCGTTTCTCCCGTTCCAGATTGAAAAACCGGCTTATCTTTTTTATCAAAATATAAAACTTCTTCTGCATTTCTTAATAAATAATGTTCACTGGAAATCCGCTCCATCTGACAACCATCTAAAAAAAACTTACATTTGTCTGAGAAGGCTGGTTTAGTAAAAAACATGTTCGATCTCCAGTTAGATTTGACGATTTATTATTATTGATATTATTATTGATATTATTATTGATATTATTATTGTACTGATATTTTGACGCATCATAACAGCGATTTGACTTTTTCATATACGTAGAAATACTAATATAGGTTCTTATGTTCTTATGATAAACATTGAATGACAATTGTCAGAGTGCTAGAATGCGTTATGTTTATTATAATTCCTACTTGACCTCGTGTCTTGGCAACCTTACCCTTTAATAATGAAATGGCATTAGTGATGGCAAGAACTCTTAATTTAGATCACCACATCTGCATCACCTCAGCAAACACTGTGGCTAAAATAGCTGCGCCACTTATTAAGACATTCAATATAAAACATTTTCGTTACTTGAAGTTATTTAACGATGGTTCGCGCGTGTTACTTTCTAATTATTCAGATTGCACTCGATTCATGTACGAAGAGGGTCGCTACAAAACCATGTGGTTTGATGGAGGTCGTCCCGAATGCTTAACTGAAGGTTATCATATTTGGGATGTTTTGCGGGCGCTTGACCCACATCAAGAAAATGATCCTCTTCAAAACGAAATTAGTTTATTGCTTGACCTTAATTGTGGAATTACATTTGTTCAACAAGGCTTAGGTTTCTATGAAATATATACGTTCGACACAAATAGCCCCGCTATTTACCATGTTGACAAAAAACTTCTGTTTCATTTTACACGGTATTTTAAATCAGAAGCTGCCAATCTGATTAAATCCGCTGAAGAGGATAAAATTTACGGTCCAATTAAAGCGCCTCTTTGCAGCCCAATTAACCATCAAACTGATCAGCAAATTAGCGCGTACTTAAATAAAACACCGATTAATCGTTTTTATTTAAGTGGAAAATATAGTCATATTTATTTAACGCCAAAAGAAATCAAATGTATTTTATGGGCTATACAAGGAAAAACAGCTGAAGAAATCGCGATGATTGAAAAAAACAGCTTCAGAACCGTCGAAATGCATTTAACGAATGTGCGTAAAAAGTTAAATTGCTATAAACAGACTCAACTTATTCGCATCATTTTAGAAGCTGGTGTTTTACAAGCATTCGAATAATATCCAGAAAGGGAATAAATGTAATGATGTCCGATGAAGCAAAAAAAGCAAGAATATCGTTTGTACAGGCACATCCAACTGGACCTGATGATAACAAAATTCCTGAGTTTTATGAAAAAATTTCCGAGGTATTTGAATTTGGCAAAATTCGCCAACAGAAAATTGCTTTTATTGTTGTTGATCATTTAGTCCATACACTTCCTTACTTCATCGAATGCTTATCTACAATAGGCTGTGTTGCAGCAATTATTCCAAAAAGCTCACGCACGGTTCCATCGGTAGTTAAAACCATTAAAAAACTTTATCATGAAATTCTTTACAGCAATATCAACAAAGAAACATTTTGGGACGTTAATAAATCTAACGAATTTTTAGAAAGCATTCTAAATAAAAGTGAATTAAAAGACCATCACTTTGTTTTACTCGATCATGGTGGATATTTTGCACCTCGACTAAAAGATACTTTGAACAAGTTGAGCGAGCGCTTTCTCGGCATCACTGAACATACTCTAAATGGCGAAATGAATTACCAAAAACAATTATCACAAGACATACCGTCGCCAATCCCAATCTACTCAATTGCTCGCACTAAATTAAAATCTTCTGAGGATGCTTTTGTTGCACAAAGCATTGTCGATGCAATTCGAACCCGTGTTTTTGGTAGTGTCGGCCTCAGACAATGTTTAGATCGTCTCCAAAATATTGTTATCATTGGCTATGGACACATGGGTAGTCATGTTGCAAATACTTTAAGAAATGATTGTCCTGAAACAATAATTTATATTTGCGACTCATCTGACACTGCACAGACAAAGGCACGTGCCGATCATTTTGAGATTAAAAACAAAAAAGAGATCATTTCAAAAGCTGATTTAATCATCACAGCAACAAGCACTCTTTGTATGACTCGAGAAGACTTTGCAATATTAAAACCCCAAACTTGTGTCGCCTGTGTCACCTCAAAAGATAATCAATTTTCAGCTGATGCATTAGCAGACTATCAAGAAGTGCCCAATGACGACAATCTTGCCATCACCAAATATCAACATACAAAAAATAAAAATCAATCAATCTATCTTGCTGAAAATGGCTGCTCTGTTAACTTTCCACTTGGCTCAACATCCCATCCTATTATGCAGGCCGTATTAGCTTCTGTTTGTGTACAAGCAAACACAATTTCCACGAACAATCCTAACAAAGAATTATTGGCAACCCACATACAACTGACAAATATTGAGAATGCTATCATCATTCAAGAAATTTGGGATGTTACCTTTGGAATTTTTATAGAGCCCATCAAAAATTTAAATAAAATCTGGTTAAAAAGACATACCATTTCAAATGTAAGTGCTCCTTGTCACCCTTTTATAGGCAGAAAAACTTTTGTACAAAACATGTACGCCAAACTTCATCGGCAAAAACAACAACCAGCAATATTATCAATTACAGGAGGACGAAAAATAGGAAAGTCTGAGGTTGTTAAGAAATACGTACTGGGATATCAGCACTTGTATTCGCTCATTTGGTGGTTTAGTGAAAAAAAAGATTTATGGCTTTCTTTAAACCAACTTGCAACCGAACTACACAGACAATTAGATGTTGATATTGACTTTGTTGATCCTAAGACTCGCGCTCAAGCTATCAAACAAATTATTAATCAATATGGAAATTGGCTGCTTATCTTTGATGGTGTTCAGCAATATAACAAAATAAAAGATTTTATTCCAAATCAAACACAAGGGGACAAAAAAGGACACGTGCTCATTACATCCAATACCAGCCATGTGCCTAACCCATACAAATTAGGACCTTGGACAGTAAAAGAATCATTAAACTACGCCGCAAGGTCTCTTAGTGCACCAAATTTATTCTTTAAGCAAGCATCAAAAAAATTGGCACCAACTATCCCCACAACAACAATAAAAACCGCTACAAACTTTTGTCTTTCTCCAAATAATATAGCGACAACGATAGTTGTTGCAAATCAAACTCAAAAAGCAGTATCAAAACAAATAAAAGCATCAAACAAGCACGGTAAATAGAAATTGCGGTTCTATCAAAACTGAGTCCAAACTTCATTATCTTAATTTTTGTAGCTTTTGCATTCATGCTGTTATTAATAATTTATTAAAATTATCAATTTTAATGAAAAAATAATAGTTAGTCCTATTCCTAATCTATTTTTTTTATTAATTGCAAAATGCCATTCCACATTTCAGTCAAAAATTCTTTTATTGCTAATTGATTTTGTGCAGTTAAATTCGATGGAGTAACATTCGTGGTATTAATTAAATTTTCAATATTTAAAGATTGTTTAGCAATAAATTCTTGGTGTTGATTGGAATGAGAGGTTTCTTGAAAAGTTTCTCCATGCCCTGTCAAAAGCCATCCCGCACTAATCTTCAGAAGACGGCTGTAATGTATCAGTATTTCTACATTTAAAGATCGCGTTCCGGATTCATGTTGAGCATAGGTCGTTTCAGGAATATGATGCTGGGAAGAAAAAGCTCTGGCGGATTTATAATGTGCTGCTTTTCTGGCAGTTCGAAGTCTTTGACCAATTTGTTCTGATAGCTCGCTCATGTTTTAATAAGTTCCTATTCGCTTAATATTATTATTCAAGCGCACAAGAAAATATCATTTAATCCCCTATGTTGTAAAGGGGTTTGGTTAATACTGATAACAGAAAATCACAAAAAAACTTGACAATCATCTCATTATGAATATTATCACTCACGGTGAGTACACATGGCGTTGGACAGCATAAAAAAACAAGCAAAAAATGACCAAAAAAAGAATTAGGGGAAATGAAGTAGGGGCCTGTTTTTGATAGCAATAACATAATCAACCATCATTTATCAAACCAACAGGTAAATAACAGATAGACCAAACGCAAGACGCGACAAGATGAAACAGAAAAAATAATATCTTATAAACCAAAAAAACGTTTCATTTTTTACGATTGAAAGGAATTAAAAAATGCGATTATCAACCAAGGAATGTTATGCGGTCATGGTTATGTTAGATGTTGCTTTACATCAAGCGGGTGGACCCGTATCAGTGATAAATATTTCAAAACGATGTCATCTTTCACAATCCTATGTAGAACAGTTATTTTCTCAGTTACTCAAAAATAATTTAGTGAAAAGTGTTCGCGGACCTAGCGGAGGGTATCTGATCCATCATGATCTTGATCAATTAACAGTGGCGCAAGTTGTTTTAGCCTTTAACAAAACACCACTAAAAATGTTACCGGAAAATTATCATCATGAGAACATCGATTTACATCACACATTGTGGAGAGGATTAAATCAAGTCATCCATGATTATTTGAATACAGTTACTTATACTCAATTGCTTTGCCAGCATAAAGACAAAAGAACCACAGGTTAAAAGAGAATGATAACTCGATATAAAGAAGAAGAATTTAGAAAAGCGATACAAGCTATCTATTCTTGGCCTCATGGTCAGCTGGATATTCAAAAAATGGATTTGTTTGCCTCCCAGCTTCCTATCGATATAATCATATATGTTATCGATGAGTTTATTGCTTGTTTTATGAAAAATTTAAATGGCTATACGAAAAAGTTAAAAGAGCTGGAGGAGAGGCAAAAACAATATTCTAGTCAGACTGATGATGTTACAAATTTTGACAAAACAAGTTGGACTGGTGACGTATCAGAATTTATAGAATATAAAGCGTATTTGTTTACGAAGAAAAATTTAAACAGAAATTTTGTTTCTAAACAAAATAGTATCCATAAATTTAATCAAGCCATTCAAATATTGGAAGCGCAAAAGGCGAGATATCAACAGAAATAAAAAAAGGTTTTTAAAGAAAGTATTTAACAAGGAATAAGTTACTATGCATATAAGAAAGGCAAATGATTATGCACTTCGTATGATGGTTAATATTGCACTACATCAAAAAGAAGAGGGCCCCATATCGACTGTAAAATTAGCGAAGAAATTAGATATTTCCCCCTCTTATGTTGAACAATTGATATCTAAGTTAAGGAAGCATTCTTTAATCAAGGCCAAACGTGGTCCCCGAGGAGGATACATGATTGATGGTCATGCTGAAAGCATTTCGATGTTACAAATCATCACCGCTATTTCTATCAAAAGAGAAAGAATACATACAGAGAAGAATATTAAAAAAGATGAATTATTTGCATTGCCTGTATGGAGTCAGTTCAATCGTCATGTTTCGCAATTTCTAAAAGAAATTACGTTGCAAGATTTAATAAACCAAGCAATCATAGAAAAACCGAACAATTTTGGTTGAGAATTTGAGAGAAAGAGTGTTTGTAAACCAACAGTTTATCTATTTGAGCTGAGGTTTCTTTTTGCGGTTTTTCTCGATACAATCACGCAATTACAGTTGTCCATGCCGTTTTTCCATTGTTACTACCACCTAGTAGCGAGTTTCTGATGATAGCATGATTTTAACCAATTTTTTTAAAGAATAAATCTCAGAAGTATCTGACCGATTGTTTTTTCTAAAGTTTTTTTTAGCCGCAGAAATGCAGGGCTTTGGTCCACGATGACCGGCACCATAGCTGAGATGTGGTAAAACAAATTCATTGAATTCAGACTCAGTCAGGAGTGTTGGAATAGCCTTATATTTAAGTGGATTTAGTTGTTTTTTCGATGGCATTTTGAAAATCCCTTTGTCTATTATAGAAGAGCGCAGTATACAGCATATCCCTAATATAGTGGATTTAGACAATTCTAAAACTCGCAACCAGGTGGCCATAAGGGCGCTATATTAGCGATAGATACTACCTAGATAAGCAGGCTTAATCCGATGTTAACAAGTGTTATTTACAGACTTTAATTGGCATGCCATAAGGCTCGTGCAGGATGCGTATTGTTTGAGAAAAAATAAGCGAACTGTTTTTGGCCAGATGGTCAATAACTTTTTTTAGCGGGGGCCACTGTTGAAAAATAAACTTGATTGCAAATTTATTTAACTTTATAATAGCCTACTATCATAAAGTCCTATTTTATTTTTTCACTTTTGTGTGCTCAAGAAGCTTCTTTTTAAGTTATCTAATTATTGTAGATACCTCGCAACTTGTTGCTATGAGGTAATTCATTTAACATGATTAATGGACATAATATGTTTGTCAATGACAGCAACTTTAATAGTTTTATTGATGGTATTCAAAAACAAAATATTCAAGCATTGAAAATAACATCAACAAATCAATCTGTGCTACACGTAGAATTTACTTTAAAGGATTCTCCAATTAAACAAGATGCTTATGATTGTTCGCTTTCTCCCGAGAATCAAGCGAGGCTTTTTAGCCTCTCTGCGCAAATCCTATCGAACAATCAAGATGATGTCAGGGCGGTGGAGTATTATGAACGTAGCATATCAATAGTGTCTAATAAATCAGATAATATTGCTCCTTATTTTAAATTTCTTTTGCGATTAGAAAACATTGATAGAGCTCTAGAATTATATTTAAAATATATTAAAGATGATTTAGACGAAGCCTTTATGCAAATATTAATATTTAGTGCAACAAATAATCTTTATCAAAATCATGAGATTATTTTAGAAAAGAAAGGCAATAAATTTATTATAGAAGGACTCGATAAATATATTTCTTCAAAAAATTTTAATGCGGATAATGCGCTAGCATTAATGGAATATGTTGGGCGTGTTGGCATAGAGGTTGTTTTTAAGTCTTTATTGCGAAAAGGCATTAAGCCAAATTATAAAATATATGAATTTGCGGTGCCGCAAATTCAGCGTTTATTAAATTATCGTCCAGGTCGCAATCACCCAACACTTTATCATTACTTGTATGCTAGTGATTTTAAGCTCGAAAATCTTTCTTATTTGTTAGAGGATTATGACGATACGACTGATGCAACAAGCAGTGATCTTGATTTTTATGATGAACAAGAAGGTTGGGAAACACAATATTTTTATATGAATGATCAAAACTTCCCTGATTTGGATGGACAAGGAGAATATAGTGACGAAATACATGAAAAAGATACAAGCACATTGTTAGTAGAAGAAACAAAACACAGAAAAGCATATGTAGAAAGTTATAATCAAGCAATCAAAAAATCTCAGCCTGAACTAAACTTTGATGATAAAACTTATGCAGCAAGATTTCTCCTCTTTAGAGGCATGTCTTTTTCACCTGATTATTTTTCTCATCAAAAACGCTTTGAAGTATGTTCGTCGTTGACAAAATCTCAACCGGCAGTTAGCTTGTCAACATTAACTCGCGCAGGATTAGAAAATGAAATAGACGTCTCAGAAGTTCATGCTAAATTTTTAGATGCAGACAAATATGAGAAAGATTTTTTCTCTCACATGCCAGAAGAAACACAAAAAAACTTTTTTGAGGAATATTTAAAACAATATCAAACCCTTTTTGAGCGCTCGTTCACACAAAAATATCAACACGATACAGCCTTAAATCCCATCGTTTCATTAACTTGCAAGCTCAGTAAGGCGCTTTTGTATGGAGGAGGTCGGCGCTTTAATACAGGCTTAAAGGTCTTAAACCCTCATTATCGACGATTTACTTTGCTTCCAAAGCATCCGCATGTTGGCTGGGTTGATATTTATTTAATGGATTTGCCTTATTTCTTAGGAGAAGGACGCGCCATGAATGATTTTATTCATGACCCACAAAGTGGATTTAATGTCTCATGCTTTTATTGGCATGATCATGAAAGTTGTTTTATATCATCAATACCTTCCAAGTATCATCTTGGCAGAAAGATTTTCTCACTTCCGGCGCTTAATAACGCCATCTTGAAAAATAAACAAAATATACTGCAAAATATATTTTCAAAAAATTCAAAGGACTCTGAAAATGCAATTAAAGCATTATTTGATACTGTTGCAAAGAAAATTTCGCCTATCATCGAAAACAAAATAAAATTGAAACTTTTAGCGAGAAATCCATGGCTAGTCTTTCCATATTATTTAACGAAAGGACATATTCAATCAACCTGCGCCGACCCAAGTAGTCAGCGAATAAAATACCGTCATCCCGAGGAAAATGCATCTTTGGAAGATTCTTTGTTTAGTGCTGATTTTGCCGAAGATTTATCTGTAACAGAATTCTCAGAAGAACAAGCGCCAGAAATTTCTAGTCAAAATTATTCAATTATTTTTAACTTTATTATAGATGATTTTATAAATCATGATTTTAAAGTACACGGCATAAATCACGCTATCAGAACGGCTATTTGGTGCGGTGTTATACGTAGTTTATATGAAAAATTTCAGCCTGAGGCTGTACAAGAGATAGTAGATCCATTTTATCTTCTGCAATTTGTGGCTCTTTTGCATGATGTGGGTCGAAAGAAAGATAAAGGCCCTGATGTATGGGAAACTGAAAGTGCTGAATTATGTGCTGGTCTGCTGAAAAGTTTTGGGTTTGCTGAAGAACTTGCCGTTCAATATGGTCAAATGATTCTAGAAAAAGATAGTCAAACAGACAAAGATATCAATGCAAAAATATTGCATGATGCTGATTGTCTTGATCGAATCAGATGTTCAAAAGAATTTTATATCGATCGTTTAGATAGTTATCAGGACTTAAAAGGGCTTCACTCTTCTAAAGACATGATCATTAAAATTGTTTGTGAAGTTGCTATGTTTATTTGTGCTGAAAATGACTTGGTTGTTTCTAGTTGTGAACTTAAAGAAACGTCGGGTGGCGATTGTATAAAAAAATTTGAAAGAAATAGAAACAAACCTAACCATAAAGATTTTGATGAGTGCGTTAACACGCTTGAAGACTATCAAATTCTGTCAGCTTTTTATCATAGCAAGCCGACAGCAAAAAAAAGAATCATGCCGAAGTCTTCTTCAGCAAATCTTAATGAAGAGTCAAAGATGCCGCGCGAGGAAGTTGTGCTCAAACGTAGTCGAACGAAATAAATTTAATAGGAGAAATTATCATGCCAAAAGATCCAATTACGATAGCTTTTTATAGCCATAAAGGCGGTGTTGGTAAAACGACCTCTATACATAACTTTGCCTATATTTTATCGCAACAGCTTAATTACAAAGTCTTGCTTGTAGATGCAGATCCGCAGTGCAGCTTAACATCTCTCATAGATAAAGACCGCCCCGTAACAGATAAGGATCAGCCCAGTGATTTAGCAGACGATATTTATAAATGTTTTAGTTTTCTAGACCAGAAATCTGCTAGATTACCTTCTAAAAAAGAACTCAAAAAATCATACATTCCAAGAGTCAAAGTTCGTTCTATTTATCCGGATAATAATAATTTGATGTTTTTAAAAGGTAGCGGAAGTTTCTACAAGCTTGATTCTACGGTTGCGCTTGCTATTTCTCGAACATTGGAGCTATACAATATTGTGCCAGCTATTTTGGGATATTTCCTATCGGAGCTTGGCAAAGAAAAAGGGGCAGAAATTATACTGCTTGATTTGAATCCAGGCGCAAATGCTTTAAATCAAGCATTATTAATGGGCAGTAATTATTTTATTGTGCCTATAATGCCAGATCATTTTTCTGTGCAAGCGGTGAAATCACTTTCACATATATTACCTGCATGGAGCCGAAGTTTAGAATATCTTCGAAAGACTTCAGCTGATTCAGAATCTGATGATTATTGTATGATAGAGCCGCCAAAATTATTAAGCATTCTGCCTCAGAGAGTACAAATCAAAAATGGCAGGCCTGTAAGAGCCTACGAGAAATGGCTAAAAGACATTTCAGCAACTATTGAAAACAATTTATTTTCAGAGCTTAACAAAGTACATATGGTTGATCCGCATGCTTGTTTATCTAGCTTAAATATCATCAAGGATTTTCATGCTGAAGGACTTGCCTCACAAAAAAGAGGTGAGCCTATTGTTGCTTCAACATCAAACAATAAAAATGTTCAAAATATTAAAAAACAGTTTAATCGGGTTATTTATAACGCTTTATCAAACTTAAATGCTGATGATAAGGCCCACTTTAAAGTTGATGAAAAATTAGAAGAACTCGGGTATTCCAGTCAAAATTATGGTCGTCGATTTCCATTACCATTACCATTTCCAAAACAAAGCGTCAAAAATTGGTTGCTCAGCCAAGCCGATGATGAAATTTTAAAAACATGTGCTGCCAAAGAATTTTTATCAATTATAGCAGATAGAACGTTACCCGCTTCGGTTTATAGCAGTGTTAACCCCGCACTAAACTATTTAAATGCTTTAAAGAAATTTAGAACAAACCTTATTGCGTTTATAAATCAATATCGCGAAATGTTGGCAAAAACTCATAGGAAGGGTAATCACTATGTTGATCGTTTGATAAAGAAAGCGAATCAAGATGGCCTTGTCGAAATTGAAGTGTGGTTAGGCGCTTTTGATCCTTCTGTATTTTCGAGTTCAATGAAAAAAGAATATAAAGATATGCTTAAGAGGCTTCATCAAAAAATTGATTTATATTACAACCAATTTTTAGCACCTAATGTTTACAAAAATTTGATATCAATATGGTTTGATGAATTAAATACTTACTTTTTTATGCCTAAAACAAGGGCTAATGAAGCGCCTTGCTGCTTACTTGATGCTATTGCTTACCTGCTTAAGATTCATCTCTCCATTAAACAAGTTGATGAAGAGGAAATAGTTGATATATATTCATTTGGCGTCAAAGATCCGAAAAGAACAATTGAAATATTTCAAAATACAGAAATTAATTTAAATCAATATTACTTGGAATCGCAAGAAACGCCGTTGATTCAGGAATTAACCTCTCAGTTTGATAACGCGATGCCAGTAGAAGTTTTTGAAGCTGGAGATAAATATAAACAAGAATATGATAAGCGATGGGAAAAATCTTCTTACTATCCGCCGCTTAGGAGTGCTGAAAAGAGGACGTCAATGTTGATTTCATTGTTCAACCATAAGGGAGGTGTTGGCAAAACAACAACGACTTTCAATTTAGGTTACATGTTAAGTCATAAGTTTCAACAAAAAGTTCTCTTGGTTGATCTAGATCCACAATGCAATCTATCGTCTGTTATTATGCAAGAAGATTATATTACTTTTTTTGATGAGCATGATAGGGATGAAGATATTTCGGAAGCTGATGTTGATGAAGATCCAGATAATTCAATTAATGATTCGTATAGTCTCATGAAATATGTTGTTAATCAAAATTGCGTGATTGACACTAAGCTTATCAAGCTCTACACAACAAAATATAAAAGTATGTATTTGTTGCCAGGCAACATGTCTGATTATATTACGGTTGAAATTCAACTGGCAAAGGCGAAGCGTGATTGCGCATCAGATGCAAACAAAAATCTACTCGGTAAGATTGCTTATAGCTTTCGGCAAATCGCTAAAGAGTTTTCTATTGATATAGTTCTATTTGATTTAAATCCTAGTAATTGTACGATTAATGAAGTTTGTTTGATGGGTTCTGATTATTTTATTGTGCCAGTATATCCTGACTATTTCTCTTTACAGGCGGTTATGTCATTGTCTGAGTTATTGCCCAGTTGGCACAAAGAGCTTTCTGATCGTTATAACAAATCGATGGATGGAGATTTACCAAAAGAAAGAATAGAGCGATTTAAAAGAGCCCCTGAAAATAGGGATTATATTTTGCCGTTACCACCAAAATTTTTACAAATTATTCCACAGCGATACGATATTGCACAAAGAGAGCCATTAAAATTATCTAAAGAAGGAGAGGAAGTATTAAATGCTATTTACCAGCAGATTGAAAATTTAATTAGTAATTTAGGTGAGTTTTGTATGTTGCCACATTCTTTTAAGTGGGAAAGCGTAAGAGGGATACCTAATTATTCTTCACTTGGATTGTTGGCGCAGGCTTTTGGTGATCCGATTGTTGAAATTCCGTATTCTAATTTACCTAAAAAAGCTTCTAAAGAAACTCACGCAAAAGATCGGATTTTTTATCGCAACCTCTTTATTGAAATTATTAATAATATTTTTAATACCATCAAAGCTGATTTTCCAGAGGCTCACAACTTTACGTCAGAACAAACATTGCTCTTTAACAAAAAGTGGCCCGTGCTAAATCCTGAAATACTTGATAAAGAATTTATGGATAGTATTCGGCGAAGAAAGAAGCCAGATGCTAAACGAAAAGAAGAGCAAGCTGACAAAAGCGGGTCAATCAAGTCATCTTTAACAAAAAGGCCTAAAAAGGATATAACTGATTTTTTCAAGACTAAAGATTCCAAAAATGATAGTCATGATAATGACAATTCTTCTCCCAGGGAATCATTGGGTTTTGATTTGCTTTAGCTTGCTACTATTAAGCGGTTGTTTTGACAAAAACAAAAATGTTATTTGTTAAAGCAAATTTTTAAATCGAAAATAATAAAAATATTTAATTTTAGATTATTAAAAAGCTATTGGCTTATGAACATCCCATTTCGTCCCTCTATGTCACGAAATCCAAAGTAGCTCTTGGAATCTTTAGCATTTTGCATATTTAGCTCTAACCCCAAAACGAGGTTAAAAGTTTCATTCATCAACCCTCGTTAATAATGGACTTTTTCTTAGTTGATAAATTTTTCTGTGCATGAACTTTTTTTGATTTCCCGGATAGATAGCGCTCTTGCATTGTGATATCATTATAACGATCAGTGATGGCAATAGAGCTATGGCCAGCATCATCTCTAACGTGACTTTCTGGTCTACCACGCATGTTAATGTCATCAGAAATACCTGTATGACGCAACCAGTGTACAGTCGCATGTTCTA
>SDBS01002424.1_pt1 | contig 18645 bp, 20 predicted proteins | sample 2277091 | NCBI WGS metagenome assembly SDBS01 (sample SAMN10404972, study PRJNA504765) | marine sediment metagenome | isolation source: marine sediment core GS10_PC15, 163 cmbsf | place: Arctic Ocean: Southern Knipovich Ridge | collected 2010 | reverse complement strand
AAATTAGAAAGAACTATCCACGCTTTTGCATCGAATTTTAGAGACGAGTCATTACATAACTGTGCAGCTTCTTTTTGGGAAACAAAGATCACTTCTATATCCTCAGATTCTTCATTACCATCCTTTGAAGATTCACCATCACATTCCACATAGATCATTGAAACTGATTCATCAGTCATTCCCGCAGAAGAAAATATCGGCGGACCAACTTTTATGAAACGGGTTAGCTCTAAACCCGTCTCTTCGCTTAATTCACGACGAGCTGCTTCTTGAATCGTTTCCCCTTCATCAATAAGTCCTGCCGGGAAACCATATTCATAATCTGCTAATGGCACCCTGTATTCTTTGATAATGACCATCTTCTCTTTAGATTTATGAAATGGGACAATGACCACTGCATTTGGTTTGGCAAAACTACATGTCACACATTTTGGTTCTTTTGCTCTCGAAGCAACTTGCCAAATCTTATTATCGCCATTTTTATCAATATATGACACATTAAACATATTTAACCATTTGAGGTTTGTAAGTTTCTTGGAATCTATAATTTTCATTTTTTATCCCGATACGATATTGGAAATGAAATTGGTTCAGGTAGGTCTATAACATATTTAATTTCTTGACACAATCAACATATAAAAGTATTTTCACTGTAATGGTATAATCCAGCATCCAACATATTATTAAAGGAGCAACCCGCCATGGCACTCACGAAAGCTCAAATCATCGAAGAAGTCAGAACCAGAAACGGATTCACGCTAAAAAAATCCACCAAAACAGTCGAAGCCCTTTTGGAAATCATGAAACAGACTCTTGAGTCCGGCGAAGATGTCCTGATCAGTGGTTTCGGTAAATTTTGTGTCAAGGACAAAAAGGAGCGGCGTGGACGGAACCCTGCGACCGGTGAGGATTTGATGTTAGCACCCAGGAAGGTTGTTACTTTTAAGGGCTCGGGGAAGTTGAGGGAGATTGTTAATGGACACAAATAGTTTTGTTGAATAGAGGTAATTTCTCAATAAATTCCGGAGTCTTTTATCATCTTATTCCCCATCACTTATTGATAAGTTACGAATAGAAGGCAGATAAATGAAAAATTTTATAGCAACTTTTTCTTTTAGCGAGGGAACAAGACAGATTCTATTTCAAGTATGCAAAAAGCATAATATCAAGCAAATAAAAGAAATCGTGGATATTTATAGACATAAACCAGATTTGTTTTTTGAAGAGAAAGGTTTTTCTAAAGAATGTTGGGAAGAAATATCAAATATTTTATCAGATCCGAACAACCCATACATACCAAAAGATTCTGTGATTTCTTTTCAAAAAGCCACGTTAATTGTTAAACGGAACAAACTAGTCGACGAATTAGCTGAGTTGAGTAATGAAATACAGCAAGTCAAATAGGCATTTACTAAGGCGAAAACTTTAACCACCCCAGTACGATCTATCGGACCTACCCCAGCACCATCTTCTGGAGCTACCCCAGTACCATCTTCTGGAGCTACGGGGCAGGCCCCAGTTGAATCCCAAGGGGTTCCGCAGTAGAGGAAATTCAACGGGGTAAACGGGGCAGGCCCCAGTTGAATCCCAAGGGGTTCCGCAGTAGCGGAAATTCAACGGGGTAAACGGGGCAGGCAGGAATCCATTGGAACGGACACCCATTACAAGAGAAGGATATGAGGCCCTGAAAAGGGAACTGGAATATCTTAAAAAGGTTGAACGGCCCAGGAATATCAAGGCAATTGAAGAAGCCCGCAGCCATGGAGATCTAACCGAAAACGCAGAGTATGAAGCTGCCAAAGATCGACAGGCATTTATTGAGGGCAGGTTAGGTGAGTTAGGATATAAGCTGGCCTGCGCTGATATCATTGATCCTCAAACTCTTCCCAAGGATCGGGCTGTATTTGCCTCAATTGTCGTACTTGAAAATATAGATACAGGTGAGGTTGTTGAATATCAGCTGGTAGGTCCGGATGAATCTGATGTTGAGAAAGGTCGTATATCCGTATCTTCACCCCTTGGAAAAGCAATTATCGGGAAAAAACCGGGTGATGAAATAACACTTGAGGCTCCTAGTGGGAAAAGGCATTATGAACTGGTTGAAATTCTGTGATCGATGTCATTCTTACAAGAAAAATTGGGGCCAGATTCCGAAAAGTTTATGCAGGATTTAGGTTCCACACCAAAGGATTGAAACCATATTTCCTGAATGCGACAATGTTTTCAAAGGGCTAAAATATTACGAAATGGTGTGTTTTGTGTCAGGTCTTGCACCGGTAAAAACATAAAGGTTTTACGATTAATGCAAAATAAGCGACAGCAATTCGGCAAAAAAAGCGAATTCATAGCCGTCAGACACCTTAAAAAAAACGGATACAAAATTCTGGAGCAGAATTACCGTAACAAGCTGGGCGAAATCGACATTATTGCAAAAGACAAGGGTACTCTGGTCTTTGTCGAGGTCAAAGCCAGAAGATCCGATCTTTTCGGAAATCCCAAATGGGCCTTAACCCCCAAAAAGCAGCGAAAAATCTCGATGGTGGCCCTCTACTATCTCAAAGCCATAAAACAGAGTAATGTTAAAGCAAGGTTTGACGTTGTGTCCATCAGCTCAGCAGAAGATAAACCAAAAGTAGAGATAATAAAAAATGCCTTTGAGCTCGCCTACGGATGATCCGGAACATATCGATAAAACGTGCAATCTTTATGTTGTTGCCACTCCCATCGGAAACAGGGACGATATCACCATTAGAGCCCTCAATATCCTCGGGCAGGTCGATCTTGTGGCCGCAGAAGATACCAGACACACGGGCAGACTTCTGGCGCATCACAATATCAAAGGTAATCTGATATCCTATCATGAGCATAATGAGGTAAAGCGCACGCCGGAGCTTATTCATCGGCTTAAAACAGGATCATCTGTTGCTCTGGTGTCTAATGCCGGGACACCATCGGTGTCTGACCCCGGCTACCGGCTTGTAAAAGAGGCCATTGCAAACAATATAAGGGTCATACCCGTTCCCGGCGTATCTGCCGCCGTAACCGCCCTCAGCGCAGCAGGACTGCCGACCGATTCCTTTATTTTTGTTGGGTTCCCCGCAAAAAAAAAGGCAAAGCGACTCAAGCAGCTCAAAGAACTCGCCAGTGAAAACAGAACCATCATATTTTATGAATCTCCAAAGCGCATTTTGACCTTTCTGGAGGAAATCATAAATGTTATGGGTGACAGGTATGGTGTCCTGTCCCGTGAGATGACCAAGCTGCACGAAGAATTTGTAAGGGGCTTTTTATCCGAAATTCATTACATCTTGAACGCACGTCCCGCAGTAAAAGGCGAATGCACCCTTCTTGTAATGGGATGTGAAGAAAACAAAGAAGTTTCCTTAGAGACCGTCCGAAATGAAATTAATAGTGAGCTGGAAAAGACAGGAAGCAGGCTGTCCGACATTGCCAGAGCCGTCGCTAAAAAATACGGTCTTCCTAAAAACAAGGTGTATGATGAGGCCCTGAAGTTAAAGCGCACGGCGCAGAGTTCAGGGCGCAACTCAAAATAATATGGATACAAATCAAAATCGAGATATCTATCCGGTAATTCTCGCTGTTCCTGATAAAAACCGGCGCCTTACCGGCAGGGAAATGGTTGTAAGCTTAAGCAATCATGCCAGAAGAGCGCTTGAAATATCGGCTCGAAAGAGCAGTGTTCATTTAAGCGATCTTTTAAAGGATGAAAACGGCGTCCCCCTCCCGTTTGACGGAAATTACTGGTCTCTTACCCACAAACCCACCTATGTCGGCGGCGTGATTGCTTCAACACGCATAGGAATCGATATCGAAAAAATCCGGCCCTGCTCAAAGGGTCTTTTCAGAAAAACGGCCCATGACAGAGAATGGACACTATCAGACACGGATCCATTTAAACTTTTTTATCGCTACTGGACGTCAAAAGAGTCGGTGCTAAAGGCTTCCGGAACCGGCATCAGAGATCTTTCAAAATGCCGCATTGTGCGGATAATTGACGATTACAATCTTATCGTAGACTACGATGAAAGAAAGTGGCTCATAGAACACTTTTTCTTCGACAATCACATTGCCTCTGTCGTCAAAAACAACTGTGATGTTGAATGGACTCTTTTAAACCAAGGAACTGAGAAATAGTGAATTCTCAAATTGCAAATTGAATTAACTGTTAACTTGACCGGTCTGCTCCCCGCCGCGAAGCACTGCCGTAAGGCAGAACCCCCGCCTTTTAAGGCGGGGTCGAGGGGAGCTATATGAAATTAAAAAAGCTTAACCTGACCGTTCTGCCCGATCGCTACGGCATCTGCCGGCTCGAGCCGGACATTTCTGTTCCGGACTGGGTATATAAATCTTCCTTTTTTTCTGTCACCAGTACCCCGGATGAATTGTCCGTAGTCTGCGCCGAAGCGCTAATCCCGGGTGATAAATCCAGTAATAAAGGATGGAGATGCCTTAAGGTGCAAGGACCTTTAGATCTTTCCGAAACAGGGATTCTTTCGTCTTTGGCTCTGCCTCTTGCCCGTGCGGGTGTTTCGATTTTTGCCATGTCCACCTATGACACCGATTATCTTCTGGTGAAGGAGGGTAGTCTTATAAAGGCAATCGAGTCGTTGGATTCAGAAGGATACAGGGTGACTTACGAATATACAGAGGGCAATGACTGACCATACTCCACAAAATCAGGACCTTTCCTTTTCAGCGGTTATTTTTACCGCTTGTATATGCACGCTTTTCGGCGCCAATGCTGTCGCAATTAAAATCAGTCTTACCGGGCTTGGTGTATTCACAACCGCCGGGCTCCGTTTCGGCATCGCCTCGGTGGTGATTGCTCTGTGGGCTCGCATTACTGGACGATCATTCAATATCAGGAAGGGACAGGTTAGTCAGTTGCTGATTATCTCCATGATATTTACAGTGCAACTGTCACTGTTCTATCTTGGAATTAGCAAAACCAATGCTTCTCGAGCGGTTCTGCTGGTCAATCTTCAACCTTTTTTTACACTTTTTCTGGCCCATTATTTTATTCCCGGTGACCGGATTACCAAAAGAAAAATCCTCGGAATCTTGATGGGATTTACCGGCGTGGCCTTTGTTTTTCTTGAAAAAAAGGGGGTCTCCGCCGATTTTCAAATCGGAGATCTTATGATCCTCGCCGCCGCTTTTATTTGGTCCTGCAACGCAGTTTATACAAAAAGGATTATACACGCCTATAAACCTTTTCATCTTGCGCTTTATCCTATGATATTTTCAGCACCTATCTTTTTTCTTGAAGGATTTTTGTGGGACGGTGTCATGATCGCCCATCTGGACGCAAAAATCGTAGGTTCTCTTTTGTATCAGAGCCTGGTAACGGCTTCTTTCGGCTTTATTGCCTGGATTACGCTGCTGAAAAAATACGGGGCCGTAGCGCTGCATTCTTTTATTTTTGTCATGCCAATTTCTGGGGTTTTGCTTGGGGGGCTGATTCTGGGAGAACCTATTACCGTTAATATTCTCATCGCCCTGTTGTTAATCGTCACGGGCATTCTGGTGATTCACTTCAAACAAAAAAAACTAATACTACTGTTTCATGTAGGACGAAATGTTTAACCAGAATATTTCATTAAAATTTTCGATTTCATGCTTCACGCCACAAATTTCTCATGAAAAAAATCAAACGGAATGGTATAATAATTCGATTTTAATAAATTCTGCCTAAATATAACTCAAGTTATTACGAAGGAGGTTCCAATGACACTAAAAATTACCTGGTACAGTCACGCCTGTTTATTGATTGAAACCGACAAAACAAATTTGCTTATTGATCCATTCTTTAGCGGTAATCCCCTGTCACCCGTCAATGCTGATGAGATCGCGGCAGATTACATCCTAGTTTCACACGGGCACGGAGACCACCTGGGAGATACCGTAGAAATTGCCAAACGAACCGGTGCAACCGTGATCTCAAATTATGAAATTCAAAACTGGATGGTGAACCAGGGAGTCAAAAGCGCTCATCCCCAGCACATCGGCGGTGGTTTTGATTACCCATGGGGCCGTGTCAAATTGACCATTGCCCACCATGGATCCGGCCTACCGGATGGCGCTTACGGCGGTAATCCGTGCGGTTTTCTGTTTTATATCCAGGGCAAAAAGATCTATCACGCCTGCGACACCGGCCTTTTCTATGATATGAAGCTTATAGGTGAAGAGGGAATCGACCTGGCAATTTTACCAATCGGCGACAATTTTACCATGGGGCCCGACGACGCCCTGAGGGCGGTAAAGCTTATCGAACCGGTACAGGTGGTTCCCATTCACTACGATACGTTTGATGTGATCAAACAGGACCCGCACGCCTGGGCCGATAAAGTAAAAAAGGAAACCTCGGCCAAGGTGACGGTTATGAAACCAGGCGATTATTTGGAGCTTTAGGGTTCGCGAAGCCTACGCTGTCCTCTCGAATCCGGCGAAAAGACGTGAATATGATGCATTGAGGCAGCAATTCGGATCTTCTGCCTACAGCCAGTTTAGAAAAAATTATTCTGAACAGGACATTTTCGGCGGTTCGGATATCAACCATATTTCTGAGGAAATGGCCAGGGCATTCGGGTCCAGGGGTTTTGACGACATTTTCAGAGAATTTTACGGCAAGGGATACCGAACCTTTGAATTTAAAGGTTCAGTAAATTTCTGTCATTTTTTTGTTCTTAATTGTTTAAGCTGCTCCTCTAAGCGAACCTGATCTTTGCTAACCCCCTGTTCCGTCGAACGTAAAAATAAAATTGTTGCTCCAATTACCGCTAAAATGAATACTATAATTACAACAGTCCTACTCTTCTTCATCGTATTCTCCCGTTTTTCATATTCAACAATTAGTGGCTGGATTCAACCTGCACCGGTTATAAACGATATAACATCTTGGTATTCCCAAAAATGCTAACCCAGGTGAACAGAACAGATTTTGTGAATCCTTTAACATAATAAAAAATAAAAATCAACAGGGCAATATTTTCAGATAGATGAGATGTCGGGGAGTTTTATCGAAAAGTTGCCTTCAATTAAGCGTAATGGGTGATCAGGCCCCCTTCAGGCCGATCTCTTCAGCGACTTCCTGCATACCCATAATCGTGTCCGTAATAAGGTCTGTCAGTTCTATGCCAAGCATTTTGGCGCCCCTTTCAATGATGGATCGGTCGACTCCAGCCGCAAATCTTTTGTCTTTCCATTTCTTTTTTACGGATTTGGCTTTTAGATCCATAACGCTTTTAGAAGGGCGAACCAGTGCCGTTGTCACCACCAGCCCGGTCAGTTCGTCGACGGCATAAAGAATTTTTTCAAGTTCTGTCTGGGGTTCAATATCCGAACAGATCCCCCAGCCGTGGCTGACTACCGCCCGTATGTACTCAGGGGGCCAGGAATTTTCCTTGAGGATCTCCTCGGTCTTGCGGCAGTGTTCATCCGGGAACTGTTCATAATCAAGGTCATGGACCAGACCGATAATACCCCATTTTTCTTCGTCTTCTCCGCGTTTGCGGGCAAAATAGCGCATAACCCCTTCCACAGCCAGCGCGTGTTTAATAAGGCCCTCATTTTTGTTGTATTCCGTCAATAGTTTATATGCCTCTTCTCTGGTCGGTAGGTTTGAACTCATTTTTTATCTCCTTTTTTTTTCTTCACAATGTTTCCTTTGGAACAAATTTTTGACAATTACTATAATTCATAAATCTGACTGATTGTAAATACTGATTTGAATTGTAACGGGCTTTTGATGTTAACAGGCACTTCCATGTTTGGGTTGAATTTTTAAATAATGCTTTTAAGCTTCATTTTGATTGCAGTTCAAGCCCCTCTGTGTTAATCAAAACGTAAAATTGTGAGAAGCTTTCTGATCAGGATTACTATTGATGGTTTCGTAAAAAATCTATTTTGCTCACTTGGGCCCTTACAACAATGAAAATCCAAAGGCTTCTGATACATCGTACTATACCGACCCGCTCATAATTCGGACTTGGCCAATATACAATAGGTCGCCGTTAAATACCAGTTCTCGGGAACTTTTGTTCAGCAAAAATAAGAAATAATCACAATTTGAGGATGTTCTCATGGATGATAAGCCTACATATGAAGAATTGGAATACAGTGTAAAGGTGTTAAAGAAAGAAGCTGTTTGGCGCAAGCAAGCGGAGGAAGCGCTGCGGGAGAGCGAAGAGCGGTTCCGCTCTTTGTTTGAAAACGCCCCTGTGTTGATACATCTTTTGGACAGGCATGGCACAATCTTGCTGACCAATCCCATTTCAACTAGCGAGTTAGGTTACTCCAAAAAAGAGCTGGTTGGTTGTAAGATAGCCGAGTTTTTTACACCCGCTTCACAGAAAATCTTCGCCGAGCAGTTTCCGGACCTTTTGGAGAAAGGTGTTAATCGCCAAGAAGTGGAACTCGTTTGCAAAGACGGAAAAATATTAATTATGCATTGCACCACTTCGGCCGTTCGCGACGAGCAAGGAAACATCAGGTTTTTCGTGGCATTCCAGCGCGACATCACCGAGCGCAGGCGGGCAGAGCAAAAATTAAGACAGGCCAAAAAGGCGGCAGAGGCCGCCAACAATGCAAAGAACGAGTTTCTTGCTACCATGAACCAAGAAATCAGGACACCCCTGAATCATATAATCGGGTTTATCGAACTGGCTGCGGATAAGAGCGCCGGGGATTTGAACGAGGAACAGGAGAAGCATCTCAATCTTGCGCTTGAAAGCAGCCGGCAGCTGCTCTCCCTGATCAACGACATTCTGGATTTTTCCAAAGTGGAAGCAGGAAAACTGGAGGAAAAAAGTGGATCCATTCCGCAAACTGGCCAAAATGAAGACCCTGCTCGTTGATGATGATGAGCTGATCCGTGACGCTCTGAGCCTGGCTTTCATGAATATTGAAAAACCTTTTTTAATCAAGAAACTTATTACGTCTCTGGCCTTGCTGGTCGAAAAGCACAATGCAATGAGCTACAACCACGGATGAAAGACATAATTGTGAACAATGGGTTAAAAAAAATATGCCGATGAATCGTTCAGGGAAGGCTTTCGATGAAACCGAGAGTCTTAGACATCGTATTGATGAACTGGAGAATCTTCTAAATGTGAATCAGGAGCTAAGCAACATCCATGACCCTATGGAACTGTATTCTGCTTTAGCAGGCTTCATTAGGGAAAAATTCAAAGTCCGCACTCTGTCCATTTTCGTTTATCATCATAATGCCAAAAAATTCGAATCGGTCTTCAGCCATGGCCTTGATGATTTAGTTTTTTCATTTAACAGGAATAATGGGCTTCTTTGGCAAAAAATCCTTCGAAAAGACCCCTTCCCCGTCAATGACATTTCCGGCAATCCTATTTTCCCGGAGCTCTTTGAAAACCACCATCTGAAAAAGTTGCGTTCCGAATTGTGGGTTCCTTTTGTCGTGAGAAACGAGGTGATCGGTCTTTTGACAATGGGTAAAAAGGGCAACGACCAAGCTTTTGATGAATTTGATTTAAATTATATTAAACATATCGCCAACCACGCCTCGATCTGTCTAAACGCCTGCACTTATAATTTAAAGCGAGAAAATGAAAAGAAAGAATTGGATAAAATCCTCCAAAATTTTTCTTACCTTCTCAAAATCAGTAGGGCTATGACCAATATCGGTGACCTGAAAAACCTTCTCAAATACATCATGGCACAGGCTATTGAGATAACCAACGCGGAAAAAGGCTCCATCATGCTTTACGATCCCGACACCGATCAATTGAGTGTCAGCGTCATAGAGGGATTGGAAGACAAGAGCTATCAGGAAAAGATAAATAACAGACAAGTCAAGTGCAAAAGCTTTAAACCAGGCGAAGGTGTGGCCGGGCAGGTTTTTCAAACGGCAAAACCTATAATATTAAATAAGACTCGGGGCGACGAAAAGTTCATCGAGGCGGATTCCTCCTTTACCCGTTCCATCGCCTGCATCCCCATGGTCGTTTACAACGACGTCATCGGCGTCATCAACGTAACCAATAAACGGGATGATACTCACTTTTCTGAAGTAGACGTGGTGATGTTGAAGGCCGTTACTGACCAGGCAGCAGTGGCTATCAATAAGGCCCAGTTTCTGGAGATGGCTGTAACTGACTTCTTGACAGGACTGTATATTCGACGTTTTTTCCTGGTGCGGCTTCAGGATGAGTTACACCGGGCTGAACGACATAACAAAGTATTCTCAGTTGTAATGGCTGATATTGACAGATTCAAGAATGTTAACGATATGTACGGCCATTCCGCAGGAGATCAGGTCCTCAAAGCAGTGGGGAAGTTTTTGCAAAAAAACATAAGGCACGAGGATATTGTCGCAAGACATGGTGGTGAAGAGTTTGTGATATTTCTTCCTGAAACAAACAAGGAAGTAGCTTATATTCTGGCAGAGAGGTTGAGAAAAAGATTCTCTCAAATCAAACTGGACAATTTTCCAAATCCCTCCATTAGCATGGGCATCGCCTCCTTTCCTGAGGATGGGAAAGATATCGGAAGCCTGATTAATAATGCAGATACAGCCATGTACTTCGCAAAGCAGAGAGGGCGCAACAAAGTTGTTAAATTTTCACGAACTGTCACTAGTTGCGTGGCTCATAGTCGAGAAAGTCTTTAAGCTGAATGTTACATCAAACCTTAATCCGGCAAACTTGGCGATTGCAGGATTTAGGTTTTATGCTTTTGCTGCTGTGATTTCTGGATTCTGGCCCAGGTGTCACGTAACGTCACAGTCCGGTTGAATACCAGTTTTTTGTCGGAAGAATCTACGTAATCGACACAAAAATAACCGAGCCTCTCGAACTGGCACCGGCTGCCCGGTGCTGCACCTGCCAGACTCGGTTCAACATAGCAAGACAATATCTCCAAAGAGCTTGGATTCAAAAACTTTTTGAAATCAGAATCCTTTTCATCGGACGGATTCTCTTTTACAAAGAGATGATCATACAGGCGTGCTTCGGCTTCGATCGCGTGGGCCGCCGAAACCCAGTGCAACGTAGCCTTGACCTTGCGTCCGTCAGGAGACGAACCACCGCGTGTCTCCGGATCATAGGTGCAGTGCAACTCAACTACTTGGCCGGTCTGTTCATCCTTAACAACTTTCACGCATGTGACATAATATGCATATCGCAGCCGTACTTCTCGACCTGGGGCCAAACGGAAGAACTTTTTCGGCGGGTCCTCTTGAAAATCGTCTTGTTCGATATACAGCACGCGGGAAAAAGGAACCTTACGTGACCCCATTGCAGGATCCTCGGGATTGTTCAAGGCATCTAATTCTTCCACCTGGTCTTCGGGATAATTATCGATGACCACCCGCAGCGGACGCAACACCCCCATTACACGCGGCGCCCTTTTATTCAAATCTTCCCTGACGCTGTATTCGAGCAGTGCCATATCGACGATGCTGTCCCGCTTTGCCACACCGATGCGTTCACAAAAGTTTCGGATCGACTCCGGTGTGTAGCCGCGTCTCCGCAAACCGCTCAGGGTCGGCATTCGAGGATCGTCCCAACCTGAGACACATTCACCTTCCACCAATTCCACAAGCTTGCGTTTACTCAAAACGGTATAGCTGAGATTAAGGCGTGCGAACTCGATCTGCTGGGGGTGACAATCGACGTTCAGTTCGTCCAGTATCCAGTCGTACAACTGGCGATTAATTTCAAATTCCAGCGTACAAATGGAATGGGTAATCCCTTCGATGGAATCCGAAAGGCAGTGAGCAAAGTCGTACATCGGATAAATACACCACTTGTTGCCTGTCCTGTGATGTGGCACCCGTCGAATGCGAAAGAGAGTCGGATCACGCATAATCATATTCGGCAATGCCATATCAATCTTAGCTCGGAGCACGTGCGTTCCGTCCTCGAATTCTCCAGCCCGCATGCGCTCGAACAGATCCAGGTTTTCTTCGACCGAACGTGTGCGATAAGGGCTCTCCTTGCCCGGCTCCGTCAGGGTGCCGCGGTATTGTCTGATTTCCTCTGCACTCAAGCTGCAAACATAGGCCTTACCTTTTTTGATCAGCTGGACTGCATACTGATACAGTTGTTCAAAGTAGTCAGATGCGTAAAACAGCCGATCACCCCAATCGAATCCAAGCCATCGAACGTCTTCTTTGATAGATTCCACATATTCAACGTCCTCCTTGCTGGGATTGGTATCATCAAAACGTAAATTGCAAACTCCGCCTTTATTTTCGACGGCAATACCGAAGTTAAGGCAGATCGATTTTGCGTGTCCGATATGCAGATAGCCGTTCGGCTCCGGTGGAAATCGGGTCACCACCCGACCGTCGTTTTTATTGGCCTTTAGGTCCTCGGCGATAATATGTCGGATAAAATTGGAAGGGGGAGTTGATTCGATTGTAGTCATATTAGAGACTCCCAAAAATGCTCACGGAGCGAGCAAATTAACTTTCTCGGAACAATTAAACGTAGTTTGGCGTAGTTTGGTCAAATAATCAAATAAACATTGTTGCCGTTCCTTTCAGGATGTTACTCGAACAATTCCACGGCCTTTTGCAGGCGTTCCACCACACGATGCTGTCCCACGGCAACCAGTACATCAAACAGCCCGGGACCGGCCAACTGACCGGTAACAACAGATCGAATACCGTTGGTTAATATCCCTACTTTAATCCCCAACTCTTCAGCCATCGCACGGATTGTATTCTCGGTCTCCTCGACCGTAAACTTTTTGATGGCCTGAAGGCGATCCGCCATGACCGGAAACCACTCTTTGAGCCTTTCATGCTTTAGTATATTTTTTTTCAAGGCTTTGGGTTCGATGGAATAGTCTTCAGAAAAATAGGCCCGGCCACGGGTAACAAAATCGGTGGTAACATGAAACCGGCTCCGAATCAGTTCAATTGTATCCAGAAACCACTGACGTTTGCCCCCCTCATACTCCGGGTCCCAGATCCCCTCCTTTTCAAGTTCAGCCCGTACGTAAGGTTCGATCTCTTCAATTGGTAGATTTCTCAGGTAATGGGCGTTGATACTGATTGCCTTGGGGTCGGTAAAAAATTTGGGGTCATCTGTTTTGACATTAAATATGGAATTGACGCGACTGATTCCCTGTAACGAAAATGCTTCGATCAGTTCCTCTCTGGAAAAGATTTCTCTCGATTCATGCGTGGCCCATCCCAGAAGGACCAAAAAGTTTACAAATGCCCACGGCAGGAATCCGTGCTCCTTGTAAAAGTGGACCGCAACCAGTTCGCCGTGCTTCCGCTTGGAGATCTTGGCCTTTTTGGGATCGAGCGTGAGAGACATGTGGGCAAACTGCGGGATCGGTGCGCCCAGCGCCTGATAGATCAAAATCTGCTTGTGTGCATTCGACAACCCGTCCTGCCCGCGAATAACGTGGGTAATCCGGTCACGGATATCATCGACCGTATTTGAAAGGAGATAGAGTGGTTGACCATTGGAACGGACAACCACGAAATCCTCTATATCTTCGTATTTATGAACTATCTTTCCATAAACGATGTCTTCAAAACTGACAGAGCCTTTACCGCGCGGCACCTTCATCCGAATCGTGAAAGGGATTCCGGCCGCTTCCTTTTCGGCAACCGCCTCCGGTGTTAAATGGCGGCAAGTACCATCATATTTTATATCGCTTTTCTGCTTCATCGCCGCCTGCCGCTTACTCTCAAGTTCTTTTTTAGTGCAAAAGCACTTGCAGGCATGCCCCGATTCGAGGAGTTTTTGGGCAGCCTCAAGATGTTCGTTTATAAACTGGGATTGGAAATAAGGGCCTTCGTCCCATGTAATACCCAGCCATTTCAAGCCTTCGATAATCCCCTGGATGGATTCTTCGGTAGATCTTTCCACGTCCGTATCCTCGATTCTTAAGATCAGTTTACCTCCGGTCTTTTGAGCAAAAAGCCAGTTAAATAACGCTGTGCGGGCACCACCGATATGAAGATATCCTGTCGGACTCGGGGGAAAGCGCACGATTACTTCTTGTTCCATATGGAATTACCTTTCTTGTTGAAATCTTGGCAAAAAATTCTTTTTGAGTAACTTCTCAATAAATTCTGGAGTCTTTTATCATCTAATACTCCATCACTTATTGAGAAGTTACCTTTTTGTGCGTTTTGCAAAGGTTTCTGTCATAAAACGCTGATTCTGTATTTTCAGACGGCCGTCTGAAACGGAATTCCCACATACGTCAACGTTTTTCCGCTGTCAACAGAATAAAGGGCGCTGCGGTAAATGAAGAAAGTCGGGCGGGATAAGCTACAACCATCTATGACTTTATTTTTTTACAATTTCTGATTCAATTTTTTCGGCCAGATCGAATGCTATATCTAAAGCATCCTTTATTTTGAACAACTGCACCTTGAATGTCTTGAGGGATGCTGGTGATGCCATTATAGTTTCTTCACTTATGAAAAGTTTCTGAAGTTGTTTGGCTTTATCAGACAAACCGTCTAATCTTACGGCAAATACTCCTATCTCCTCGGCCCATCTTTTGCGTTCATCATCCGAAAAGGCTACTTGTTTGTAGCCCAGTCCCTCTTTTAAGGCCCCAATTCTGTAATCTTCAGGGTTTGCGATAATTTCGTACATGTGGAACTCCTTTTAGTAGAATTCATCTGATAAATCTGTTATATAAATATTTTTTACACTGTAAAACGCGGAACGTCCATAAAATTTTTTGGCGCTTTGCAAATCCATATCGACTTTTTTTGTCAATATCGAATAACGTATTGTATTTTTGGGATTAAAATTCGAATATCAAAATTCGAAATTGGGATTTCGTGGTTATCCATTCAGGATACTTCGCGCAAATTTCGGATTTTTCATTATTGCTGCTCAGTAGGGGCCGCTTCTTTCGAGCGCAATCCCGGGCGAAGCCTATCCCGAATTTTTCATGAAGAACATCAAACAGAATGGAAAAATAATACGATATTAATAAATTATACATTAATTTATCTCAAGTTCGGAATTGCAGACTGTAATAGTGGAAAATAAAAAAGGCATTTGATGTTCTTCACCAAAGGCGAACCAGAGCGGCACATGAACTGCGTTATTCAGCCCTCGAAGTAGAACACTACGTCTTCGGGCTGAAATGCCTTGTTCCTGCACCGCTCTGGCTCGTGAGAAATCCGGTCTGGCTTCTTAAGAAGAAATTCCTAATTTTCGAAGATGGAAGAAATTATCAACCTTACCAAAGATCTGATTCGTTTCAAAACAATGCGCTCAAAACCCAAGGAAATCGAGCGCTGTGCCGTATTTATTGAAAATTATTTGAAAAACTGCGGCGTTGAATACAAGCGTCTTGATCATCAGATATCCCCATCCATTCTGGTTGCTCCACAAAGCGGTTTTGTTCCCATACTCCTGATGACTCACATCGACGTCGTTGATGCGCCGGACGACCTGTTCACTCCTTTTGAAAAAGATGGAAAGCTTTACGGTCGTGGAAGCATCGATGATAAGTATGCCGTTGCCTTATCTTTGGTTCTGTTAAACAAGCACTTTAAGCAACTTCGAAAACATGGTAAAAATCAGGACAATTTGCCGTTCGGAATTTTAATTACCAGCGATGAAGAAATCGGCGGTTTTAATGGCGCAAAAAAGGCGCTTCAGGAGATTAAAACAGACTTTTGCATCGTTCTGGATGGCGGCAGCGTAGAAAAAATCGTGGTCAAAGAAAAGGGGAGCGCACGGCTGAAACTCGTATCCAGAGTAAAGGCGGCCCGCGGCGCAAGACCATGGCTCTGCGAAAATGCTATCGAAAAACTGATCGACGATTACATAAAATTGAGAACATATTTCATGCGATCGGTTCCGCAACACTGGCACAGGTCAATAAATATCAAAAGCATTCATGCAGGAAAATCACATCATCAAGTTCCGGGATACGCCGAGGCTGTATTAGATATCCGGTATACGGAAACTGACAACCTGGAAGAACTTATCAACAAGATGCAGCAAGAATTGCAAAGCAAGCTCATGGTCGAGGCCGTAGAACCTCTTTTCGATGAAGGTCCGTCATTACACCTGGACCTGCTGCTGGACATTTCAAAAAACACTTCAATCGGATTCCAAGACGGTTCAAATGACGCCGGCTTTCTTTCAAAATACGGAATAAAAGGGATCATTTGGGGCGCCGATGGCGACCAGAGCCAGCATTCCCTGACAGAGCACGTCAATATTGAAAGCGTCTATGCCCTCTATCGTATCCTGAATGAGTTTATGAAAAAAATACCCCAAGAACAGTAAAAAGGATGGCCCCATGGGCGAAGAAATGGAATGCATGTGTATGGAATGCGGCGCCTCCGGCTATCTTCCCGCAGATGACATTACTATGGATGAAGAGGGCGGCACCGAGTCGAAGCTTTTAGACAGGCTTCTGGTCTGTCAAAATTGTGGCGGTCAGCTGAGGCTGATGGGCAGGGCTGGAGACGAGCCTTATTACCGGCTCAGGTAATCGGTGTGTAAGCGGAATGAGAACTATGGGTTAAAAAAAATGGGTCCGGTATAAGTGGGGATAAAATGTAAATGATCTGACTGTTTGAGCGTGTTAGTGAGCCTTAAGAAAAACCAGCGAATCAGACAACCCATCTTTAAAAACATATGATAGATGGCGTTTAAACAACTGGTATTAAAGGATTGGCTACTGATTTTTCTTTAGGCTCACTTACATGCGAGTTTCAGATATTTTTCATTTTATTATCAGTGGGCGGGGCGACTTCATTATCTAATACTCCAGAACTTATTGAGAAGTTACAAAAAGGACCGATAACTTGTTGATTATATGGGCCAGAATACTGAAAAAAAGTCAAATGAAAAAATGATTATATCAGCCAATCAGCCATATTTTTTCCCGTTTCCGGGTTTTTTCTACAAGGCGCATCTTTCTGATGTTTTCGTAATTTTGGATAACGTCCAGTTTCCCAGGGGTACAACCTGGATAACCCGAAATCGATTTAAGAACAACCAGGGGGCCCTGTGGATGACCGTGCCTGTAAAAAAGAAAGGTTTGGGGCTGCAAAACATCAACGCCGTCAGGATATGCCATGACGGCCGCTGGGCAAAAAAACATTTGGATAGCTTAAAAAGTGCCTATGCCAGAGCCCCGTACTACAAGGATCATCTTAGCTTTGTGGAAGGTCTGTTTTTATCAAGATTTGATAAACTCATCGACTTGAATCTAAAGATCATCCGCTACCTGATGAAACATCTTCGGATTGACACAAAGGTCATATTACTGTCCGAACTGGGGATTCAGGCAAGAGGAGACCAGCTTCTTATTGAAATCTGCAGGAAGCTGGGCGCCCCGCGGTTTTTGGCCCAGAGCGCTGCCGGAAAATATCTTGATGCAGATCGATTCAAGGCGGCAGGGATCAGGCTGACAGACTTTAAACCACCATCATTAGTCTATCCTCAACTCTGGGGGGATTTCATCCCCAACCTCTCAGCACTTGACCTTGTTTTCAATTGCGGACCAAAAGCGCATGATATCTTGACAGCCGGTTAAAAAAGCCTCATGGAAAACGCTGGACAAAGTCTGTATGGAAATTTAAAAAGAAATCCCAAGGTCTTTCAATTCATCACATTATTTCTAATGAATGACTCTTTTCTTATTCTAAAATTCATGGTAATTATTTTTAAAATACATTCTGATTTTATAAATTCCGCAACAAACAAAGAGCAGGAGGTAAAGCATGCGTATTTTACTGATTGGCCAGGCAGCATTTGCGGCAAAAGTATTGGAGAGTCTGTTGGAAAGGGGGGAGAACGTTGTAGCGGTTTACGCGCCGCCGGACAGACCGGGCGGCCGGACTGATCCGCTCAAGGATGCAGCTGTTTCCAAAGGAATTGAAGTTTTTCAACCCAAGACGTATAAGGATGATCAAGTTTTTGCCGAGTACAAGGATCTTCAACCGGATCTGACCGTCATGGCGTTTGTCACCGATATCATCCCGGCACGCTTTTTTGATGTGCCCACTCACGGAACCATCAACTATCATCCTTCAATTTTACCGCGTCATCGCGGCGCCAGTGCTATTAATTGGGCTGTGATCATGGGGGACACCCGAACCGGACTAAGCATCTTCTGGCCTGACGGGGGTATCGACACCGGACTTATTCTCCTTCAGAAAGAGATCGACATCGGCCCGGATGATACAACCGGTTCCCTCTATTTTAATCACCTCTTTCCCATGGGCGTTGAGGCCATCCTCGAATCGATCGATCTGGTAAAAGCGGGCAAGGCGCCCGAGGTTCCCCAGGATGAAGCAAAGGCCACGTATGAGCCGCCATGCGATGACCGCGTGGCAGGCATTGATTGGAACAAGCCGGCCCGGGAACTTTACAATCTGGTGCGCGGTTGTGATCCTCAACCCGGCGCATTTTCTCTATTCAAAAGAGAAAAGGTTCGCTTTTACGGGGCAAAGCTAATCGAGGAAGCTGCTGATAAAGCTCCGGGAACGATTCTTAACATCGACGATCAGGGGATTCATGTGGCGGTCTCCGGAGGAAAGCTTGTCGCAACCAAAGTCAGGCCGGCTAAAGGCGGAAAAGTGGCTGCCGCCGAATTCGCGGCCGAACAAGGGCTAAAAACCGGAGACGTGTTCGA
>SDBS01002423.1_pt1 | contig 18645 bp, 11 predicted proteins | sample 2277091 | NCBI WGS metagenome assembly SDBS01 (sample SAMN10404972, study PRJNA504765) | marine sediment metagenome | isolation source: marine sediment core GS10_PC15, 163 cmbsf | place: Arctic Ocean: Southern Knipovich Ridge | collected 2010 | reverse complement strand
CCAAATAAATGTAAATAAGATTGCGTAAAATCAAATCCCCAAATGACGCCTAGCCATAAAGCGATCGCGATAAACGGGCCAAAAGGTATTGGGATTTTTTTATCTTGTCGTTTTAGCGCGATCATTGTGATGCCAAATACAACGGCTAAAATGCTGCTGGTTAAAATGACAAAGGGTAATAATTGCCAGCCGAGCCATGCACCTGCTGCGGCAAGTAATTTAAAATCACCTTTGCCCATACCGTCTTTTTTTGCAAAGAGTTTAAATGCTTGGTTAAGCGTCCAAAAAAAAGTATATCCAAAAATTGCGCCTAAAATGGCATCGTGACTATTTGTAAATAAGTTAAAGCAGCTGGCTAATAGTCCGACCCACAACAATGGTAATGTTAAAACATCAGGTAAAATTTGATGTTTAAAATCAATAAAAGTCATGGCGATTAAAAACCAAGTTAAAACCAAAACAGCAAGCAATTCAAATGAAAGGCCAAACTGGATAGCAGCAATCAACGAAAAAACAAAACAAAGTAATTCAACCAGAACATATCGAAATGGAATGCTTGTTTTGCACGTAGCGCAACGTCCACGGAGAATGAAATAGCTAATGACAGGAATGTTTTGCCAGATTTGTAATTTAACGAGACATTTTGGACAATGAGAAGCGGGCTGAGCTAAGTTATAGCTTTGACTGTTATCGTTCTGTGTTTCTTCGGTGGTTTCTAAGCATTGCTCGCGCCATTCTTTTTCTAGCATGATCGGTAGTCGATGAATGACCACATTAAGAAAACTACCGACCGCTAAACCAAGCGCGCCGACAAGCGTTAGATATGCCCAAAAATGGGCAGTAATAAATTCTATCATTACATCACCATGCCTAGTTTAAATATGGGCAAATACATTGTTATAATTAATCCGCCTATAATGAGACCTAAGACAACCATAATTATGGGTTCAACCAATTGACTTATTCCATCAATCACATGATCAATTTCCGCCTCGTAAAATTCAGCGACTTTACTCAACATGTCATCAAGTTTACCGGCTTCTTCACCAATAGCAACCATTTGTAACATCAAATTAGGAAACATTTTAGTGCTTTGAAAGGATAAATGTAGCGGTTTGCCATGTTGTAGTAATTTTTTAGTTTTTACGAGTGCATCGATATAGACTGATCTTTGTGAAATATTTTTGATGCTGTCAAGCGCTTCAATAATAGGAATACCAGAAGCAATGGTGAGTGATAATGTTCTGCATAAACATGCTGTCGTATTTTTTTTTAAAATATTTCCAATGATCGGAGTTTGAAGAATCATTTTGTCCAATGCGTTTCGTAAATGAATGCTGTTACGTTTAATCGTTAAAAAAACTGTCACTGGCAAAAACATAAAAAGTAAAAAAATCAGCCAGTGATTAATTATCCCGCGAGAGAGTTTCAGGGTGATTTGTGTTGGAAGGGGCAATGCTGCGCCAAAACTTAAAAAAAGTGATTCAAATTGAGGTACGACAAATACTAGCATAATGATCATGATAATAATGGCGAAGCTTGTAGTAACAATTGGGTATAAAAGTGCCTTTTTAATTTTGTCCTTTATTCGTTGGTTTTTTTCGCGATGATTTGCAATGCGCTCGAGCATGACATCCAGTGTCCCAGATTGCTCGCCAACAATGATAAAATTAACAATCAAATGATCAAACAAATCAGGATGTTTTTGAATGGCATGCGACAAAGGATGACCTTTTTGAATATCATTTTGAATGGATAGGAGTAGTGACTTGATAGCTTCTTTTTTTGTATTTAGAGAAATTGATTTGAGTGTTTGAGATAATGGGATGCCTGAATTAAATAAAGTCGAGAGTTGCCGAATGATTATAGTAATGTCTTTTTGTGAAATTCTTTTTCTGAACTTTATACAGCGAGGTATCCGAAAACAAGTATAAATTTTCTTGATACTAATTTGTTTTTTCGATAATTCAACTTTTACAAAGCGTTTATTAATTGCAAGTATTTTGCCCTTTTGCTTATTACCATTTGAATCAACGCCTTTCCATAGAAAATATTTTAATTTGGTTTTATGCAATTTACCTCCCTATCTGATTCAAACTGTATGACGCGTGTAATTTCTTCAAATGTTGTGAGACCTGCGTGAGCAATTTTGATAGCAGATGCTTGAAGTGACATAAAGCTTTTTGGTGTTGACATGATCTGTGAATTTTGCGACTTAATAATTGGTAAGACTTCATGAACAGCAATGCGGCCAGAGTATCCACCAAGACATTTTTTACAGCCAACAGGTTCATAGTGTTGTGATGGCTCGGTGGTCTCTTTTTTGCAATTAGGACAAAGTTTTCGAAGCAGGCGTTGTGCTGTAACTAATGTCAATGAATCCATAATGTCATGTTTTTCAATGCCAATGTTTTGTAATCGAGTTAATGCTTGAGCTGCATTATTCGTATGAAGCGTTGATAAGACTAAATGCCCAGTTTGAGCTGCTTTTATAGCAATTTCAGCAGTTTCTAAGTCTCGAATTTCACCTACCATGATAATATCAGGATCTTGCCGTAGAAATGTTCGTAATGCTCGCGCGAATGTCAAATTTGTTTTTGTGTTAATGTTGGTTTGATTGATATTAGGAAGGTTTATTTCAATGGGGTCTTCAATTGTTAAAATGTTTTTTGTTTCATGATTAAGATGTTGCAGGGCAGCATAAAGCGTTGTTGTTTTTCCGCTGCTTGTTGGGCCTGTAACAATGATTAAACCTTGCGGTTGATTAATGGCGTGATAAAAATCAACATATTGTTGTTCAGTAAAATCAAGTGCATCGATAAGCTTGATTTTTTGTTCGTTATTTAATAAACGTAATACGACTTTTTCGCCATAAAGCGTTGGACAAGTGCTCATTCGAACATCAATCATTTTGTTTTTTATCTGAAGTTGAAAGTGACCATCCTGCGGTATTCGATGCTCCGCGATATCAAGGCGTGCCATAATCTTTAGACGAGCAGCAATTCTGGGCGCAATATTTCGTGGAGGTTCTGAAATTTTATATAGTAAGCCGTCGCGTCGAATTCGGATGCGACAAGTTTGTTCGTACGTTTCAAAATGGATATCAGAAGCTTTGCTTTCGATGGCTTCTTCGATTGTATGATGAACAAAACAAACCAAAGGTTCATCATTCAAATCTGATATGGTTGGTTGACTAAGGTCAAAAATATCTTTTTCACTTTTGAGCGAGCTTAATGATTGCGAGTTAGATTTTCGAGTCATTTTCGAAATAACATCTTCAATTTGTTGAAAATCAGCAATAAATAAATGAATGGGTTTTCCAATTTGGAATTTAACGGTGTCAATTGCCGAAGAATTGCCTGGATCGGCGATTGCAATATCGACATGAGTAGGGTGTTCTTTAATGGGGATCGATTTTGTTTGAGATATGATGTCAATATTAAGGCAGTTATCTGGGAATTGAGCGATTGGAATTTGTGTTAAGTCAATCGTAGGTAATCCAAAAAATTTTGAGGCAAGCGACGCGAGTTTTTCGGATGCAACAAAATTATTTTTAGCAAGATGACACAATAAACTATCGTCTTTTAATGTCTCAATGATTTTAAGCAGAAGTTGCTTGTCGATTAGTTCATTCTCAAGCAACGTTTTTGCTAATGGAGATAAGTTTTTCATGACTTGCAAATACCTGCTTTAACACAAGTTCCGCCGATCGACCAATGACTGCCTGTAGAATCTGGGGTTAATATAATGTTATAAGTGCCAGCAGCTTCAGTACCAGTTGCCGTAATTGTTCCATTGTTGACGACTAAACTTTCCAAATTTTTTGATGCTTTTGGAGCGGTCGGCAGATAGTTACTGCCTGAGTTTAATTCCGTTTCTGGCGTGCCTTCTTGTAATGCCAGTGCAATGGAGGTTTTGAAGGGAGTCGTTGCCATGATAACTTCAGAAAATCGTGCACGCTCAGTGTAGTTTTTATAGGACGGAATGGCGATGGTGGCCAGAATGCCGATAATGGTTACAACGATGAGTAGTTCAATTAAGGTAAAGCCTTTAGCTTTGTTCATATACATAGGAAATTTCCTTTTAGGTGGATGGTTTGATTTTTTGAGAGGGCACAGAAAATACTCCGTGCACGGGGGAAGAATCGATGTTAGAAAAGGATGGTTGGGGCAAAGGAAAAATAGACAACCCATCATAAATGAAATTGGATAAATTTCAAGGCTTACGATGGCTTTTAGGAAAAGAAAAAGATTCCCTGCAAAAGAAGATTTCGGTTAGCTTTTTCCTGATTGCAAGCTATACTTCTCGCGAATGAATTTTAGGTATTTATGCGTCGCACAAATGCCTAAAATTCATTCGCGAGAAGTATGTAATTGCCATGTTATTTAAATGGGTTGCTAATATGAAGAAGCAAAAATCAGAAAAATTACAAGCCGCTATGCCTTGGTTGATTTGGGCGATTTGCTGCCTATATTATTTTTATGTGTATAGTTTGCAGTCTGCGCCAAATGTGATGGCATATTCGCTCATGCGTGATTTTAAAATTAATGCAGTTGGGTTGGGTAATTTTGGCGCCTGTTTTTTCTATCCTTTTGTGACATTACAGCTTTTTGTAGGCTATTTCCTTGATACGTTTGGTGTGCGAAAGGTGGTGACTTTGGGGCTAGCTTTGACGGCGTTTGGTTGCTTGTTGTTCTCAGTGGCGCCTATTTTCTTCGTTGCTGAACTAGGCCGTTTTTTTATGGGTGCTGGAGCTGCTTTTGCTCTTATTGCAGGTTTATTGGTAGCGGCAAGCTGGTTTTCGCCGAAACGATTCTCAATGCTTTATGGTATGCTCACTGCGATTGGCATGTTGGGTGCCGTCTTTGGTAGTGGGCCTTTATCTGTGATTATTACCGCTTTGCATTGGCGGTTTACCATGGTCGCTATGGGTGTGTTTGGGATAGCTTTGTCAGCGGTTGCGTGGTTTGTTATTCGAGATTATACCGCTGAAGAAACGGAAGGTATTGATGATCTTGTTTTACAGAAGCCATCGCTTCGCTTAGGTATAAAGCGAGTGATGAGAGTTAAGCAAAATTGGATATGTGGTGTTTGTACGGGCTTTGTTTATTATCCAACGATTATTTTGGGTATGATCTTTGGCGTGCCTTTTGTTGTGAGGGCGTATCATGTTTCTCAGCATGTTGCAGCAGTATTGATTTCAACAATCTTTTTTGGTTGGATTATTGGTGCCCCGTTTTTTGGTTGGTTTTTTGAGAGAATTGGTCGAAGTCGTAAGGCAATTATCATCGGTGCGGTGGGTTTGCTTCTCGTGAGTATTTGTATCATTTATATTCCGATTTGGTCGCATTTAACGCTAACCATTTTATTTATCGCGTTTGGATTTTTCTCTGCTTCTGAATTATTGCCCTTTATTTATGTGCGACATCTCAATTCACAGCGTTACATCGGTACTGCTTTAGGATTTACTAATTTCATTGGTACCATTGGTGGTGCGGTGCTACCAACATTGATTGGGCTGATCTTAGATTTTGGTTGGAATGGCAAAGTTGTCAATGGTGTGAATATTTATTCATTACGTAATTATCAGCTAGGTTTATCTGTGATCCCGCTTTTGATAATTGTGGCGATAATGGTCATACCATATATTCAAAGTCTCAGAGAAGAGACTTAATTTGATGATATCGTTTGTGCGGACGGCATGTAGGGAATCGTGAAAAGAGTATTTTGCACTTCGTTCGCAACTCTTGAAAAATTATCCTTGAGATTTTTGTGACTTGGCGTTATCTTATGTCCCTTCCATTAAATCTTCTAAAGGAGCAATTATGTCCAAGCGAATACCTAAAAAAAATCTATTTTATGCTCAATCAGGCGGCGTCACCTCGGTGATTAATGCCAGTGCTTGCGGCGTTATTGAAACAGCGCGCAAACACAAAGATAAGATTGGCAAAATTTATGCTGGTAAAAACGGTATTTTAGGCGCTCTTCGCGAAGAGTTAATTGATGTGAGCAAAGAATCAATAAAATCCATTGCGGGTTTAAAGCATACACCATCTGGCGCGTTTGGTTCTTGCCGATATAAATTAAAAAGCCCTACAGAAAATCCAGCCGAATATGAACGTTTAATAGAGGTTTTTAAAGCACATAATATAGGATACTTCTTATATAACGGTGGTGGCGATTCACAAGATACAGCAAATAAATTAGCCGCTTTTAGTAAAGAGCAAGGTCATCCTTTAACTTGTATCGGTGTGCCAAAAACGATTGATAATGATTTACCTTTTACCGACAATTGTCCTGGTTTTGGATCTGTTGGAAAATATGTCGCTGTTTCGATCAAAGAAGCAGGTTTTGATATTCGTTCGATGTCAGAAACATCGACGAAAGTGTTCATCATGGAAGTGATGGGCCGACATGCAGGTTGGATTGCGGCAGCCGGTGGGCTTGCAGCAGAATCTGCAGGCGATAGCCCACATATTATTTTATTTCCAGAAATTCCTTTTAACGAAAAAGCATTTATCAAGCGCGTCGAACAATGCGTCAAAAAATTTGGTTTTTGTGCGGTTGTTGTGTCTGAAGGCGTGCAATATGCCGATGGGAAATTTTTATCAGATTCTGGATTACGCGATGCGTTTGGTCATGCCCAATTAGGCGGTGTTGCGCCAGTTGTTGCGCAAATGGTTTCAAAGCATTTGGGATATAAATATCATTGGGCGGTTTGCGATTATCTTCAACGTGCTGCTCGGCATATCGCATCTAAAACCGATGTTGATCAAGCTTATGCGCTTGGTAAAGCCGCAGTCGAGCTTGCGCTTAAAGGTAAAAATGCAGTGATGCCGATCATTGTTAGAAAGCCAGGCAAAAAATATGGTTGGAAGATTTCTGATGTTTCTTTATCAAAAGTGGCCAACGTTGAAAAAATGATGCCACGAAGCTATATAACAAAAGATGGCTTGCATATTACTAAAAAATGTCGTGATTATCTTGAGCCATTAATTCAAGGTGAAGCTTATCCGCCATATAAAAAAGGATTGCCGGATTATGTCACATTAAAACAAATTTTAATTCCAAAGAAATTAAAAGCATGGAAGAAAAAGTAAAAAAGGATATTAATTCTAGACGATAATTTTCTTAATCCCCGTAAAAGCAGGGATTATCTACCGTGTTATTTCTCGCGATCCCCATTGTCACTGGCGATGGGTATATAAGCAATTCGCGCTATAAATCTCGATCATTAATTGGATATATAATTAAAAAGGAGAAAAATTATGTTAAATCCAAATCAACAAAAAATCACATGGGACTCTTTAAGGGGCGTTACCGCAGACGTATTAACTCAACAAAATGGCGATCTAAAAAAATACGAACGATTTTTTGATGGGGAAAATAAGTTTCCTAAACGGACATTTGCATCTGTTTTTGAAGGAGTTATGGCTGACAAAGAAATTGTTGACGATCAGACTACTATAAGCGAATCTTCAATTGGAATTGATTTTTCTATCGGTCAAGGTGGTGGAATGAATCAACAAGGTGAAGCATATCAAGAAGATGGTATTTTATTTGGACAATTGGAATATGTTACTGTGAAAGATCAAAAGCATGCTGTTCAAATGGCACAAATCTTGCAGAAAGTTTCTGAAACAATGAGAGATGAAGTTTCCCAAGAGGTGAATGGTTCATGTGTTGCTGAAATGTTGGTTTTGCGTGATCTTAAAGGAAACGTTTATATTATCACCGGCAATATGGGAGATTGTCGTGTAGTTCTTAAGCGTGGAGATGCTTTTATTCGACTCACAAAAACGCATCATCCAGAGATGTTTGATGAGGCGCAATATTTACAGGAAAATAATTATAAGACCGAGCGTGGTAGAATTGGTCCTTATGGTCTTGGTTTGAGGGTGACGCGCTCGTACGGAGATGCTTTCTTTAAAGGGGCTGAGGGTGGTTTTGGTGGGTTTGGATCTCGTGGTGATGGAGAGTATGGTGTATATTTTCTGTCAGCTGAAATGGCTAAAAATGCTGAAGTAATTATTACATCGGATGGTTTAGAATCATTGCATGAAAAAAGAATGAAAGAGTTGTATGCTGATCCAACATTTCAATCAAAGCCCAACAAAGCCCTTGCTTTGAAGAATATAGCACACTCTATCAGTGCAAAAATTCGTACACCGGATAATGCATCAGTTGCTGTGTTTGAATTAGATAAAATACAATCAAGTTTCTGTGCGCTTGGGTTTGATGATCATGGTGGTCAAGGTTCGATAAAAAATATATTAGCGAAACTTTTTACAGAGAACTTGTCCCGAGAAATAAAATTATTAGCGAAAAATGGCATATTGCATCATAAAGCAGAAGCATCTTTTTTCCCTTTATTGCCTGATGCTTATCAAAATGAAGGTATAAAGGATAAATTTGATCGTTTTTGTGGAAAGCTCACCGCGCCGTTGCCTGAAGATATTAGTTTTCCATACAAAGGTGATTTTGAAAAACATTTGTTTAAAGAGTCAGAACAATTAGCAGAACGTCGAAGAGCGGATTTAATGCCTGCACCTGACGATGCAAATAAGCGAATTCATTCGCCTCAAATGATTACCTTTGTGCTTGATACAGTTTCATCTTGTTCTTTTGTTACTGCATTTGATTTATGGATACCTATTTTGCAGTGGGCGAAAACACAAAATATAAAATTTAGATTTCAGGAAGCGCCAGATAATAAACTTGAACCACGATTGATTAAGAGACTTCGTCAAGATTTGCGTAATTGTTTTGGCGTTAATTGCGACCAATTTCTTAGTGTTTTTAATCCAGAACTTCCAACTCCTCCAAGCGACATATACATTATCCCAGCAAAATGTGCACCAAAAAAATCAGGGTTGAATATCATTAGAGTGCCTGAGCAATCTGCAGTTGATAATCCATCTGTGACATATATTACAACATTCGCGACCATCCTGGGTATGGAAGATGTATTATCACGCATTATAAACAACCATCTTGATGATGAAAAACAAAAGGATATTCTTAAGCGGTATAATCTTGCAAAAAGCATGCGTTGCTCCCCCGAGCGTTCTAATGAGCAAGCCATGAAAGAAGTCTTACCACTTATTAGTCATCACGAAAACGCGGAGTATAGTAGTGATAGTGATGAAGATTATGATGGTAATACTTCATACTTAATGCTCAACAAGGTTTCTGAAATGGAGACGCAACAGTATGAAGAATTTCCTGTAGAGCTGGTTAAGGATTTATCTAACGAATTCATAGATCCTCCAGTCGAACCAATAAAAGAAAATCTAAAAGAAGAAAAAATGACGGCTGAGCAGTCTTATCAAGAGATTATTAAAATGACTGTAATAGCACTTCGACGCTATTGCCCACAAATCGTTAAAAAAGAGCCTGAAGACATTATATTGGATGTTGGAGGTGTTGCTGAAATTCAACAGCCCTTGATCCGCCCTGTGATTCATCTTGATCCAGAGGTTGTGCAAGAAGCTCGCCGATTTTGTGGTGTTTCAAGAATCCAGGCGTTATGGTTAATTATAGCAATGACCTGTTTTACAGGAGGTACATCAGCGACAAGTTATTTTGGTGCTGAAGTTATTGAAGAAAATATAAAACAACTTATCACCCGTAATCCACAATTAATTAGTCTGTTACTAACTATAGTTGAGATTTTTGGCGGTCTTCTGGCTGAAGCGCCATTGATAGCAGTAACAGGTTTCATTAGTGGTGTGAAATTTTGTTTTGATTTCTTGAAGCCACATACCATACAAAATCCAGAAGCGCCGACGAATGAAAGGACTCCATTAATATCAGGGCCGAATAATTAATCATCTAGTCATCGTTGATGCTTAGATAATTTAAATAAATTAAAAAGGATAAAAATAATGTTGAATGAAAAAATATCTACCTATTTCTCTATTTATTTCGATCAGCCGGATAAAGAAGTTGCTCTCAATTTTTCCACATTGGAATATGCCGTTGTTCGCGATCAGAATGTAGCCATAGAGATTGCAAAAGGTTGGCATGAACATTTTAGTAAACAGACTAAAGGACAAGATGGTTCTGTTGTGAGTGCCATTGTCGTGCGAGATCAGGCAAGCAATATTTATCTTATTACAGATAGCTTCGGTGGTGATGGTTATCTGGTGAGGCAAACTAAGGAAGGTGTTCGGCATTCTTTGAATAAGTCTGATGAGTCTAATGTTGAGTTTTATCAGTTTTCAGCCAAAGAAGCAGGTACACTTATTCTTATGATGGGTGATACTTCAGTTGTCACTTTTGATTTAGATAACATTCAGAATGGTTTTTCAGTACAGCTCGTTAATGTTGATAAAGATCAATACCCTGATAAAGAAAATTTTTTAAAAAAGCTTAATGAGGTTTTGTCGGCTCATATATTTTCTTTCAATGAGGGAGGAAAATTACACTATAAATTTCGTATAAATCCTTTGCTTTTATTGCGCTCTAGCCATTATGAAGAACAAGATCTTGACAAGTTAAATCTAGCCCTTATGGCGTCATTGCCGGAAGATAGTCGCTTTTTTTATCCTGGTGATTATTATGCACACAAAAAAAAACTAGCAGGTACTGTCCAAAAATTCGAAAGAGCAAGATACATTGATTTATTACCTTCGACTGATCATTGTGCTAATCGTTTAGAAGGGATACAGTCTATTATTGTCGTATTAAATGAAGAGGCCTGTTGGAGTTTAACTCGTGCTCTTGATTTATGGATTCCTATCATGCAATGGGCACAAGCAGTAGGGATTGAGGTTAAGTATCAGCAATTAGATACTGCCTTTTCTTCGGGTTTTTATCGTGCTCTGAAGCAGTGTTTTGGTGGTAACGATGATAAATTAACTCTTTTCTATGAAAATCCTGTCCATCGAAATACAGATGTATATGTTCTTCCGCCACACTTTAAATTAAGCGATGTTCATTCTTCCAAGAAATTTATTATTCCAAAGCGGGATAATTCATCCGTTCAATACCTGATTAATTTAGCGGTCGCTTTAGGAGTGGAAGATGATTTATTGGCCGAAGGTTTGATGAGTGATAAAAATATGACAAAACTCATCATCCAACGTTATGGGCTTGCAAAATGGGATCGTACGCATCCTCTGTACGCAGATATAGAATCAAGTAAAAATGTACTTCCGTATGTTGAAGCTCTACAAGAAGATGAGAATGCTGGGTATCTTGATTTGATGCAAAAAGCAAAAGATGCCGGAGCTTTAAGGATAGAGGATGCTGGTTTGTCAGATGTCTTGGAAATCTATGAGGCTATTTGTAAGTCGACGGTGTCTGCTATTAAAAATTATAATCCAACATTACCTGAAGTTTCACGCGAATCTAAAGGTGTGTTTGGAGAGGTTGCTTCAACAATACGAGTGCCCATCGAAGATATTCGAAAAGCACAAGAAAGAAAATGTTGTGATGTTCCAAATTATCTATGGTTATGGGGTTTTATGGTGCTTGCCGCAGGTGTGATAACAATGGTGCTTGTCAGAATTCTTGCTGGTGAATGGATTGAAAATGAAGTCAAGGAAATTTTTGATACTGATAATCCTTGGGTTATTAAGCCAATCGCATTGGCAGCTGAAGCTGTTTCAGCTGTTGCTGGTGGAGCGGTTATTCCTATTGTCAAGAAAGCAGGGGATGGTCTTTGTTTTTGTACTCACAGGTTTTTTAGCTCTAACTCCTCGCGCGGTGATGAAGAAAATCAAATACCGCTAGAGACGCAGCCATTGTTGCCGAGCAGAAAGCTTTAGTCGTTTCCAATAGATGATTGTCCAAAAAAAAGTCAGGATCTTTTTGCATTTCGGGGCGCGATGCATTAGAATGCGACATAAGCCTAAATTTGGCAGTTGGATCAAGATGTTACAATCGATATTTATGGCAAATAACTGATTTAGGTTAAAGGACCCCCAATTTATGTCAAGACGACTACAAAAAATCCTTCTGGTTTATCCAGAAATCCCGAGTGATACGTATTGGAGCTTTAAATACGCGCTTAAATTTGTTAAGAAAAAAAGTGCAATGCCGCCGGTTGGCTTGGTTACTGTTGCGGCTTTAATGCCGGAATCATGTCAATTCAAGCTTGTTGATATGAATATTGAGCCATTATTAGACGAAGATATTGAATGGGCTGATGCAGTTTTTATGTCGGCCATGATCGTTCAGAAAAAATCGTTTGAACAGGTTGTCAATCGTTGTAAGGAGTTCAATAAAACGATAGTTGCTGGTGGGCCTTATGTTACAGTCAGTCATAAAGAAATCAAAAATGTTGACCATTTTCTTTTAGGCGAAGTCGAAGATACACTATCGATTTTTATCAAAGAATATGAAAATGGTACGGCAAAACATATTTATCCTTCTTTGGGTGTTCCAGATATTACGCATACCGTTTTACCACGATTTGATTTGTTAGATATAAGTGCATACGCATCTATGGCGATTCAATATTCACGAGGCTGTCCATTTGATTGCGAGTTTTGTGATGTTTGGCAAATCTACGGTAGAAAGCCGCGAATGAAAAGCACGGAAAATATGATTGCTGAGCTCGATAAACTTGAAGAGCTTAAATGGCGTGGTGCAGTGTTTGTTGTCGATGATAATTTTATTGGTCATGCAAGCAAAGTCAAAAATGAACTTTTGCCGGCGTTTACGAAATGGCAAGAAGAGCATGATAGAAGATTTCGTTTTTATACAGAAGCCAGTTTGAATTTAGCGGAAGATGAGAAATTATTAAGAGGCATGCGAGATGCTGGATTTAATTCTGTATTTTTGGGAATTGAAACACCGTCAATTGATGCGTTAGAAGAGACGGGTAAGCTCCAAAATGCCAGAATTAGTATGCCTGAAGCCATTCAAAAAATCCAAGCACATGGCATTGAAGTCATGGGTGGTTTTATTATAGGGTTTGATAGTGATGATGAAGCTATTTTTGAAAGCCAAATCAATTTTATTCAAAAGACAGGCATTCCAAAAGCCATGGTCGGGCTTTTGAATGCTGTGCCTGGCACGAAGCTTTATCAGCGACTTTCAAAGGAAGGTCGAATACTTTCTGATAGTATATCTGGTAGTAATACGCATGGTTTAGAAACAAATTTTATAACAAAAATGGATCTGCAAATGTTAAAAGAAGGCTATCGTTATCTTTTAAATTATTTGTATGGCATGAACTTGAAAAATTATTTTGCTCGCTGCAATCGGCTGCTTGATTGCTTGGGAGATTCTCCATATTTTCATCGTGATGTTCATTTTGCTGAAGTTTGCATGCTGTTTAAGTCACTTTTCACGCAAACGTTTTCTCGTTACGGCTATCAATATGTTAAATTTGTCATTAGAAACTTAATGAAACATCGGCGTTTTTTTGGTGAGTCGATTCGTATGAGTATCGAAGGCCATCATTTTTACATGATTACAAGAGAAACGCTCAAGGTTGATAGACTTTCTTCAAGTTTAGAAGATAGATATAAAATGATTGTTGAAAAATTCAATACATTTTCAACAGATTCAAACCGGAGAATCCAAGCGTTGGCGTTGCTCTGGAATAAAAAACAAAAGTTCTTAAAACATATCAGACAGCAGATCCGACATGTTCATGCTGACTTTCGCGAAGAAATTATTCAAAAATATGCTGAAGTCGACGAAAAAATTCGCGTGATTTTCAGAAAGTATAAGAAAGAATTAATGAGTTATGATCTCAAAATTGCCCAAGAAATCTGAACTTTTTACCTGTAGTCACTGGTCGCGACCGGTGACTACAGCAGTCCTATCTGTTTTTTTAGTTTGTTAATCGCAATTTCCATTTGTTTCACACGCTCGCGTTCAGACCCAACAATTTCTTTGGGCGCGCGCTTAACAAAATTTGGATTATTAAGTTTCTCGGTTGTTTTAGATAAGTCTTTTTTCAGTTTATCGATTTCTTTTTGTAATCGTTTTTTTTCGGCGTCAATGTCGATGAGGCCAGCCAGTGGAATATATAATTCAAGCTCACCAGATAACGCGGTTGCGCATTCGGGTAAATTTTTATCTTGCCAGTCGATGGATTCAATTTTGGCGAGACTCATTAGCAGATGTTCATAATAATCCATCCGCTCTTTGTCTTTTTTGTTTCCCTTGCTAAGCAATAAAGTTATTTTTTTGCTTGGCGCAAGATTCATTTCCCCTCGGACATTACGCAAAACAAGAATGATGTTTTGAAGCCAAGTAATGTCATTTTCCGCTTCTTCATCAAAAAGATTTTTGTCAGTTTCAGGGTATGGCTGGATCATAATGCTGGTTGCTTTAATGTCACAAATAGGCGCAACGGTTTGCCATAATTCTTCAGTGACAAAAGGTATGATCGGATGTAGCAGTCGGAGTATTGTTTCTAATACGTTGATTAGTGTGACTTTTGAGCTTAATTTATATTCATCATCATAATCGCCCATTAATATTGGCTTGGTTAATTCCAAATACCAATCACAAAATTCGTGCCAAGTAAATTCATGTAGTGTTTGAGCGATTAAATCAAATCGATAATTTTTAAAATGCTCATGTACGCTAGCAATTGTTTTTTGCAATCTTGATAAAATCCAGCGATCAACAATATTTTTCGACGGCTTTGATGCAGTGATTGGGTAGTCGCCAACATTCATCAAAACAAAACGTGTTGCATTCCAAAGTTTATTACAGAAATTTCGGTAACCTTCTAATCGACCTAAGTCAAAACGAATGTCACGTCCAGTACTTGCAAGTGAACAATAAGTAAAGCGAAGCGCATCGGTGCCGTAAGCTTTAATGCCATTTGGAAATTGCTCGCGTGTATGTTGTTCGATTTTTTTCGCCATCTCTGGTTGCATTAAACCGTAAATACGTTTGTCAATAAGCTCGCGAATTTGAATGCCGTCAATTAAGTCAATCGGGTCTAGCACATTGCCTTTTGATTTTGACATTTTTTGGCCTTCTTGATCGCGAATAAGGCCTGTAATATAAACTTCGTGAAAAGGAATGTCGCCAGTGAATTTCAATCCAAACATAATCATGCGCGCGACCCAGAAGAAAATAATATCAAATCCAGTGACAAGCACATTGGTTGGATAAAAGTTCTTTAATTCTGGCGTTTTCTCAGGCCAACCTAAAGTTGAAAATGGCCATAACGCTGATGAAAACCAAGTATCTAAGACATCTTCATCTTGAGTAAGCTCAAGTGATTCGTCAAGGTTATTTTTTTTACGCGCATGCGCTTCATCTCGTCCGACATAAATATTGCCATCTTTGTCATACCAAGCAGGTATGCGATGTCCCCACCAAAGTTGTCGGCTGATACACCAATCTTGGATGTTATTCATCCATTGAAAATACGTATTCTTCCAATTGTCTGGAACAAATTTAATTTTGCCGCTTTCAACTGCTTCAATTGCGGGTTTAGCAAGCGGCTCAATTTTTACAAACCATTGATCTGTTAAATAAGGTTCGATGATTTCGTGTGAGCGATCGCCGCGAGGAACAGTCAGCGCATAATCTTCAATTTTTTCTAGTAGTTTTAGTGTTTTAAACTCGGTAACGATTTTTTTGCGAGCATCATAACGGTCAAGTCCACGATAATTTTCGGGAACATCATCGCATAACGTCGCATCGGGATTTAAAATATTAATTATTGGCAAATTATGTCGCTCACCAATCGCATAGTCATTAAAATCATGTGCCGGTGTGATTTTAACGCAGCCAGAACCAAATTCACGCTCGACATACTCGTCCGCAATAATGGGTATTTTGCGATCACAAATCGGAAGCTGAATCATTTTTCCAATGAGATTTTTGTAACGATCATCTTCAGGATGAACAGCCACGGCGGTATCACCCAGCATAGTTTCAGGGCGAGTTGTGGCAATAACGACAAAGCCTGAGCCATCACTCAATGGATATTTAAAATGCCACAGAAAGCCTTTTTCATCTGTGTTAATCACTTCAAGATCTGAAATTGCTGTTTGTAATTTTGGATCCCAATTTACCAGACGTTTACCGCGATAAATTAAACCTTCATCATAAAGTTGATTAAAGACTTCATGCACGGATTCAGATAATTGCTCATCCATTGTAAAGCGCATTTTTTCCCAGTCGGGTGAAGTGCCGAGTCTGCGCATTTGTCGTAAAATCGTGTCGCCAGAAGTGTGTTTCCATTCCCAAATCTTTTTTACAAACTCTTCGCGTCCTAAATCGTGCCGTGAAATGTCTTGTGCCATCAATTGGCGTTCAACAACCATTTGAGTTGAAATGCCGGCGTGATCAGTTCCCGGTTGCCATAATGTGTTAAATCCTCGCATACGGTGATAACGTGTCAAAGCATCCATGAGTGTATGTTGAAATCCATGCCCCATATGTAAGCTGCCCGTGACATTGGGCGGAGGTAGCATAATGCAATACCCATCACCTTTCTCAGACGGGCGGAAAAAACCTGAGTCTTCCCATTTCTCATAAATCTCTTTTTCAAAACCGTTAGGTTCATATGTTTTTTTCATACTATTGTTTTCTTAGGTCGTGGTTGTTAATTGTCAATCCATTATTTTGGTAATGGCGATAGTTAATTCTAGCGCTATTTTGCCAGGTTGGCTCTTGGGGTGCAATTTCAATAATTCTGTTAAATTTAGCAGAAAATTCGGGCACACTGCTTGTTAAGTTAAATAAAATATCAGAAATTTCTTTTGGCTCGTTTTGTCTATAGCCAATTTGTATTGGTAAGTTTGATGTATTGCTGCCTATGATCTCATGTGGAATAAAACTAATATCACGGAACGTCCAAAGTAAATCATTAAGTTGTTGCGCGCATGCTTCATCTTCAACATAGATAAAACATTGGTTTTTATTCTGATAAGCTTTTTCGATCAATCGACAAGTAAATAACAGGGAATCTTGTGTGGTTTTTTCTGGAATGATGTAAAAGTCGACTCTTGGGATCATGGTTTATTTTCAATTAATTAAAACAAGAAGTGTACTAGAAACCCACCATATTTCCAGGGTTTTGATTGTTTTCTTGGAGATTTTTTAGACAGAATATCCGGTTGATTCAAAAAGTATTGCAAGAGAAAAACAAATATGCCAAAGTCGCTCCGCCTGATCAATATTTAACAACAAGAAGGAGTTTCAATTATGTATAATGCTAATGAAGAACCAAAGAACAAAGCACCAAGCAATAGTGATGTGACGCCACTGGTACTAGCTCAATCTCAAACCAGTTATACGCCGCTGCCAAAGAAGTGTGATGTGGTGCCACCGCTAGTTCAATCTCAAACCAGTTATACAGCGCTACCAAAGAATGCAGCACCAAGCAATAATGATGTGACTCTACCACCGCTAGTCCAAACCAGTTATGGGGCCTTGCCAAAAGATAAGAAAACACCAAGCCAGAGTCAAAAAAAGTTAGAAGCGCCAGAAGTATTTGTTTATACACCGATACCAGAGCCAAAGGAAGAAGAGCCAAGTCAGAATGAACAAAAAGTTGAGCGTGAACCAATCACTTATGGTGGCCTGCCCGTGACAGAGAATATAGAGCCAAGCCAGCGTGATGTACCGCCACCATCACTAGTCCAAATCAGTTATGGTGCGATGCCAACGGCACAGATGAGGAGGCTAAGCCAGAGTGAATCGACGCAACAGGATGCTGATTTAGGTAGCTCTGAAGAGATATTAGTATTACCTACAAATGCTGCTTCTAGTGGTTTTAAGGCTATTATTAGAGCTGTTTCACAATATGATAGTTTGGACGTGATTGAGAAGTACTTTATACAAGTACAAAATCACCCAAAGAAGTCAAGCGATAAAAAGAAGACCTTAAAAGAAATTAGAGCGATTGCATTTAAAAAACTTGAGGCTCAATATTTACGATTACCAATGAATGCCAGTATTCGAGAGATTTTCCTGCGGGATGCGCAAAACCTTACTCTGTTTAAATCAGAAAAAGCTAAGAAAGGACCAGGGCTCTTTAAGCATAAGACTTTGCAACAGCAAATCGATGGATGGATACAAAATGAAAGTTTGTATGCTAGCAATCCTGAGATGGTACAGTATCGTTTTAAACTCATTTTGGCGACAGCATTCTTGGGAAAGATAACTCAGCATTATGGAGTGAAGCATAACTTAAGTCAGAATTTGCAAAAAACGTTTACAAGGTTAGAAAAAAAGTTTGCAATGATGTTTGATGTTAAACTTGGGTCGTTACCAGGTGCAAAAAAAGAGTTCTCACATGCGGCGGGTGAGTTTTTCCAAGCTGTAGATACTCAATGGTTAAACCCGTTCTTAAATATTATGCCTGGGCTTGAAAAAAATGAGCAAGTTAAAGCATTTAAAACAGCGCTTATAGAATTCAATGAGAATGTATCGCCTTTTGACTTGGTGAATGACGTGTTTAATTTGGTGGATATAGAGCATGGTCCGGCTAGCAACTCAGTGAGTTCTGCGAGCACTTTTAGTCCTCGTCAATAATTATCAGTTTAACTTTCTTTAATAGAAGGGGTCGGTCTTGGATTTTTCCTTATGGTATATTATTACTCAAAAGGAAAAACCCGAGGCCTGTTTCCTGTTTTTTCTGAAATTTAATGAATCTGCTATCATTTGTCTAATATGTTAAGCAAATCATTTTACTTTCTAACAAATTAG
>SDBS01002422.1_pt1 | contig 18648 bp, 19 predicted proteins | sample 2277091 | NCBI WGS metagenome assembly SDBS01 (sample SAMN10404972, study PRJNA504765) | marine sediment metagenome | isolation source: marine sediment core GS10_PC15, 163 cmbsf | place: Arctic Ocean: Southern Knipovich Ridge | collected 2010 | reverse complement strand
GCTGCCCGAATAGCGGACGCTCAAGCCAAGCAGCAAGAACGGAACGACCAAATGACAATGAAGCTCTTGACGGAACCCGTCAAGGGAACAGGTCCTGAAGGTCGCCCCATAGAGACCAGGAGAAAACCGGAAGAAGTTCGGGAGCTCATGGAGGACTACTTGGAGCTTACTGGCCAGTTAAAGAAGCCACCGAAGCCGGTGTCAATTCCGTGGCAGGAAGATGTTAAGTCGAGGGGGTATGAGGTCACTGAAGAGGACAAGCAACTCCCCGAGGAAACCGGCAGGGCCGTCTCGTTCCTTCGCACCCTGAAGAAGCATTATGGTAGCTGGGATAAAATCCCCGCCATAATGAGAGGTGAGGCCGAGAGGGCCAAGGAAGTCCTTGAGAGAAATCAATACGCCCCGTAGGAGCATCGTCAAATGCCGTCCGATAGAAGCATCCTGGATTTCATCGGGACATTCCCCGAAAAAGATGAGGAAGAAAAAGAGGAGAAGTCATCGAAGGATGGGTTTGCGTCTTTCGTGAAGAGCATTCCGAAGAGCAAGGCCAAGGAGTCTAGGGACAAGCAGAGGCTAGATTCCGCCAGACGGCAGCTTGAGGAATCGTGGTCCTCTGATGCCCAGTCCATCATGGTCGGGATGGGGGCTCCCATCGTTTCTATGATCGAACGATTAACAGGGCAAGGCGAGCGTGCTAGCGAAATGAGTCGCGTCAATTCTGCGATTCAACAGGCCGCAAGAGAGAGGGACCCTGAGGGCGTGGGCGGGTTGGCACAGCGTGGCTTACGTGGGGCATTGCAGAATATTCCACCGATGCTATTGGCCGGCGCTGCTGGTGGTCCCGCTGGCGTCATCGGTTACTACGCTGCGCAGGAAGCAAACGAAGCAATAACTACTGGCCAAGATGCTGGGCTCAAGGGGAAAGCTCTCGCTCGATATGCTATCGAGAAGGGGGCTATCGAGGGCGGCATTACTGCTGCATTCCAGAAGGTGGGCCTTGGTGGGGCGGAGTCTGTTGCAGGCGGAAAGTTAGCCGCTTCCTCTGGAGTGAAATCAGCGCTGAAGAGACTGGGTTTCGGGACGATAGCAGAGCTCGGGGAGGAAAACACTATCGAATTAGTGGGGGCAGTGGCCGACAAATTCCGCGGGGTTGATCCTGACGCATTAAATCCCGAAAACATTGCCTCATCAGCCGCGGAGGTTACTGCCACGACGCTCTGGACGATGGGGCTTATCGAGGGCCCGAACGTCGTGCGCTCTGCGAAGAATAGTAAGGTCCGTGCCGAGATTACGAAGCATGCAGAAGAGGGCAAGGTGCCATCTCGCAAGACGTGGAAGAGCTGGGGATTGCCAGTGGATCTTGGCAAGAACGAGGGGCTCCGTAAAACTGCCACCAATAGTATGGCCGAGAACTTCCAAAATGAGGGGAAGCAGGTCCTGGAGTCCATCCAGGCTGAAGCTGAGCAACCTGAAGCCGCAGAAGTCGCTCAGCCCACCAGAGAGGCCAGTCCTGCGCTGCCAGCCCTTACTCCGGAGATCGAGCCGTCTGACGCCGCCGGCCAGCCTGAAGCCGCTGATCGACCCTGGGAGGTCACCCCGGAAATCTTGGACGATATGATTGCATCGGAGTCTTCTACTCAGGCGCAAATTGAAGATGAATTGTTTGGTAAAAAACGTGCTAAGCAATATCAGATTGCGCAGCGTACAAGCAACAGGGTGCTTGCTACTGATGAGCAGCAAGCCGAGGCGGGCCACCTCGTCAAGCAGCTAGAAAGCGAGTTGACGGAAGCTCAGAGAAATAGACTTTTCGGGATCAGCGAAGTCGGATTAGATGTAGAAACGCTTAAGCGATTCCGGAAAGCTGCGCGAAATATTGATGCCGGTTCGCCGGAGTCGTTAGGATTCTCGATTGCGGATGTATTAGTTGACCTGTCCAGAAACCTTGAAAAAGGTCACACTAATCCAGAGCAAATGGACGTTGCCGGTCAATTGGCGGTTACTAGAATCAATCAAGCTATGCGACTATCGCAAGCAAATAACTACAATTGGGAAAAGGTTTGGGAAGCTTCCCTTTCTCGGGTCGCGAATCATCTTGGGCCAGACGCCATGGAGCTATTAGCGCCATTTCGCAAGAGAGCGCCCGCCTCCGGGGCCGCAGAAGCCTCTGTGGTATCGCCCCAGGCTTTACTGGAGGACGCAGTCTCTCCGCGGCTCGAAGCGCAGGAGGCCGCGGAGGAAGCGCGTCCAGATAGCCCGGGATTCCTGAAAGAGGAGACTGGGGCCAAGCCGATTAATGAGCGGCTCGGTGAGGTTGGGCGAGCGGATGTGATCGGAGACCCGGCCCGTCAGTACACCAAGGGCGGAAAGGTTGATCTGTCGGCGAATGATTTTGAGGTGGATCGTCGCCTCGGAACCAAGCTGATAAAGGAATCGATTCCCGAAAGGCTCAAGAGATTTGGGGCTAGGACCTGGGCATTCGTGACACGCCCGCAGCCCTTGCTCCCGAAAGAAGATCGTTTCATTTTCGCGCAGGAAACAATACGGTTACTGAAGGCCGTTCCGCAAATGGCGGTGGATGAATCTATTCGGACTGTCGCCTCTATTGTCGATCCTCTGGGTCCGAAACAGATGGAGCTATTTGAGCGCTCGATTCTAGTGAGTAATCAGCTTCGGTCGCTCAAGAAAGATCAACCGTTGCGGTACGGTTTCAAGAACCAGAAGCAGGTTGAAGCGTACAAGCAAAAGGTCGATGCTCTCGTGGAGTCAACTCCGGAAGTCAAGAAGGCAATCGAGACGAGACAACTCATCGTAAACGAGACGGTAGGCAAGCTTGTTGAGAAGAAGCTGCTCCCGGAAAGTACCCTCCAGAATACTGAGGACTATTTCCATCAACAAGTGAGCATGATTCAGGAGGCTAAGGGCAAGGCTGGCCGAGCAGGATCACTCACCAAAAGGAAGAAGTCTTTCCAGAAGAAGAGAGTCAAGGGGCGCGAGCTTGGGGAGGAGTATGACCCGAATACCAGCTACATTGAATCCGAAACAGAATGGCTTGCGGATGCGTTCTCTGAACTTCGCAAGACCGAGCTTCTTGAGAATCTCGTGCAACGGTACGATCGTTCCGGTGAGTTTCGTGATGCAGCGAAAGAGTTGGGGATGAATCTTGAGGATTACGTTCGCGAGCTGGATGGGCACGATCTTTGGCAGCCTGAACCTGGCAATGTCTTCTATCAGGCGTACAGTATCCCAGAACGCATAGGCGAAAAGCTTCAGCAAGAAGTCATCAAGGAACATAATCTCACCAAAGACGAGATCAGGCAAGTTCTTGCGTTGGGTGGAAAGCATCGAAGCGCTGCCTTACCAACGGACCTTGTTAATCAGCTTGAATCCATGGAGACCAAGGACAACGCTCATTGGGTTGGAGAGCTGCACCGGAAAGCCATGAGTTCATGGAAGAGTTGGACGCTCTTGAATCCGAAACGGCTCCCCGGGTATATGTTCAGGAATTTCACTGGCGACATGGATGCTGTACTGGCCGGCAACCCGCGAATCATCAAGCGTATGCCCGCGGCCACCAAAGAGCTAATGAAATACCATTTCGGCAGGATACACATATCTGATAACATGCGGCTAGCCAGGGACCTTGGTGTTGTAGGTGCTGGCTTTTTTGGTGCTGAAGTGGAAGAAACCAGCGAGATGCAAATCTTCCGAAGGCTTAAACCGGCAGAGCAGCGGAAGCTAATGCGTAACCCTGTCAAGGTCTACATGGAAATCGTAAGGCCAAGTGTTGAGTTACGGGAGAATGTACTTCGGTACGCAGCATTCTTGGAATCTAGAGATCAGATCAAATCAGGTAATCTTTCTCATTATGGTGCTGCGAAGAGAATCAACGTCCAGACGCTGGAGAAAGAGATGGGTGCGGATGTAGCTGCTGCACACATGAGCAGGGAGCTTCTGGGTGACTATGGGAATCTCACTGAGGCTGGCGAATTCTTGCGATTGAAGCTGACTCCATTCTGGGCGTTCCAAGAAATCAATCTCAAGAGGTATCCGCGTCTCGTTATTAACGCGATCCAGTCCGGCCAGGGTCGCGGGCGTACTGCCGTAGTGATCTCCGCCGCTGCCATGCTTCGTATCGGAGCTGGGTACGGAGCGCTCTGGACATGGAACAATCTCTTGATTCCGGCAATGTTCGGAGGAGAGGATCTCGAAGACACTCTCGGATCTTACGACCGGGCCAACCCTCATATCTTGCTGGGGAAAAATCCAGATGGAACTACTCGTACCTTCAGAAATGTTGGTGCCCTCGGGGACTACCTGGAATGGGGCGGCATCAATGAAGGGCTCGCGTTATGGGATGAATTCAAAGCTGGCCAAGTGGATGTGGGTGACGTAGCTTACGAAATGGCAAAGGCACCACTAGAGAAGATCATAGGTTCGCTTCGACCGGACCTCAAGGCCGGCTACGAGCTAATAACTGGTCAGTCACTTTTCCCGAGTCCATTCCACCCGCGGTCAATTGACAAGGGGGAGGCTATTCCGAATGTGTTCGGGTTGACGGATGAGTACAGATGGGCAAAAGGCCTGGTTGTCGGAGAAGGGAATAGGGCGAGGACTAATTATTGGCAGCGCTGGCTAGTTGGTGTTGTTGACCCCAGGCAAACTGCGCTCGGTGAGATGTACGATTCGAGAAGGCGATTCTTGGAATCGAAGGGGGTTCGTGAGGGCGGTGTGTATCCGATTTCGGAGTACAAGCAAGCCCGTGAAGCCGCAGCCTCTGAAAATTACGATGCCTTTGTTGAATGGAAGAAGGCATTCGTGGCTAAGCATGGTCAGCGTTCCTGGAAAAAGTTCAAGGCATTTCGGGGAAGACTAGATCCGATCGCTAGCAGATTGAGTGACGCAGATGAGATCGAATTCGAGTACGAGTATCTGGATGCCGGCCAGCGTCGCAAGCTCCAGATGGTCAGAGATTACGCCTGGGAGCTTGACGTAAGGCTTCTGCTGTGGTGGGAAGCGTCAGCCCAAAAGGCTCCAAGACCGGAAGAACCCGAGTGGATGCGGCGATCTGAGTGACATTTCTGGCAAAAAACGTCGTTAGTTTGATTTTGTTGGTGACTTTTGGGGATTTTCCTGTTAGGATAAAATCATGAGCATTGCCCATGTGAGTGGTGGATACAAGATTGGTGACGTGATCGGCTTCCTGGGTAGGGGGTTTGTGTCTCGGTTCATAAATCTCGGTACTTGCGGCATTCCAAATTGGGGTGTCAGCCATGTTGCTATCGTTGGCGAATGGGAGGATATCCCGATTCTTTTTGAGTCCACGACCCTCAATGACTTGCCGTGCTACATTACCGGAAACTTCGTGAAGGGCGTGCAGGCTCATCCTATCGCGCAGAGGATTGAAAAGTATGACGGATATGTTTGGCACTACCCGCTGTACCGCGAGTTGTACCACCACGAGGCTACGCGTCTTCGTAGATTCCTACATGACTCTCTTGGTACGCCCTACGATAGTATTGGTGCTGTTCGATCAGGAGGAGTCGTCACCAATCTCTTCGAGGGGTTACTTCGCGCCGAGGACCTTTCATCCGTCTTTTGTTCCGAGCTCATGGCCTCCGCGTTCGGTAACCTGGGATTGTACTCCATAGCCAACGCGAGCAGATGGAACCCGAATAAGATCTGCCGCCGATTACGTAAGGCCGGTGTACTTAAGAGACCAGTGAGGAAGAAATGAAACAGCTAAGGATTTCCCAACTGATTACGATAGCATTTGCTGCCGTTGTCCTTGTGTTTCTTACTTTTTTTGCCGGCTGTGACGGAACCATTAGCCGCAAAACCTACACAACCCCTGCGGCCGAGATCCCCAGGGTCAATGTCCCTGTCTCAATGAGACAACGTAACTGGAGTCGGGAGGGGTCATGCGTTCATGCTTCACTTATTAGCTTGCTTCGCTGGCAGGATCGCCACAGCCTAGCGGATTACTGGGGCAAGACCTACTCCGGAGGAGAATACCCGGGAAGATTTGCCAGGAGACTTGACTACGGCGGGATTCGTTACGCATTTGTCACGAATGGGAGTGTTGAATTCCTTGAATGGGCCATCTCCACTCGCCGTGGTTGTAACATCACCGTAAAGGGCGGTGCGCACATGGTAACCCTCGTTCACCTCGACGAGACCCACGCCGCCGTCCTTGATAACAATAGTCCGGGGTCGTTCATTTGGATGCCACGGAACACCCTGATCTCGGAATGGAAGTCAAGCATGGGATGGGCCATAACTCCTTGCTACTCACCTGCTGCCCCGCTACCTTAGTATTCAAAAAGTGCCAGGAGAATATGGATATCATCATTACGAGAATACTGTTGTGGTGCTCTTTAGCCCTTGGCATGAGTGCGATTTTTTGCTACATTCTTGGAATTTGTGGCATCATGGTTGTTGCGATTGGCGCAATATTTAGTAATCCCAAAACCCACATTGCCACGTCCCCTTTCGAAAGTGAGTGAGTCATGCAAAAACGAAGTTTGTATAGCGCATTGGCATTCGCGACGTTGCTCGCGATGATCCTGTGTGTACCTGTGCTGTCCGCCGAAACGACGGATGGCGTCCTAACAGAAGAACGAGTCATTACCCTCCCGCAGGATCAGGAGGCCTGGTATCTCTCCGTAGTTGGGGACGGCGATCGTTACGCGAACCTGATTGACTTGTTCGAGAACGACAAGCAACTCAGATCCTTACGGGATCAGGTGAAGTTCTGCCCTGTCGAGACAGACTCGAATCTCTACCGCGAACGCTACGCCACGAACGTCAGCGGACTCCCGACCGTAAGGCTCCAGGAAGCCAACGGAACTGTCGTGTACGAGGCGAGCGGTGACAATCTGCCGTTCACGGCCGGCGCACTATACAATGCTCTTGCCGACTCCTCGACGAATACGAATGGCATTTTCCGCCCATGGCGAAACGGAGGCAGGCCCCTTCTCCCTTGGCGTCGTAAGATGGAGAATCAGATCAGGCCTACGCCGGCTCCGTGTCCGGCTCCGATGCCGGCCCCGACCCCCGGCCCGCTGATTATTAATCCGATTGGCCCTCCGAAGTTCGAAGAGCCCGAGCCTGACGGTGGAGTGTCTGGAGGTATGGCGCTCCTGTTGTCGCTTGTTTCTGTTCTGGGTGGTGGAGGCGTTGGTGCTGTTAAGCAATTGAAGGAGACATACTCTGAGATCGTGTGAGCAACCTGAACCGCATCGATCGTTTCGAGACAACGATACAATTCCTCCCAACCCAAAAGCGAGAACCAAGAAATGTTTTCTCCCCTAGAAATCGGTCTGATTTGCTCCCTCTTCCTTGGTGGTGGCTATGCAGGCGTCAAGAAGCTGGTCAAGAAAGATACTGAGGTTGAGGACCGCCGTCGCGGTGCTGCCAATCTAGCTGGTGTCCTGAAGTCCACGGGCCTGAAGAAGATCCCGGATTTCCTTATCAGTTACAGCGTCGGCGACTACAGCGGCATGGCAAACGATATCAAGGATCTTGCCAAGCTGTTCCTTGACGGTGAGGCGGCCGTACTGGCCGAGTTCAAGGATGTGTTTACGAATCTCCTTGAGGCCAAACTGGGCAACGAAGAAGGAAGAGCGTTCATCGCGGCCAGGCTCGCTGACAAAGTAACTGACGCTGATACGGCCGTGGCCAAGGATGCACCGAAAGCAGTTGTCGTCGCTGTTACCACGTGACCAAGGCCTTCGGGCTCGCGTCAAGTAGAAACCTTACTACCACCGTTCCTTAGAGCCCCATGCCGGCCAGGCCTGTAATCTGGCCGGCATGGTTTGATATCTGCCCCGGAGAAACTAATGAGCGCATCACTGAAAGAGATACACGATAAAGCAGAGAAGGAAAGCGATAAGGCCTACGCAGTTCGCGGCAGGGCCTGTAAGGCTTTCTATAAGGCTTGGGGCGAGAGGGCTGCTAGTGCAGTTCTTATCGAACTAAACAAAGAATGGAAGGCTGCTTACGAAGTTGATCGCGAACTGTGGGCCCTGAAGCGCAAGGCTTTCGCTGAATACGAAGCAACTTGGGAGGAAGGTGTACCTCATGATCCGCAGGATAGTAGCTTGTACAAATGCGATGATTGTGGGAAAATTAAACTTGATGTAGGCACGTCGCCTCTGCGTCACGATTGGTGCCTAGTCGATCGCAAGATGACCCAACATTGGCGACTGGGACCCATTGCTTCTTTCTTTGCCAGGATCTTCGGAAGGGTTGATGGAAATTGGTACTGGGTAGACTAACTAGAGAGAGCCAATGTCACGCAAGCCGATCACGATGAACGCCGGCCAGCCCGAACAGCTCCCTGACGGGGCAGCCCTGAACGTTGGGGGATGGGATCTCCCTGCGGCCATAGGGACCGTCCTGTACGCCCTCGTATCGAATGGGTCTAACAGCGTCTGGACCCAGCTGGATCACGGCACGCACCTCGCTGGGCTGTCTGACCCTGGGGATCACCCTCAATACCTGCTAGTCGATGGATCCCGTGCCCTTGGCGGCAACTGGTCTCTTGGGGGGTACAACCTCACGAACGTCGGGCTGTTTGGTGGTGTCGATGTTCCAACAATGAATTCGTTCTTCAATGGCACGTTCCAGGAGACCTTCGATGCAACAGTTACGTCCAACGGTACGGCAATTACTATGTCGCTTGAACAGTCGGGAACTGGCGACCTTACAATGCAATTCAGCGATGGATATACGACTCTTGATTGCACAGATCCCCCACAAACGATTGCCCTTACAGCAGGAAGCTCCGATTCCTCCCCTCAGGCGAACTACATCTACATTCCTCAGTCCACAAAAGTGCTGACCAAGAGCACATCAACTTGGCCAGCAGGAGAGTGCATTAGGGTCGCCTACTTCTTGGTTCCTTCTGCTACGTTTGTTCAGACCCATGGATGCTACATCAATCAGAATTGGAACGACCATCTTGCCGCCGCCAACTCACAAGGACACATGCCACACATGTCGGAGAAGCTCCGTAGGTTGGGGGCGAGTTGGTTTTCTGGCGTAAATGCTAACGGGGCCACGGCCTCCTATTTCACGATTGGCTTCAACACCACAGATTGGCTGTCTACTGAGGGTGAGGTAGATCAGCTTCACGAACATACTTTCCCGGCGGTAGAAACATCCGGGAGCGACACGGTCCTGGTTGTGAACCAAAGCGGAGCTGCCTACGATGACATTACGGACCTGTACTCCATCACGGATGACAACACCGGGGCCACGATTTCAAACAACAGGTATTTCAATCTCGTGTTTTGGGGCGTGGTGAATAAGAGCGGTGAGTTCTCGGCTCTCATGGTGAATCTTCCGGGTGGATTTTATGTTAAGCAAAGCGATGCATTGATCGACTCGGATAACCATGACGTGTACGACATTCCCCGTGAGTTCAGTATCGACTCAGGAACTGCGTTCCTGATCTGCCGGTCCACGTTCCAGATGGGCACGACATGGGCCCATGTCTCCACTACGGACCTCAGGGGCCTGACGCCGGCCACAGCTAGCGGTAGCAGCGTAAACGATCACGGTGGGCTGGGGGGACTAACAGATGACGACCATGCAGCATACCACACAGACGCTCGGGCAGCTACTTGGCTAGCGGCGAATCATGAGACCACCTATAATCACGCGAACCACGATACAGCATACGGATGGGGAGATCATGCGTCGGGAGGTTACCTAAAGGCCGACGGAACCGTTCCGCTTACTGCGCATTGGGCGGCCGGCGCTTACAATATCACCGGACTGGCGCTGCTAACAGTCGACAACATTACAATTGACGCGGCCACGATAGTCAGTGACACAGGTGCGATCTCATTTAACGACGAGAACGTGTCGACCTCTGGAACGATGGTCGGGAGCAACATCCCGTCGCCATCCGCTGACGATCAAGTCCTGATTGCCACTGCGTCCGGAGTGGCGGCTTGGAGCACTGCCGGCGCAAATCAACTCCTGGCAAGCGATAGTGACGGTGCCGTGGCCTGGACTGACAAGGGCGGGAGTAACTACACCTGCTTTATGTCGCTGACGGGTAATGACACAACTGGAGACGGCACGCATGGTAGCCCGTGGCTGACCTTCAACAAGTGCATAGCTGAAATCGAGGCACGTTATTTTGTAGCCAGCGACACGGCAACAATCCACATAGAGCCGGGTAACTACACTGGCCTGGGGACATTCACGTTCCCCAGGATAGCGCCCGAAATCGTCCTGACAGCGGACACTGTCCACACGAAGGCCATGTCTGATATCGTGGCTGTTACAAATGTTTCAGGAGATCTGTGGGACGTTGAAATACAGCTCGACACAATCACCAACCTGACTACTGATATGTACGGCCTGATTGAGAACGGCAGCGACTTGCCGGCCCTGAATGGCTGCTGGGAAGTCAGGTCCTTCGACGATACCGGAACGAACACCGTCACGCTTCGCATCCACTACGAGGATCTCTTGGCAGTCGGGCCGCCCGTTGCGGGACTCGACACGGCAACAATTTACTTCCCAACCGTAACGCTCAACAGGTCCGGAGGGAACCTCCTGCTTGTGTACTCCAGGGACCTGACAGTTTCTAACATGGTTCTCGTTGGCACAACTGCATCGGGAATATACAGTCGGGCTTTTTCCCGCACGTTCGTTGGTAGTCATGTTGGGTTGACCGGATGGTCCTATGGTGCCAGGGCATTTGAGAACTGCATAGTTGAAATAAGGACCTCGGCGATATCGCTCTGCACACATGGCGTCTTTTCTGATGTGACTTCGCGCATCTGGTTTATAGGTGCCGCGGTAAGCGGGTGTAGCACGGCGGCGTTTAATGTGAATGGAAACTCATTCTGCTACATAGACACGAGCTACATTTCAAGCAACTCCTACGGTCTACTAATGAGCTATGGCTCACCTTGTCGAGTTGCTAACACAACATTTTCGTTTCACACAGTCATTGCATGCCGATCGCAGTATGCCAGTTTTGTGCATGCGACTGGATCTTGCGTGTTTACTGACAATAACGACGACTTCCAGCCCAACGTAGACGTGCAGGGTAACGATAATTCCTGGAATACACGATAGGAGAATAGACATGCAACAACTCGTAATCAAGGGTGGCTTCGTGTTCGCGACTCATACCAAAGACCAGGACCTGAGAGGCGTTTACCCTGGCAGCGAAATCATACTCTGGGATCGCCCCCTTCCCCCCATGTCCTCGACAGGAACCCTCCCCCGTGACCCTCGCACCGAAGATGATATGCGAAGGAAATATCGAGACCAGCGCCGCGTGGCTTACCCAACGATCGAAGCCCAGCTTGACATGATCTACTGGGACGCCGTCAACGACACCGATGATTGGATCATGTCAATACACAAAGTGAAAACGAATTTTCCAAAACCAAAACCGAAGGTAAAATAAGATGCAGCTCGTAATCGACAATAAGAGTGGACGGGTGCTTATCAAGTACCCTAATGGCGTAGAGATCCCGACAGAAAACTTTGGAGACGTGGAAATCATTCGGTGGGATGAGCCGTTCTCGTTTCGGGTCGACGATGATGGGGAACTGCCTCGCGACCCTAGAAGTAACGAGCAAAAGGCGATCTCCCAAGAGGAGCGGTTCCTCACGCATGGTCCAGTCTACGTCGATACTATCCGCGGAGTCGATGGTTCCTTCCCCGAATCAAAGGAGAGCTGAAATGAGACGACGATGCACACTACTGCTGATTTCTACCATAGTCCTTTGCTTCATCTGCCCGGGATGCAAGTACATCGTCAAGAAGAAGCTTCGCAAGCTAAAGGAGAGTATTGTTCTGGCTGAGCAATACTTCCCCGCCGTACTGGTGTTCACAATGGACGGTTGTGTACCGTGCAAGAAGGCGATAGCCACACTTGATGAGGCTGACGTACGGTACTCCGTTATTAAGGCTGGATGTGTAAATAACAGGGTATTCAGAGAATACGGGGTGAAGTCCGTCCCCGCGTTCTTTATCAACAACCATCCTGATGGAATCGTTAGATACAGGACAGTCGAAGCCCTGATTGTCGAGTACAGAAAGGCAGCGCAGCAATGAAATGGGCAGCTTACGGAACATTGTTATCGGTAGGAACGTTCGGGGGATCGTCCTTCACGAGGGGGCCTGAGATGCTCCAGCTTGGAGCGCTGTCGCTTCTCGGGTGGATCGTGTGGTATCTTCTTGTGAGGGCCTTCCCTGCCCATGTCAAGGCCCAGGCGGACGAGAGGAAGGCATTCCTGAAGGCACAAGAAGAAGCTCGCGATGACTTTAAGGAGTCTATTCGCGAGCTTACCCACACGATTGAGTTGATCGTGACTAAGTGTCAAATTAAGTAGTCGAGCGGAAAATAGGTCTGGCCCGGCAGGCTGTCATCGTTTGACGGCTTAAAATACTCAGGGCTAGGGTAAGCGAAGTCTTCGCGTAGCCGACTTAGGATGTAACCGCCCGAAGGTCCGACGTTATGGAGCTGATTCCATGGCCGCGGACAGATGATGCCATAGCCTCCCCGATGCCCCTCCGTAAAGGCAAGCAAGTTACTCTCCTTGTCGTCAATCAGGAGGGCGTTCGGGTGTGCGCAGAATTCCTTCCGGGGACACATGGCATACTGGCGATGAATCCATTCCGGCAGGAACTCCTGAATCCATTCTGTCTTGCCGGCCGCGCAATCCGGGTCGGTTGTCGGCGTCGTAAGGATGCAGACATTCCTTTTGCCTACGAGATTGGCGCATGTTTCGATAAGCTCGTCGCAGAAGTAAGTCTTGGGCACGCCCGCCCACATGCGCCTCCGAATGGCACCCCAGAATGTATCACATGACCAATCCGGCTCTCCCCTATGCAGCGTATTCATGGCCTTGACGATATCGTATCCCCAGTCAGAATTGTATTCGTCATAGTTAATGGGCGACACACCGCAGCCCATCTCACGCAGGACGTACATTGTGAACGTGTTAAGTACGTCGTCTAGGTCGATGAAGATCTCTTTGATGAGCGGCTTCATGCTTCCTCCTTCCTGACGAATGCGTGGCACTTAATGCGGTTCTCTGCGCCCATCAGAGAGCAATTATTTCTGAAGCGGCACCGAAGGCAGATGGGCCCCAATTCATTGGCCGGCGGGTCTACCGAAACATCTTCCGTGTATTTTGTGATCTCATGCAGATACCCGAAGGCGTTGAAGATCACGGCACAGAGCAAGTCTTCTAGCGTGTGACCGCATCGCAATCCAGATCTGTGAGCAGTCCACATTTCAACGACATGCCGCCATAGGGACTTCATGTAGCAGTCCAGGGGGATCCCCTTCTGCCAGTTGTCGCTGTCACGCATCTTGCCATCGGACTGCTTGCGATGCGAGTGCATGTACTCTGCGTAGCGTTTCAAGGCACTCGGACTCAAGAAGCCTTCGTAGTCGACTTTATCGTCGTCAGAATCTCTTGTGGCACCTGTACTAAAATTCCTCATCTTATCCTCGCTTACTGCAACAACGTCGTCGCATTCCGAGCAATGCCTTTCACGGCCGGCCGCGAAAACGGCATACGAAATATCGCTTTTCGAAAGTTCTTTTTTGTCATAATCCCACTCTGGGTCAGTCAATTCTAGCTCCGATTCGGTTTGGTGAGGAAGATGGGGGTGGCCTGGGTCATACCGTACCTGCGGTCGATGACCATGAACGTCTGGGTCGGGTGCTGAAACTCGGCCTTGATCTCGACCGAGTATTCCGAGTAGCCCATAAGGCAGCCGCATGAGACCCACTTCGGGTAGTGAGCAAGAAAGGTATGCCAATGGCCAAAGATATCGAAGTCAGCAGGGTCGACCTTGTCCCATTGTGCGATTGACTTGTTGACCGGGATCGAGATTCCCCCGACGCCGCCCATGTAGCGGAGCCCATCACCGTGATGAAACCGCACCTTGCGACCCATAATCTCCTGGGTGTTATGGTATCCGTCAGCCACATCGAAGCGGACCTTGCCGTCCTTTGCGTAGAACCGTTCAAGAGTCTTGAACAGCAGCCACTCATAGCTGTTGCGAGTACTCGTCTTAATCCTCTTCTTCATTGTGGTGCGGCCATGGTTGCCTACGCAGCATGGGAGAATGATCGGAAGCTTCGTTTCCTTGCGAAGTAGGTCGATCCCGGCGCAGATGTGATCCTGAAGGAAGATGCAGGCCTCGGTTGGGCTGCATCCGTTGGTCTCCAGGAGTTCTTCATGGATGTAGCCGGACAGAAGGTCGCCAAGCAGCGGGTGCCAGATCTCCACGACCTTAGCCCAGTGGTTTTGAAGCTCGATCATCTCCAGGATCTTGGAATAGAATCTCTGAATCCTGGCAGTTGCGATTGACAGATCAAACCTGTTCTTGAAGTTCACGCGCTCTGTGAATACCGTTTCCTCGACATGCCAGTCACTGGCCGGCACAACCACGGCCACGCCAGGCGACGTAGATGACTTTTGCCGATCTCGGAATACCCTGGATGGTTTCTTGGGTATATCAATTGTAAGCAGCGTGTCGACCTGATTGTGGGCCTCTATGACCGCCCTTATGGCCTTCTTCTCCCTAGCTCGACTTGCGGCAATATCGTGTCTAAGCTTTGCCACTTCGACGGCAGTCGCTTCTTTCGCGGCGGCGGACACGAGGTCAGCTGGATTCTTACGCTTTGCCACCAATCAACTCCTTTAGTTTACGTTCGACAACACGGGTGCCGACCTTTAGGTTCAGTTCCTCGATCAACAGCCTGACTAGTGGTAGCAATGGCACATCAGGGTTCGCGGCAAGCTGGTCCACCACGGCCAGAATGTACAGTTGATCCGTGCTAGGCAGGTTCTCCATCCAGCTTTTGCTCGAACGCGACCTGGAAGCTGTTTCCACGAGGGCCTTGGCCGATGGACGAGTTCTTTTCTTTTGTTCTGACATTGACACCTTTCACGATTGACTTTGCGATTTCAACTAACCTGTAAACAAGCGGGTTGACAGATAGGCCCGAGCTCCCCATGGCGGCGAGATCTTCGCACACCCCGAACATCTTTTCGATATCCTCACCGGATACGAGTCCCCGTACTTGTGACCCCTCAAGCTTCGGGCCGAGGAATACCTTTTCAACAACGCGAACCGATTTGCACACCGGGCACACTTTTTGCCTATCCGCTAATCGAAACGGCTGGATGTAATGGTAGCGGCGCACCGCATTTACCCATTCTCTCGGAACACAGTGTCGCGATTCTATTACACTGATCGGAAGCCCAACCTCCAGTGAATCTCTAATGTTTTTCCTGATACTCGGAAGAATCGAGTCCACTATCTCGATCATCTTGCGCACGGCATACACTGCATCAGTGGAAACCCCTGCCTTGCCAGCTATAACTGTACCGGGCAAGTTGCTTCTCAACCCAGCCCTGACTTCCTTTTCTTGCTTGAGAGTTATCATTCCATCCTCGTGAATGTGAGCTCGACCCGCGGGTGCTCTTTATCAATCTTAAACTCTGGACGCTCGTGTGTCAAGTGTTCACTATCGTCATCCAGGATTAATCCCGAATCAACTACCCCATCGAAGGCGGCCTTCAGGCTACCCTTGGCGTTGTCCTCGTCACGCTTGCGCTTCGTTTTGTGGTAGAAGATCGTCTTGACCGAGGCTTTTTTCCAAAGGGGGCCTGAAGTAAAAGAGTTCGGGAGATCCATCGGATATTCCGTGTCAGCGACAGCAAGCCGGGCCAGCCTGCGGTATCGCTTCGTCGCCCCGGCCTTCATGAACCGCCCGCCCATCGTGGCAACCGTGCAGTTTGGGTGGAGGACCTTCGCAGGCAGGGGCAGGATTATCACTACAGATTCGCCTTTCATTCTTTCCTCTCGGCGTAAGTTTTCTCGGTCCAGTAAACGACTCCCCCCCTCGCTCCAAACGTCTCGGTCATTACCTCCCCGGAATCAATCAGATCCTGAAGGCAGTCTCGCCTCAGCCTGAAGCCGATCTTACGCATTGCACGAGAACGTGTGAAGTCGCGCTTCCTACCGCCTTCGGGTCCAGCTTTACCTATTGCCTTCAGGAGATTATTCTTGACGTACTCGATCTCGCTGTCAGCCATGTTCGGGACGAACGTCGATATAAAACTCGTCACCAAATAATTCACCAGCCTAGTTGAATAGTCGGATATCGCATCGGTGATTACGGGCTCATGGAAGCTTGACCCGGCCGCGACTATCAGGGCTATACGGCGAGCGTTCTCTTCAGCCTTGAACCACAGCGGACCAACGTCTCTGGAAGCCCGACCTTTAGATTCACAGTGTTTGTTGAATCTACGGAAACTCATTTCTGCAGTATGGTTTGTTGGAACCACAATTGGCACAGGGACGACGCCATCGGGGGCCTGGAATGGAGCAAGGGAATTCCCGTCCTTCTGTGGAATCGTATTTCGGCCCCACCACATTGCCACGGATTCCGCAAGGTGCTGGGGAACGGGAACCTCTGGCCTATCGTAGTCCTTGTCGGGGAAGCTGTTCGAGAAAAAGACCAGGCATCGGCTAAGCCATCCGTCGGTTAGCTCCTCGCTCGAAATACCGGTTTGAAATCGATCTGGCGTCGATGTACCGAATAAGCAACAGCACGGTTGGACGATTGTCCTTTGATTCTCCTCGTCAGCGTACTCTCGCCCCTTAAAAGTGCTTCCGGCCGAAGAGTAAAGGTCCATGAGAACCTTGATGATCTGAGCCTGGTGATTAGATCGACCTGACTTTATGTGAGTCAGTAGAAAGCCTATCTCGTCAAGCAGGAAAAATGTTGAAGTGTGCTTGGCCATCCTTGATTCGATTGAAGCGTCAGACGCAATATCATTACCGCCCAGCATGTCATTAACACCCGCAACATCGCAAAGCCTGCGGATCTGATACGGTGCGTTGTTTTTGCCGGCGCTCGAATCGGCTACCGACATGCAGTACAAGTTCGTCCTGCTGCCATTCGTATCCCTGACCTTTCGCCCCATAATGGCACCCAGGAACGTCAGCGAGCAACCAAGAGTCAAGAAGGGCTGTTCTCTCATCGCTGTGGAGTTTATCCAGGCGCAAAGCCCCCCCAGTAAACCCGGCGGCTGGCATAGGAATCCGAGCTCGCTCGGATTCACCACGGTCGCGACCTTAGCCTCCCCAGCTAAGTGATTTGCCAAGAGAGCAGGTAGGTCCGGCAGCACGGCCGGATCGATCTCTTCCTCTATCAGCCAGCCGATCACGTAATCCCGCGGGGGATTCTTCCTCGCCTCAGTGACCTTTCGCTCAAAGTCCCTGCGTTCTGCGTCGTCCGTGTAGTCCCAAGGCGGAGAGCACTTGGGGTTATAGTACCCCCAGAGCAACTGTAATGCGTCGGAATCCGACAGGCACCAGCCGTTGACCATGCACTGGCAGGCCCAGAACAGCTTTGCATGGCCCTGACATCCTTGGACAGCCCCTTCGATCTCGTCGAGGTAGGATTTCGCCCGATTCAGCAGGAGCTCGTTAGCGGGCTCCGTAGCAGGCTCCGCAGGCCTCCCTTGAACGAGGCATTCGGCCTGGCAGTAAAAGACTGATGGCAGGTTGGCAAGGGGAATCTGGCCAAGGGAATGACCATCCACCCATCGGTAGCGGTTGCCGGTCCCTTCGCCATCAGTACAAACCGAGGGGGCCGCCACGATATAGCCGCCGGTACTTTTGATATCGATACCCAAGCGGAAGCCGATCTTGCCGGCAGACGGGATTTCTGGATCTACCTGGAAAAGGAAATGTTTGCCTCCCCGCGGAGTGGTCTGACAAGCGGTAGGCGGCAATGAACCGAACTCTTGGAGGGAGACGAATCCCTTGACTCCACTCTCTTGTGATACATCAACATCAATGACACAGAGTCCGTTCCCGCAAGCGATTGCCACGTTACTATTCGGTGCGTTAGCCCACCACGCCTCAATTTTCTTCAGGTCAGTGGTTGCATCCTTCACTCCATGCAGGGTCGCCGGGGTCTTCAAGCCCGCCTTCAGCGGGAACACAAGCATGCCCAGGGACACATAAAACCTGGCAGCCTTGAACAGTTCGTTATCGTCGAGAGGGTTCATCTAGTTATCCGAGAACTTAAGATCATGAATTGAGAACCTCGTCCGAATCTCGAAATCTTCACCAGAGAGCCAGGGGACGGGGAAGCAGAGGCATCCGCTTGTCATTATGCACGTTACATCTATCAAGCCGTTTTTTTGAATAATGTGTATTTCAACGCTATCCCGGAAATCATCAGACACGAGTATGATGGTATCTACACTCATTAAGCCAACTGGCCTACGGACCCCCCTTCTGTCCATCTCGGCACTAATTTCCCTCTTCACTTTTTCGATATCGTCAACTGTCATCTGGCAGTTCCTGATTGTAGTGTGTGATTCGGTAGTACCTGTCGCCCTTGGCCTTCACGACGGTAATTGTCTTCGTGAATTCGAGTATCGCTTGCGAAGTAAAGAGGCCGCCGACTGCATCGGCAACAGTTACCCTGGTTTTCATTCTGCCGAACCTAGCAACCCACCATGCGTGAGCATTTATTCCGGGATACCCCGGGTGATCGAGGCAGATCCATTCACGAAACATCGACACGCCACAACGATACTGAACACGAAGGGAGGTTCGCCCGCCTTC
>SDBS01002421.1_pt1 | contig 18648 bp, 16 predicted proteins | sample 2277091 | NCBI WGS metagenome assembly SDBS01 (sample SAMN10404972, study PRJNA504765) | marine sediment metagenome | isolation source: marine sediment core GS10_PC15, 163 cmbsf | place: Arctic Ocean: Southern Knipovich Ridge | collected 2010 | reverse complement strand
GCCTCTGTTATGAAAAACTGGGCTACTCCGAGGCCGTGAAGGCCTATGAACTGGTGCTGGAGAAGTATGCCGACCAGCCCGAACAGGTGGCGGCGGCCCGGGCTCGCCTGGCAGCACTGCGCGTGGAAAAGCCGAGAGGCCTCACCTTGACGAAGATCGAAGGCCCGGAGGGCCAGTACCTTGAAACTCAGGCGCTGTCTCCCGACGGGACCAAAATGGCGGGTGTGGTCTTTGACGACGGGCAGAACATCGCCGTCTATGACCTGGTGACCAAGCGCATCGAAAAGGTCACACATCTCGACTGGAGCAACGTGACCTACTTTACCATATGGTCTCCCGACGGGAAGAAGGTCGCCTATCAACAGTATGGTTTGCCCAACTCTCAGACGGCCTCGATTTTTCTGATGGCCTCGACCCTGGACGGCCAGGCCGAGCCGATCTTCAGCCCCGAGAAGGGAACTCCAGTGCCGTATGACTGGCTCCCCGACGGCAGCGCGGTGGTTGCCACCCTGCAAGAGGGTGAAGATTACAGCCTCGGGCTCGTGACCATCAAGAGTGGGGCCTTCAAGACACTGCATGCCTTAAAAGGGGACTTTCATTCCGGCGAGTTCCGGGCCTTTGCAGATGCCTCCCCGGATGGAAGACACATCGTCTTTGCCGACGGCCGCACAAGAAACGCCCAGAACATCTACTGCATAGGCACGGATGGACGGTCGCTCGAAGTCCTGACCGATCATATTGCCAACGACATCCAACCCCGCTGGTCGCCCGATGGGGAACACGTCGTCTTCCTGAGCTTCCGGTCCGGAGCCAAGGCCCTCTGGGGCGTCGGTGTAAAGAACGGCCAGCCCGCTGGAGAGCCCTTCGTCATTCAAGAGATGGGGCAGGGAACGAATCTGCTCAATTGGACCACTCAGGGTCTGGCCTATGAAAATTCGATCGACATGTGGGATGTGTATGTGGCGCCGGTCGACCCTGAGACAGGGGAACCGGCCGGCAAACTCCAGCAGCTGGATTATTCTCCCCCTGGACGCAATAGAGGTCAGGTATGGTCGCCTGATGGAAAGCATATCGCCTTCTTTTCCGCCGAAAGAGGCGGACAGCCTGGAAAGGGTTCTATTGTCGTAATGCCCGCCGAGGGGGGGCAGGCCCGCGAGTATTCGATACCCATGGATACCTTCCATATGCCGAACATGATAGGCCTGCGATGGATGCCGGACAGCAGCGGATTGGGATTCTACGGGCATGGCCAAAAGGTGCCGATCCTGTTCCGGCTCACCCTGGCATCCGAAAAATGGGAGACATGGCAGATTCCCCTGCCGGGCTGGACACGGATTGAATGGAACCCCGGCGGCAGCACGTATTTCTATACGAAAAACAGCCTAAAAGGTGGTATCTTCGAATGTAATCTGGAAACCGGGGAAGAGCGTCACGTTTACGGACCCGAAAAAGGCATCATCGGAGTTTTTAAGGGCCTCAGGTTTTCCAGGGATTATAAGAAGCTGGTTGTCCATAGGACAGACATAAAATTCAACAACAACAAACCCGAGGCAGTGGGCGAAAACATCGTGGTAGTGGACCCGGCCACGGGCCAGGCTCGGACGATCGCCTTAGAAGGCTCCAGTACTTCTGCCTGGTCTGCCGATGGACAAAAGCTCGTGGTCCTCTATTCTAATGCAGAGAACAAGCCGCAAGAAATGTTCATCGTTCCTTCGCAGGGAGGGACTTTTAACCAGGTTGAGATGCCGGCAGGCCCAATCAAGGCCAGCCGCTATATCTCTGACTGGTCGCCGGATGGCAAACACATCGCGTTCGACATCAGGCGGAACATATCTGAAACCTTTGTGATGAAAAACATCATCCCTGAGAAGCGGTAAAAAAAATAGGGGACAGGTACATTTAGGCCCCAAATGTACCTGTCCCCTTTTCTTTCCCTTTCTTTTTCCCCCTGTCCCCAATTTCCAAAATATGGTATATACAAGACATGCCCACCCCCAAGAAGGTCTTCATCGTGGTCGGCGCCCGCCCCAACTACATGAAGGCGGCCCCCCTCTACGAAGAGTTTAAAAATTACCCCCACATCGACGCCTCCATCATCCACACCGGCCAGCACTATGACGCCGCCATGAACAAGGTCTTCTTCGACGACCTGGGCCTGCCCAAGCCCGACATCTACCTCGGCGTGGGCTCAGGCACCCACGCCCAGCAGACAGGGACCATCATGTTCAAGTTCGAAAAGATCCTGCTCGAACAGCGCCCCGACCTCGTCATCGTCGTGGGGGACGTGAACTCCACCATAGCCTGCGCCCTCGATGCCTCCAAGCTCCACATCCCGGTGGCCCACGTCGAGGCCGGCCTCCGCTCCTTCGACCGCACCATGCCCGAGGAGATAAACCGCCTGCTCACAGACCAGATCTCGGACTTCCTCTTCACCACCTGCAAAGAGGCCGACACAAACCTCAAGAACGAGGGCATCCCCCCGGAAAAGATCCACTTCGTGGGCAATGTCATGATCGACAGCCTGATGAAGTTCATCGAGCGGGCCAAACAGACCGAGATCCTCGACCAGCTCGGGCTCCGCAGCCAAGGCATAACCACCCCCTACGCCCTCCTCACCCTCCACCGGCCCTCCAATGTCGACGATAAACAAACACTCGAGGGCATCCTTACGGCCCTCAACCTGGTCTCCAAGCGCATCCCGATCCTCTTCCCCATCCACCCCCGCACGCTCAAGCAGATCAAGGAGTTTGCCCTGGAGGACCTGATCTGGCACATCGACGACCCCCGCGGCGTTCTCCTGGATTTTTCCCTTCAGAAGGTCATAACCCTCCCACCCCTGGGCTACCTCGATTTCCTGAACCTCATGTCCCATGCCGGACTCGTCCTCACCGACTCGGGCGGCATCCAGGAAGAGACCACGATCCTCGGCATCCCCTGCATCACCATCCGCCAAAACACCGAACGCCCCATCACCATAACCGAGGGCACCAACTTTCTCGTGGGCAGCGACCCCCAGAAGATCATGTCCCAGGCCTACACCATCCTAGACGGCGGCGGCAAGAAGGGCCGCTTGCCCAAGCTGTGGGACGGGAAGGCTGCCGAGCGGATTGTGAAGGTTCTGGTAGAAATGTAAAAAAGGGGACAGGTACATTTAGCGCGCTAAATGTACCTGTCCCCTTTTGATTAGCCGGCGTACAGCTTCTTGAGCATCAGGGCATCGCCCTCTTGGTCCGGGCTTTCGCAGATCACCATGCCGCGCACATCAAAGTCCTTGAGCGCCTGAATCCAGTCGTCATACCTAAAATCTGACTCCTCCAGGTTGATGTGCTTCATCTCGCCCTTGTCGTTAAACATCTGGCCCGAGATGTGGATGTGGATATCCTTTAGGGCCGCATCTCCCAGCTTCTTCATCACCTTGGTCAATATCCTGTGAAAGTGCAAATATGTATTAGCCTTGCCTTCCCGCGAGTAGATATGTGAAAAATCCAGACAGGGCTGCAGTCCCTCGACCTCCTGACACAGAAACAATATTTCCTCCAGCGACCCGAACTGCGACTTTTTCCCCATGGTCTCGGGCCGCATCACCACAGGATTCCGCTCCGACCTAAGGATCGACATGACCTCCTTGAGCTCTCGCTTCACCGTCTCGAACACATCCTCGGGTTTGTCCCTGTGATAAAAGGCGCTGTGAAACACGACACTGCGCGCCCCCAGCTCCCTGGCCATCCTGGCCGAATGCAGGAGCCTCTGCTGACTCATGTGCCGCTTGCTTTCCTCCACAGAGTTCAGGTTCACCCAGTACGGCGCATGAACGCTGAGCGCCACACCCAGCCTCTCAGCTTCCCCCCTTATCTCCCGGGCCGTGTCCACCCCCATCTTGACGCCCTGGACAAACTCTACCTCCAGGCAGTCGAGCCCCAGCTCTTTTATCCTGCATACACCCGATAGGGTAGAGGTCTGTGGGGAAGATTTGGGAACGCCCGCGGTACCAAAGAGAAGCTGGGCTGCCCCGCGTCCAGGCCCGGCCCCAGGCTCAGCAGGTGCCGTCATCGGCCTTTCCATCCGGATCCAGGTAGCGGCTTACGATCTGCATAGCACAGAAATCACCGCACATGGAACAGGCCTCAGACTTGGTCATGCGTTTATTTCTTATCTCGTCGAATTTGTGGGGATCGAGCACCAATTCCCGCTGAGCTGCCCAATCCAGGCGCTTACGGGCCTCAGAGAGCCTCAGGTCGCGCTCCCAGGCGCCTTTGACACCCTTCACGATGTCTGCGGCATGGGCTGCGATCTTGGAGGCGACAGTGCCTTCCCGAACATCTTCAGCCGAAGGCAGCCCCAGGTGCTCGGATGGTGTCACATAACACAGGAAGTCGGCCCCGGCAGAGGCTGCGATCGCCCCCCCGATGGCCGAAGTGATGTGGTCATACCCAGGGGCAATATCCGTGACCAGCGGCCCCAGCACATAGAAGGGTGCCCCCTGGCAGACTTTCTTCTGAAGCTTTATGTTCATCTCGATCTGGTCGAGCGGCACGTGCCCCGGTCCCTCCACCATGACCTGGACATTCGCATCCCAGGCCCTCTTCACCAGCTCGCCCAGCGTCAGGAGCTCCTCGATCTGCGGCCTGTCCGTGGCATCCGCAATTGCCCCTGGCCGCAGCCCATCACCCAGGCTCAGTGTTACGTCATATTTATACGCGATCTCGAGCAGTCTGTCATAGTGCTCGTACAAAGGGTTTTCCTTGTCATTGTGGAGCATCCAGGCCACATGAAAGGCCCCGCCCCGCGAAACCACATCCGCCACCCGGCCCTGGCTCTTGAGCCGCCCGATAGCCTTGGATGTCAACCCGCAGTGCACGGTCATGAAATCCACGCCCTCTTCCGCCTGCTGCTCGATCACGGCAAAGATGTCATCTGCGGTCATATTTATAATAGAGCCCCGCTCAGCGATCGCCTTGATCGCCACCTGGTACAGCGGCACTGTCCCCAGCGGGATCCTGGCCTTATCCAGGATCTTCCGCCTTATGGCGTTTATGTCCCCTCCCGTGCTCAGGTCCATGATGGTGTCGGTCTCATATTTCAGTGCCACTTCCACCTTCTTGAGCTCCGTCTCCATTCCCGGGAAGTCCTCAGAACTCCCGATGTTCACGTTGATCTTAGTACGCAGTCCTTCACCGATCCCCACAGGGTGGATCTCACCATGTCGGGGATTCCAGGGGATTACGACCTTGCCGTTGGCGACCAGCCCACGCAGCACATCGACTGCTACCCGTTCTTCCTCTGCAACCTGCTTGAGTGCAGGCGTTGTCTGGCCCTTCCGGGCCGCTTCTATCTGAGTCATTTTAAGCCTTTCTTATAGGGACTTTAGTTTACTCCCATCCTGCCCGGAATTCAACTGTAGGGCAAAGGCTCCCCATAAGTGGAAAGTATAGAGAACAGGCTGCTTATTAATCGTCATTGCGAACGAAGTGAAGCAATCCCAGGAGATTGCTTCGATCCTTCAAATCTCGCAATGATAGGAAAAGCTACCTGTGTCCAATTATCACTAACGAGGGGACTGTCCCCGATGTTTTCCTCGCGCTTTCCCCTAAATATCACCCCCAAAGGTGTTGCTAGGGGTCACATTTTGCAGTATCATGAATAACTTATAGCTTTCGAAGGGATTAATAAATGGGAAAAAGTAGAGCGCGGCTCAACAGACTCTGTATCGTTTCCGCCCTCGTCTATTTGTTTTTACTGAGCATCCCCTCCTTTTTATCAGCCCAGGAAACTCAAGTCGATCCCTATTACCAGCGCATGTATCGAGAAGGCGTAATAGCCTATCAGAACGGCAACTATAAAGACGCGGCCCAGAAAATGGAACTCGCCATTTTTGGGTACAACAATGCAAATATTAGGGCTAAAGGTGCTGTGTACATCTGCCTCAGCCATTTTCATCTAAACCAGTTTGAACAATGCGAGCGTTTTTTCCACAAAGCCGAAGCCTATGTACGTAGCCACAACCTGGAGGCCCTAGCACTCGAAGAAGACGCAAAACTGGCATTTGCCGAGATCTGGAATCGGTTCTATCCCCATGAGGTAATCTACAGATCCCGCTCCCAGAACGATTCAACCACACCGCCCACTCCGGCCGAACTCAAGCGTCAGATGTACCGGCTCGAGCGCCAAATCAAGGCCGTACCCAACGACATCATTGCCTACTACGATCTTTACCAGGTCTATCTCCAGAAACAAGATAGAAAAAAGGCAAAAAAAACCCTGGAAAAGATGATGAAAAACAATCCCGGGGAGATCGAAGGGCATTACCAAATCGGAATGCTGGAATTCCGTAACAAGAAATACAAATCCGCAGTCAAGAATTTCGAGAAGTTCCTTGAAAAAGCAGCTGAGAATCCAGTCAAGGACGAACTGCTCAGAGGTGCTTGGGCCTATCTCATCCTGAGCTACAATTTCAAAGGAGACAAGGCAAAAGCCCAGAAGCTCGCCACCGAGGTCGCGGATGCCTTAACCCATGAAGTGGTCACATCCCTGGATCTTCAACAAAGAGATTCCGCTGTCCTAAGGGACATTTTGGAGAACACCAAGAAAGCCAACTGATTCATCCCCTAAAAGACGCTTCCGGATTCCCGAGCCCTGCTGCATCCTGAGGGCGTGATCTTGCGTATGCTCTATTGCTTATACGTAAATGTCGCGGATGACGGTGATGCGATCATCCCAGCGATATCATCTGATAAACTGCTTATTGTGATCTGGCTTGTCTGATTGTCGCTGCAGGAACCGCAGGTCACCCTAAGCCTGACCACGGCTATCGTTCCAAGGCTCCCAATGGGTATTGGTGCCGCGCCGCCTGCGATTCCTCCCACCGTGATCACTCCGGGAGTCGCCTGGTTGCCGTCCACCAATGCCCAACTGCCGGTTAGATTGCCGCTGGATGTACTCACGTATTGGAACATGGTGGTGTTGAAATTGACCTGAATACCATACGCTTGGATCGGAGATAAATTGCCTCTTACGGTGATAGCGACACTAACGATCGTGTCCGTGCCTCCGGATGTGGGGCTTAAGGATATCCCGACTTGGTTATCTGTAAGCGGAGGACTTATAGTCAGGGTGACGTCTACGGTATAGGGGCTGTTGGACGCGTTTGGATCAGATACTCTTATGGTATCCCTGTAGGTTCCCGCACTGAGGCCGCTTTTATTGACTGAGGCTGTGTGCTGCCTAACAGCCCCGCCTGAGGTCCCACTATTGGGGCTTACGCTCAACCAGCCGGCATCCCAGTCTATTGAGTAATTGAGGGTTCCCTCGCCGCTATTGCTGATAGACAGATTCTGTGATGCAGGGTTTGAACCGGTTGTGAAGGCCTGAAAGCTTAGCCTACTGGGATTGACACTGATCCTGGGGGGATCGTCCTTGGTCATGTTCAATGTCACGTCCACAGTCTGCGGACTGTTCGTGGCCTTGGGGTCTACTATCTGAATCTTGCCCCTGTAGGTCCCCTCGTTTAAGCCTTTGGTATCAACATTGACTTTAACGCTTTTTTCTTTGTCTTTGGATTGTCCGCTATCGGGATCAACAGAGAGCCAGGATTTATCCGTCGTGACCTCGAACTTGAGCGTGTCTCCACCTGTGTTTTGGATGGAAATATTCTGGAAAGATGGATTCGATCCTTTGACCTGACCGGAGAAAGCCAGTTTTTTGGGCGTAACCCGGATTGTAGGCGGCGGCTCTTCAGAGACAAAAAGGCTTACGGTGACCTCCTGGGGATTGTTATAAGCATTAGAACTGGTCACAGTAATCTTGGCAGTATGAGGCTCTTCTTGGGCTGGGAGGCCGGCCTTGTCGATGAGTATCGTATGCTCAATGGTCTGCCCGGTCGAGGTGCCCTCATCTTCTATTACAGAAATCCATTCTGCGTCTGCTACCATCGAATAATTGAGCGTCTCTCTTCCGGAGTTCTTGATTTTCAGGATCTGAGCGGAAGGATTGCTTCCTGTGATAGAAGCGGCAAAAGACATCTCGAACGTATCCACCCAGATGACAGGCATGTTCAAAACATTTGCATTTGGCACTGTCGGATTCTTTTTACATTGAGTCAATCCGACTGTTAGCATAAGTACTGATATTACAAGAAGATGCGTTCTATATTTCATCTGTTTCTCTCTTTTCTGTTCCACTCATTTTTGAGCAAAACCGTATTTTCGCATAATTAGCCCAAACTGTAAACTCGCTCTCTGTTCACTTGCTTTAGTCGGGAACATAGATACATATACGGGGGTGATTTTAATAGATTTTTCTCATCGCCCAGGACGAAATTTATGCAATAGGGGTCCACGGGCTGGCCGTGGGTGAATGAGTTTGCGGCGATATAAATGAAGAGAGAGTGATGACTCGATACTTAAGCGACGGAGCGTAATTGAAATGCAGGATGAAGGTATTGGTTATGCCAATACCTTCATCCTGGCTAACGAATATCAGTCGCGTTCGGGTGCGCAGAGCTCCCCATTGTTGTATTCATCCAACATGTCTTTGAGAGGCTCGCCGTCATCCCAGGCATCAGATTTGGCTGCCACTCCACTGCCGACCGGGCCGTATGCTGCCATCCAGGCGTCCGCAGCGGTGATCGTCTCCGCGATGCAGCTGCTGGCATTGCCGATCAGAACATTCAGCTTAGCAGCTACCAGATGAAAGAACATGTTATATGTCTTGTCGCCTGCCACTTCCATATTCATGATGGCGATGGCTTCATCCTTCGTGTAAAGAATACCTCCGATGGTAATCTCGTCAACAGGCCATGCCTCTGGGTGATTCTTCCAGTATCCGGGGGTTCCGACACCTGGGCTATAGGGAATAACTGTAAAGTGGAACCGGAGAAGAGCCATTTTCTCAAAGCCATTTGCATTGCCCGTTGTGAGCATCTCAATGTTGTAGTTGGTGTCGGGATGAAGTTCCCAGATGTACGCATCAGCCACGCCATCCTGAGCGACGTCGGGCCGTTGAATGATCGCGTAATCTGAGTCTCCGGCAGGAGTCGTATACCAGATTTCCAGTTTCGGTCTTACTAAAGTATTGATAAGCTCACTGCTGGGATATGTCGTATAGGGCGTCAAACCCTGCTGCAACAATATGCCGTGGTTGGGATAGACGCCGTTCACCCAAGCTTGAACCAGAGCCGTCACATCGACCGTACGCCAGCCCAAACTATCGGTTGTAAAGGAGCCAATAACCGTGCCATTATCGTAGCTCGCCCCGAAAGAATTCCAGGTAACGGAATTTTCACCCCAGTCCGCGGTGATCCGGTGAACGTTTACCGTCTGGGAGGTGATCCGCCACGCATAAATAGAAAAAACCGCCTGATCGATCGTTGAGCCTTCCGGGATTTCAACCTGGGCCGAAAGCGGCGGTGCCGCCATGCCCGCTACACAGCCCACCAGGAACAGTGCGATGAATATCTTTGTGATCCTTTTCCCTAATTCCACTTTAAATCCTCCTTTTTAGAAATTTAATACCGCATTAAAAAGCCATACGAAAAATGCATGAACTTAATAATCAATACTTTCGAATTTGATTTTTCTTTCCCAAACCTATTTAATAGTAACTATCTCGGAACAGTATGTCAAGAACTTTATCACCTTTTTGGGTAACTGCATATCACCCCTAAAGGTGAGCAGGGGTTAGGTAGTGACCTGCCCCCCAGCTTCTACCAAAAATCACCCCTAAAGGTGTTGCCCATGGTTTTCTTTTACAGTATTATTACCACACTTTTCGCAGAAGAAGCATAAAAGGATGTCATCACATGTACATTAAGAACTCACTCATAAAAAAGATAGAAGCCCGAAAAGCCACCATCGGTGTGATCGGTCTGGGATATGTCGGCCTCCCCCTTGTCATCCGCTTTGCGGAAGAGGGCTTTACGGTTCAAGGTTTTGATGTGGATGATGAAAAGGTCGCGATGCTTAATGCCGGGCAGAGTTATATAAAGCACATCCCCTCTGAAAAAATTGCCGAGGCGGTAGCATCCCAAAAATTGACTGCTACGGCCGATTTTACCAAGCTCTCTACGCCGGATTGTATCTTAATCTGTGTGCCCACACCACTTGATGAGAGGAAAGCTCCGGATATGCGTTTTATCAATGCCACCATCTACGAGCTTGCCGCACATCTGCGTGAGGGACAACTCATCGTCCTCGAAAGCACTACCTATCCCGGGACTACACGAGAGCTTCTCCTCCCGAAATTCGAGAGCAAAGGCCTGGAAGTTGGGGAGAAATACTTCCTGGCCTTCTCACCCGAACGCGAGGATCCTGGAAACACTCAGTACACAACCCAGAACATCCCCAAAGTGGTCGGCGGGATCACCGCCGCCTGCACCGAAGTCGCCTCAGTCCTGTACGACCAGATCGTCGATCAGGTGATACCAGTCTCGTCCACGGAAGTGGCCGAATTTACTAAACTGCTGGAGAACATCTTCCGTGCCGTCAACATCGCCCTGGTCAATGAACTGAAGGTTTTAGCCACCAAGATGGGCGTGGACATCTGGGAGATTATCGAAGCCTCATCGACTAAGCCTTTCGGCTTCATGCCGTTTTACCCCGGACCGGGCCTGGGCGGTCACTGCATCCCCATCGATCCCTTCTATCTCGCCTGGAAGGCCAAAGAGTACAATTTTAACGCCCATTTTATCGAATTGGCAGGTGAGGTAAACACCGGCATGCCGGAATACGTCATTTCTCGATTATCGGATGCATTAAATCAAAGAGGAAAATGCTTCAAGGATGCCAAGGTGCTTATTCTAGGTGTCGCGTATAAGAAAGATACGGATGACATCCGCGAGTCTCCGGCTTTGGAGTTGATCGAGATCCTCAGGACAAAAGGAGTGAATACATTCTATAATGACCCATATATAGGGGAAATTTCTAGGCTACGCAGTTATGACTTCATGCTGGAATCTTCTCAACTCTCAGAGTCTTTCTTAGAATCAATGGATGCGGTTTTGATAACCACGGCGCACTCTGTGTATGATTATAATTGGATTGTTCAGAATTCCGGCCTTGTGGTTGACACTCGAAATGCTACCAGGAATGTAAAGGAGGGTAAGGAAAAAATCCTGAAAGCCTGATCAACGGGATCTGATATATTAAGAAATGAAACCGTTATGAACAAAAAGTATATTTTCCCGATAGTGATGTTTGTGTTTCTAGCTTCGTCACTAACCGGACAGACGTACACCTCATTCGAAGACGAAAAAAATGCGATATTGGGCGAAACCCGGCTTCGTCTAGGACCCTTCAGATTTTTTCCGAGGCTGCTGATTCAGGGACTGGGCTATGATGATAATGTCTTCCGCTATGATGTCGACCCTGTTTCAGATTTTACTTTTGTCTCTTCACTGGAATTGAGAACATATTTACTTTTTCGAGACAGCCTCATTCTCTCTTTTACCATCAACCCTGAATATGTGTACTATTATGAGTTCAGTTACTTGAGGGGTTGGCATAGAGAGTATCTGGCCTCAATAAAATGGCGTCTATTGCACAGGTTTGTCTTATCCGGCAACTATATCAACAGCACCAGGAGACAAAGACCTACATCTGAGTTTGATGAAAGAGTGAATGTGACGACCCAAGGATATTCAGGCAGTGTTTTTTATGAGATGGCCAACAATGTCTCTTTCGGCCTCTCTGCCCAACGAGATAACCTGAAGTATAAGAGCGTCCCTGAATCAGACTCCATAACCGATTATGCCAGACGACTCAATAGAGATGAGACCATATTCTCATTTGATTTTTATTATCCCATATTTGAGCAGAGTCAATTTTTCATAATGTCGGAATATACAGAGTATAATTTTCAATTTCCCGAAGCCCAGGTTCAAGACTCTGTCTCATATGAGATTTCATCAGGCATCCAGTTCCCTCTGTTGGGAAACATGAGGGGTACGCTCTCATTGGGCTACAAGAAGTTGATCCCGAATGAGCAGGGAATCTCGGGCTATTCGGGAATTGTGGGGAACACAAGTCTGGACTACAGGGTCTCTCGCTTTGGGTTTCGTATCCTGTATGCTCGCGATATACCCTTTTCATTTTATACCAGAGATAACCTGTATTTTATCGATGATCGGATCGGCGGGGGGCTGTCATTCTATCTGTCAAGTTCTATCAGGCTCGATTACGACATTTTACACGGCAGGGCAAATTATCCGGAAACAGTGCTTGTACCAGATGATGGCGAATTTCAAAGAATAGATAAATTTCTATCGCACAGGGCGGCTATTGTATTTCGGCTCTTCAGCAATACGGGTCTGGGATTTAATGTTGATTTCGTAAGGCGGGAGTCCTATGTGTCCCGTAACTTTGAGAATACATTTATTGGGCTTTATTTGATCTATGATTTCTGAGAAACACAAGGGTGAACCTATCCGGCGTTTGTTATCGCCAGGCTTGAAAAATTCTCCCTTTTTAGAGAAAATGGAGCAGTGTAAAATAAGATGGGGAAAAGGAAGATTTTAATTGTTGAAGATGAGATCCTGTCTGCTCGCGACATAAAAAGAATTGTTGAAAGTTTTGGATATTCTGTAACTGCCATCGCCTCGACAAGCGCTGATGCCTACAAACAAGCGCTCAAGGAACCCCCTGACCTTATCCTGATGGATATTGTCCTGAACAGCAAAAAGAACGGGATTGAGACCGCACGCCTGATACGTGACCGTTTGGATGTGCCCATAGTCTATCTTACGGCACATTCAGAAAAAAAATTCATAAATGAAGCACTGGCTACCGAATCATATGGATATATCCTTAAGCCTGTGGACGAACAAAATATGCAGATCGCCATCGAACTGGCGCTTCACAAACATGCCCTGGAGAAGACCCTAAGGGAGAAGCAGGACATTGCCCTGCGTGAAAGCGAACAGCGCTATCGTCTCCTGGTGGAAAACATCAACGAAGGCATTGTCATGCAGAATAGAGATGGGATTATCAACTATGCTAACCGAAAGTTCCTGGAGATGATCGGTTACCCGGAAAATGAGGTCTTGGGTCATTCCATCAGCGAGTTCCTGGGAGAGGGATTACTGCGTAAGAAGAATGAGAATGGACCGGAGGTTCCTAATGGCGGAGTGAAGTCCTGGGAAATTGCCTGGAAGAGGAAGGATGGGAAAAAGGTTTACACGATGTTGTCGCCGAGGCCCATCTTCGATGAGGAGAATAACTTTGATGGGGTGGTAGCGGTGCTTACCGATTATACCAAGCGTCGCGAGGCGGAATTGGCGCTCAAGCGATCCCGTGAAGAGCTCCGAAACCTTTCACATCACTTGCAGTCTGTCCGAGAGAAGGAGAGCCAGCGCATTGCCCGGGAGATACATGATGAACTGGGTCAGCAGTTGACTGCCCTGAAGATGGACCTGTCCTGGCTGTCCAAAAGAGTGGTATTAAGTGATGTCGGCGGGAAAAGGTATTCTGAAAAATTGCGATCTATGTCTGACCTTATCGACAGCACCATACAGACCGTCCAGAAGATATCATCAGAACTCCGGCCGGGGCTGCTGGACGATCTTGGCCTCTTCCCGGCTCTCGAGTGGCTTGTCCAAGATTTTCAGAGTCGAACGAAGATCAAATGCAGCGCCCGCTTTGACTGTGAGGAACTTAAGTTGTTGCCGGATATTTCCACAGCGATTTTTCGGATATCTCAAGAGGGCTTGACGAATGTAGCCCGTCATTCGAAAGCTGATAGAGTAGCTATCACCTTAAAAGAAAAGGATGACAACCTCGAGCTGAGAATTCGAGATAACGGGAAAGGAATCGACGAAAAAAAAATATTCGCACCTACCTCCCTGGGGCTTATGGGCATGCGCGAACGTGTGCGTCCTTTTAAGGGAGAGCTAAGTATCCATGGTGTACCTGATAAAGGAACAACGCTGAAAGTTGTCCTGCCGCTGAATGAGGCCATACAAGATGATTAAATTACTCATTGCAGACGACCATACTCTGGTAAGGAAAGGTTTGAAACAGATCCTCCTGGACACTCTAGATGTCAAAACTGTTGACGAAGCCAGCAATGCGAAAGAGATCTTTGAGAGATTGACTGCGCATGATTATGATCTGGTGCTGTTGGATATTTCTCTCCCAGGGAGGAGTGGGCTTGATGTTTTAAAGCAAATCAAATGCATGAAGCCGGAACTGCCGGTTCTTATGTTAAGCATGCATCCTGAGGAACAGTACGCTGTTCGTTCTATAAGGGCGGGGGCTTCCGGTTATTTGACCAAGGAAAGCGCCCCCGATGAGTTATTGGACGCAATACGCAGGATCGCAAAAGGGAAAAAATACATCACAATCTCACTCGCAGAGAAATTGGCCTTTGAGGTTGAAAAAGACACGGGAGAAGTCCCCCACGAAATTCTTTCTGACCGCGAATACCAGGTCATGTGCATGATCGCCTCAGGAAAGACGGTAAAAGAAATCGCAGAAATATTATCCCTGAGTGTCAAGACCATCAGCACGCATCGTGCCCGGATACTGAGAAAAATGAACATGAAAAACAGTGCTCAGCTCATACATTATGCTATCAAGCTTGGTCTAGTCGATTAGCAGAGAGTGATCCCATGAAAAAAATAGTTTTAGTGCTGTTTGGCATTGCCGCCCTATTCATCCTGATTTCTGTGGGCATTCGCGGATATAGATATTTCCACAAGAGATACATGTATACAATCACATTAAAAGAAGCTCATCCCGGTGACGGGATTAAGATAATATTTTTTCACCACAGCACCGGCAGATTTATATGGAGGGGAGGTGTCCCCCAATGGTTTAAGGAATACAACAGAGAGAATAATAAAAACTATCAAATAATTGAACAGATATTTCCAAAGCCTGATCCCTATGGTTACGGTAGGTTAAACTTTCCCTATGATTATTGGAATATCTGGGTAAATAATGGGGGGCCGGAACCCTATAAAAATGAGCCAACCCTCGAGATGGTAGCAAAAAAGTACGATATCATCATCTGGAAACACTGCTTCCCAGTCACGTATATCTCGGAAGACATGGGAGAGCCGAATATCAACTCAGATGAAAAGAGGATCGAGAATTATAAACTTCATTATGAGGCTCTTAAAAGTAAAATGAATCAGTTTAATAGTAAGAAATTTATTGTATGGACAGGAGCCGCACAAGTCAGAGGAGCTATAGGCGATGAGTCTGCCAGATTGGCTCGATCTTTTTTCCATTGGGTAAGGGACGAATGGGATCAACCTAACGACAATATATTTCTATGGGATTTTTATGAACTCGAAACCGAAGGAGGCCTCTACTTCAAAGACGAGTATGCCATGAGCGAAAAGGATTCCCATCCGAATAAATCTTTTTCAGAAAGAGTCGCTCCTTTGTTCTGTCAAAGGATTGTTGATGTAATTGAGGGAAGAGGGGATCGATCGAATATTACCGGGAAATAGGGTGTTATCTGGCCCACCCTATAAATTTCTACGATCTATCAGCGTTTTTCCAATTTTTTGTTTGAGAAATTTCCAAGCTCCACTTGCCTTTACTATAAGTTCATCCATGTTTTCCGTATCACAGACAGATAGTCTTTTTAATCTGAAAATATCTGAATTCAGTGTATTAAATCCATAATCAATCGTTATCCCGCATTCATAGCCGGCTTTTTTGCACAACTCGATATCTCTGTCCGAATAGTCACCATTAGGATATGCGATTGCATTTATTGCTAAACCGAACTTGCTTTCTAGTATTTTTTTGGATTCAAATATTTCGTCTTTTGCCTCTTGTTCGTCACACATGGGAAGAATTGGGTGGAACATTGTATGGGATTGGAAGTTAACAGTGCCTTTCATCTCCATAATTTCCTCGTAAGATAAAGCTTGGCGTTCATTAAATTCTTTTCGTATTTCAAAATAATAATCTCTGAGTATTTCATGTTTATTCTTGGTTGGAATTTTTTTGAGCTCATCTGATGTGTATTTTGAATGTTCAAGCGTAAACCAATAATGTCGATTTGTCCCCACTATCCCAGCGCATAAAAAAATTGTGATCGGGATACTATATTTTTGTATATAAGGAAGAAGCCTATAGTTACCTTTATGTCCATCATCAAACGTTATTATCAATGCCTTTTTTGGTATTTTTTGCTTCTGTCTTCTTTGTAGTGCCAGTATGAAATCGTTTAGGCTGATTACATTGTAATTTTTTTTGAGAAAATTGAATATTTCTTCTACAGCTTCTGGTTTAGTATCATGAAAAAACAATATTGTGATTCTATTTCTCTGAATGAGCTCTCTAAAAAAGTAAGACAGCCCAGAGAATCTCAGAAGTCTGAAAAAAAATTTTCTCATGATTCTCTGTTAAACCTTGCATGAGGTTTTAGTTCTAGGATTAACTAAAACATTTCATAGAAGAATGGATTCTGCTCAACAAATAAAAGCTCTTTGAGAGAAATGGATGCCAGGATTGAAAAAATCAGGAAGAACCAAAATGCATATTTCAGAAAGAGTCTGAAATTACTGTTTTCGAGCAAATTCTGTATAAGTTTCATAGAGTAGATCCCCGAGTTTCCTATTGCCGATTTCATTCAAATGTCCTTTTCCTTTTATCCTGTTTGATGGCTGCAAAATACCTAGACTGTAATTAAAATTTATCGATTTATCTTTACAGAATTTTTCCAATTCTTCATTTGTTGCTTTGTCATCCATAACAGACAGTAATATAAACTTGTCTCTATATTCTTCTTTGAATCTGCTGATACATAAATACAGTTCCTCTGGCACTTGCATACTTCCTTCAGCCGGAGTACTAAGATCCATATCTTTAGGATTTATAACATCAGGATTATTTATTTCATGCATTATTGCTTTTACTATTACAGCAGCAGATAAATTGCAGAATGAAGATTTATTCCTAAAAAAATTAAGGATAGTAATCTCGGCTGATTTCAATTTTTCTCCGTATTCTTTGGGGAAATCAAATTTCAACGGCTTACTGTGTCTTTTCATCCAAGTCTGATAAGTAGATGCAATAACAAGAATTACATTGTCAGGTTTGAAGGTTTTTTTAAAATATTCACATCTAAACCATAGATCATAAGGATCATGCCCCTTACCCGCCACATTTACAACTTGATATTTTTTATCAATTTTTTGGACTTTTTTATGGAATTTAGATATCGCAATATCTGTCGGATGGATTTGAATCGCCTCTATCAATGAATCTCCTAAAACAAAAATATAGTTTGAATTTTCTTGAATAGAAATGTCACATCCAATCAAGCCGACATTATTTCTTTTAAATACAGTCCATTTTCCCTCTGTATTCCAATAGCTTGAGAATGGTTTATAAATGTTTTGGATCGATCTGCTTTTTCTAATGCCAATCACAGCTTTTTCTGCCCCATATCTAGGGAATTTTACGAATACAGCAAGGATGATTTCAACTATTACAAACGCGATTAAACCGGCAGAAGCCAAAGATAGGAGTCGATATTTAAGCACCTTCATCTACTTTGCACCATTTTATGAGCAATTGAGCTGTCCATGAAATTCGTGACCTCAGACCAATTTTTTCTGAATAGTTTCGCACATCGTACCTACGTTTCTAAACCTCATAATCTCTGGTGTGGTGAATTGGATGCTGAAATGTTCTTCGACCTCTGTAATCATTTGGACATGACTGAGGGAGTCCCATTCTTTGATGTCTTTTGCCGTTGTCTCCTCTTTCAGAATTATACTGTGACTTTCGAATGTTTTGTTGAATACTAAGTTAAGTTCGATTAGTATCTCATCTATCTCCATTTTCTGCTCCAGTATTTATGATAGGTATCACGTTCTAGATCCTCAAATCGATATTTTCTAGATACCGATGATATCTTTCCAGTAATTCAGGGATTTTAGAAGCCTTTAACTCCATTAAAATTCTTGTGTCATGTGGATAAACATTCAGGATTTCTTTGTTCAGTGCAATTTTTTCCTCAACAATCTCAAAACCCAACCTGAGAGCTGCCTTGTATGATCTGTCATTGTCCTTAAAAAGGATAGACTGAACCTTGCTGATATTTTGGTTGCTTGCCATATGTCTTTTAATCTGTGCAAGAAGAAGTTTGACAAAAACCCCTTTATATCTGAATTTATCTTCTACATAAAAATATTCTAATTGTATTGTCCCGTCTTCTCTGTCAAAATTCAACTCTTTAATTATCTCGAATTTTGCTACTGCTTTCTCGAACTTTTGCCTGCCCAAGAATTTTAGCAGGAGGTTGGTTTTGATTATTGAGCTGGGCATTCCGTCAATACCCTCGATCCAGGAACCCTGAGCTCCTGCACGTTCTCCGTTAATCTCTTGAATTAGGAAACTGGAAAGGCAAAGTTCATGTCCCACGATTCCGTCAAGGTCTTCGCTGAGGATTTTTCTCAAATTCGCCCTTAATTCTTCTTCACTCAATGAGTAAATTCTGCAGAAGCTGATTTCTCCTGTACCGCTCTTTTGAGACTCAATAATCGTTTTAATAATAAAATCAATGTCATCTTCAATCGCTTTTCTTATGACAACCATGTCAGACATCAATGAACTCCCTAGCTATCCAAGCATACAAATAGCATTATAGAAAATTAAAGGTATCTTTGATAAATAATATTGCATCGGACAG
>SDBS01002420.1_pt1 | contig 18650 bp, 18 predicted proteins | sample 2277091 | NCBI WGS metagenome assembly SDBS01 (sample SAMN10404972, study PRJNA504765) | marine sediment metagenome | isolation source: marine sediment core GS10_PC15, 163 cmbsf | place: Arctic Ocean: Southern Knipovich Ridge | collected 2010 | reverse complement strand
TGGGTAATTGGCGACATAACAGATCTTTTTTCCCTTACTCACAACGAATTACTATTATTGTGTTTAACTGGATCAATTCCCTCTAATATAGATTCTATAAGACTTTTAGTAAGCTAGGATTTAATTGTAAAAAATTGTAGAAAAAAAGTCTATTTATTTTTCAAAAGAAAATTCATGTGATTGATTCTTTTCTGTAACAATTTAAGAGTTCCTACGTCTTTTCTGTGAAAAAGTTTTCCTTTTATACAACTAACTGCACTTTCAGCTATTTTTTCTGCTTCTTCAAGATTATCTGCAATCCCAAGCACAGCCATGGCTCTCGATGTAGTAGTATAAATATTTTGATCTTTGCGATAAACCGAAGCATAATAGTATTTCGTTCCTATTTCTTTTATCTTCTTATCGTCAATTTCAATTAATTCATCTCTTAATGGAGAAACTGGGTATCCTTCAGGGGCCAAATATTTACAAACGGTTGCCTTTTTCTCAAATTCAATATTAAGAGTATCTAAATTACCATTAATCATTCCCCAACAAATATCGACAAAATTAGTCTTTAGAAGGGGCAAGATGTTCATAATTTCAGGATCACCCCCACGCGCATTAAATTCAATTAATTTATTCCCTTTTTCCGTTTTCATAAATTGACCATATAGGAGTCCTTTATATTCAGTACCCGTTTCGGTTTTTATTGCAGCAACAACCTTTTTCATATCATCAAGGGCCGAATTTACATCCTCTTGAGTGATAAACGGCATTAAGTGATCCTCTAATGAATAAGATCCCATTCCGCCAGTATTAGGTCCCTTATCATCCTCATATGCTCGCTTATGATCTTGAACTAAAGGCGTAGCCACGACGTTTTTACCATCCACAAATGTTTGTAAGGTAAATTCTTCCCCATCTAACTTTTCTTCTAATATAAAATGGCTATTGTTACTAACTATTTCTTGGCAATAATCTAAAATATCCTTCTTAGAAAAGAGATGATCTCCATAAACCTTAACACCTTTACCACCTGTTAAGCCATCTGGCTTCACTACAATAGAGGCTTCTCCATTCTCATCAATATAATTTTCAACTCCCTCCATTGATGAAAATTTCTTACTCTTAATATTTGAGGTGATATTATATTTTGTTAGAAGCTCTCTCATAAAGATCTTTGAACCTTCTATTTGAGCTGCTTCGATTTTAGGACTGGCGCATGGTATTCCTCCAGTTTCTAAAGCATCCACAATCCCAAAACACAGAGGTGCTTCTGGACCGATAATAGCAAAGTCAATTTTTTTAACTTTGCAGAAATCAATAATTTCTTGAAAGTCTGTTTCAGAATGTACTTTAATTCGACCTTTACTTAAATCTTCTAACCCCGCATTTTTAGAACTCATAAAGGCATATAATTCTCCCCCTCCCTTTACTAAAGACTCACCAATTACATGTTCTCTGGCACCATGACCCACAATTAAAATATTTACCATCCTTAAACAACTCAGATTTAATATACTTATTATTTATAAAATTGATTTGATCAAATTATTAATTCAATTAATTTTAACATTATTTATTAATGAGATAATTATCAAATCTAACTAGAAGTTTTAAATTACGCACGTAATTTTATGAGTTTGAGTATGAAAAATTATAAATTATCTATAAGATTTAATTCTCCGAAATAATTAAATTTATTAATCAATTAAAGTGGAAAAAATGTCTGAAGATATAGATAAGAAATATAAGAAAGTAGCACAAATTATAAATAGTGCCGGTGGTACTCCTTCCCCCGTTACTGGTACATTAATTGAGATTCTTAAACGTCTTGTAAGTGAAGAATATTTGGATTTCATAAGAGCGTTTAGAAAAAAGAAGTCCCAAACTATGGATCAGTTAAAGGAAAGCACTGGTTTATCTGAAGAACAAATAGAGAAAAAAGTTGAACCTTTAGCGAAGATAGGATTAATTTTTAATCAACCAAATAGAACAGGGTTAATGGTTTATAGGCTAATGCCGTTTGTCAATGTAGGAATATTCGAATATACATTCATGAAAACCTTAGAAGAGAATGAAGAAACTAAGGAATTAGCCAGGTTATTTGGAAAACTTATGAGTGAAGGGAGGGAACGCATAAACGCAAATAAAGACGCCGTAATGGGCTTTCTTGAAAAAATGCCGCCTATCGATAGAACAATCCCGTTCAGAGAAAATAAAGCAACTGGTAAGAAAATTGTAATTGACCAAGAGATAGACGCCCCCGAGCAGAAAATCTTACCAGTTCAAACGGTAGAAGAACTGATAGCAAAATTTGATGATATAGCAGTCGGACATTGCTTTTGTCGGCACCATAAAGATTTATTAGATCAATCCTGTAAACAGACGGATGATAGGGAAAATTGTTTCACATTTGGTAAGAGTGCTCGTTATACAACTGAACAAGGATTCTGTAAAATGATAACCAAAGATGAAGCTTTGAAAATATTAAAAAAGGCGGAAGAGGATGGGTTGGTTCATAAAGCTTATCATCCAAATTTTGATACAAAAAAAGATGAGACTAGCATATGTAATTGTTGCACTTGTTGTTGTGGACAAGCACCAGGACCTTCTGTTAATGCCACTAACTATATTGCTCAGGTTAATCAAGATATTTGTACAGGATGTGGTACTTGTGTTGAACATTGCCATACAAATTCAATGGAGTTAAATGATGATACAAAGGCAGAAAATAACGGAACTTTTTGCATTGGATGCGGAGTTTGCGCATATTTCTGCCCTGAAAATGCAATTACACTTACCGAAGACTCCAGAATTGTGCGAATACCTCCAAAATAGATATCGTAATATAATTAAATTGATAGTGAGAATATTAATTAATATCTTAATTTTTTTTATTAATTTTTAAATTTAATACTAATTTATGATTTTAAAGTAAAAAGTAAAAATTTTGATTTATAATGTCAGAAGCTAAATATAAAAGAGTTGCGCAAATAATTGTTAAAGCAGGAAGACTTCCATTTCCCGTGAATGATACCCTCCTAAATATTTTAAAAATTATAATTGATGAAAATGAGTTGGATTTTATCATTAACGCGTTTAAAAGGAAATATTCACAAACATTCGAAGAATTAAAAAAAACTAGCAAGATGGAGGATGATGTAATATTAGAAAAAATAAAATCTCTTGCAAAGAAGGGTGTGATCTTTAATCAACCTAGTTCTAGTGGTATAATGGTTTATAGACTGCTCCCGCTAATAATGGTAGGTCCTTTTGAATATATCTTTATGGGAAAATTAGAGTTCTCCGAGAAGGAAAAGGAAATTGCTGAATTATTTAAAAAGTTATTTGACGAAGTAAAAGTCACTGTAAATGAAAGATATGATGTATTATTGCCGCTTTTTAAAAGTTTTCCACCAATTGACAGAACAGTAGCAATATTAGATAAAGGCGTTGGGGGTAATGAGATTGAGATTTCTATTAACGAAGAAATTGATAGCCCAGAAGAAAAAATAATGCCAACTCAAAAAATTGAAGAAATTATTGATAAATTTGATGATATAGCGGTTGGTCATTGTTTTTGTAGACATCATAAAGATTTATTAGGGAAACCTTGTAAGGTAACAGATATAAGGGAAAACTGTTTCACGTTTGGTAAGAGCGCCAAGTACACATCTGAACAAGGATTTGCTAGATTAATCTCTAAAGATGAAGCTTTAAAGATTTTAAAAGAAGCCGAAGAAGCTGGACTCGTTCATAAGGCTTTTCATCCCCATGAGAATATCGCAAGAGAGGAAACAAGTATTTGTAATTGTTGTGGTGATTGCTGTTTGACGTTTGAATTGTATCGTGATGGAGTAATTCCGATGATGAATGCCACTAATTTTATTTCAGAGGTTGATGATAATAAGTGCCAAGGATGCGGAACTTGTGTGGAAAAGTGTCCTGTTAATGCAATATCATTAAATGACGATAATATCGCAGAAGTCAATAAAGAAATTTGCATTGGATGTGGTATATGTGCTCATTTCTGCCCAGAAGGAGCAATTATACTCCTAGAAGGAATGAGAAAACTTTTTGTTCCTTTTGTACCTTCTCCAAAATAATAAATTTATCTTATATTTTTTTTTACTGTGCTAATTTTTGCTTAAATAATTCAATAGTGCTGGAAATTTCATTAAGGTTAATTTTTAGATCTTTAGGATGAGTCTGTTTCAATTTATTGATATCTGAGATGATATCTTTCAATTCATCAATCCAAAGGCTCATAAGAATTTCATTTTCTTTATTTTTATGTGCCATTTTAATTTCACTGTATATTAGTGCTTTTGCCTTTTCAAAGACTTGCTTATCAAGTACATTAACGGATATTTTCAAAGTATCTTGTTGAGCTTTGATTTCTCTTAATCTTGAATCAATACTAGATGCCCCCTTATTAATTACATCATTTAGTCCATCTCTAATACTAATATTGATTTCTTCTTGAGTTTGAATCTCACCTCTAAAGTTCCCTTGGCAGGATCTCATCTCGTCTTTTATAATTTGAATGCTTTCCTTTAGTTTATTAATTTGATTTTCAATATTACTGTTAAAATCCATTAATTTCTTGTCAAGTGTATTTTTTTGTTCTTCTAATTTATTATCGAATATCATGATTAAATCTTCGATTTTCTCGTCAAAACTTTTTTCTTGTTCTTTTAAATTTTGATCAAGGTTGTTAATTTGTTCCTTTAAATTCGAATTAAAATCATTTGCTTGATCTGCTAGTTTTTTAAATTGATCATTATATTTATAGTCAATTTTGTTTACTTGGTCTTTTTGTTTTTGATCAAGTTTGCCAACTTGGTCCTTTAATTTCAAATCTAGCTTATTAATTTGGTCTTTAAATTTCTGATCTAATTTATTAATTTGGTCTTTAACATCTTCTTTTTTTGGAATTTTATTCACCTTCCTTAATTATTTTTATTTGTAAATATTTTTTCTTCCAAGCAATAAAACTTTTGGTCTCATTTCCCCGCCATACCGATTTCTTTCCGGGATTTTCTTTTTCAAAAATTTGATATAAATTATTTCTTGATATAGATTCTGCTATTTTTTCTTTTTCAGTTATTTTTTGAACGACAGATATGACTTTTATATCATCATGGGGTTTTTTACCTGGTTTAGAATTGTTTTTTTCCTCTATTTCGGGTAATTTTCTTTCAACTACAGACAGGATTTTTATTTCATCTGTTGTTTTAGCTCTGGCTATTTTCTTATCTATTACTTTTTTCACAGGTTTTAATACTTCCTTTTCTAATACTTCGGTTTCTAGTTTTTCCTTCTCTAATTCTTTCTTCTCTAATCTTTCCTTCTCTAATTCTTTCTTTTCTAATCTTTCCTTCTCTAATTCTTTCTTCTCTAATCTTTCCTTCTCTAATTCTTTCTTCTCTAATTTTTCCTTCTCTAATTCTTTCTTCTCTAATTTTTCCTTCTCTAATTCTTTCTTCTCTAATTCTTTCTTCTCTAATTCTTTCTTCTCTAATTTTTTCTTCTCTAATAATTCTAATAATTCCTTTTCTAATGGTCGACCTTCATTTATAATCTTGATTAAGTTGATTTTCTCATTTTCTAATTTTTCGAGATAATCTAAGCTTTCTTCAAAATTATTTTGCATAATAATTAGTTGATCCTTCAGATTATTGACTGTTCCTTCAACAGATTTAATATTTGACTTTTTCACATAATTTACTAATTCATTAGCTTCTGTTAATTTTTTAATGAAATCATTTTTGAGCTTCAATTTTTGATCTTCAATTTTTTTTAACTCACTTTGTAATAAACTATAATTAATAATTCCTTTTTCAGCAAATAATGCATCTGTTTTAGCTGATTTTATTTGTAATTCAATTTCATCTGATACCGTATCTATATTGCTTAAATTGATAATTAATTTTCTAAGCTCATCTTCACTCTTTCCAATTACATCAGCAAATTCTTTAGAGGTTTCTTCAAGATCGAGATTGGGAAATCTATCTCTTCCATATTTTAATAGATTTAAAATTAAAAGCTCAAATGAATCATCAATTTTATCACCATTTTTAGCTGAAATTACCAGTAAATCATCATCCGTAGTTAAATTCTCTTTGATTATTTGTTTTAAATCTTTTTTAATCGAGATTAAATCCAGTTTATTTCCAACGAGAATTGTAGTACAATCTTGCGCATATTTCTCTAAATTTTGTAAATAAAATTTCTTAAATTCTGATAACTCTTTTGGTTTAGACAAATCAAATACTAATAAGGCTATATCTGCTCCAACAAAAAAGGATGGATTAGATTTTAGTAGAAAAATTCTTCCAGAATCCCATATATTAATTCTAATTATATAATTATTCAATTCTAGATTATAATCTTTTTTGAGAATGCTATATCCAATTGTAGGAAGTCTTACTTTAGATATTTCTTTTCCCATAAATCTACTTATCAAAGAAGTCTTTCCGGCACCAGTCCCTCCGAGAACTATTAGTTTTATGTTTATAATTTCAGCTGAATTTTGCATTGATTAATGATTTTTAAGTTCAGTCTAAATAATTTTTTCAAATTTTATATTAAAAAAGAATGTTCCTAATTAACTGAATGTATTATTAAAAGAATTATAACTGATTTTATATTTATATCTAGGGTAAAATTCACTGTGCATTTTATAGGAGAAACATGAAATATTAAAAGAACAATATTTCTAACTTAGATTACTTACATTAAGAAATCATATCTTGTATATCTGGGAAAATTTATCCTCTAAATATCCGGTAAAATAATTAACATTTAATTCTTCTCCAGAAACCTTTTTTAACAGCTCATGTGGTAGGTAAATTCTTCCGTATTGGTGAATATTTTCTCTTAGAAAACTAAGTAGGCTGGAAAAGTCTCCTCTACTGATATCCTCTTGTAAAGAAGGATTTTTTTTTAAAGCAATAGAATATATCTGTGAGGCATAGATATTTCCAAGGGTATAGGTGGGGAAGTAGCCAAATGCTCCAACTGACCAATGAACATCTTGTAAAACTCCTTCTGCATCGTTCTGTGGTGTAATGTCTAGAAGCTCTTCCATATAAGAGTTCCATAAGATGGGTAATTCAGATACTTTTAATTCATCGTTAATAAGTTCTTTTTCTAATTCGAATCTAAGTATAATGTGCAAACCATAAGTAATCTCATCTGCTTCGACTCTTATCAACGAGGATTTTACCGTATTTATTGAACGGTAGAATTCATATTCAGGATAATTCTTTAGATTTTCAGGAAAATAGGTTTGTAAAATGGGGTACATATAACTCCAGAATTCTCTACTATGACCTACTATATTTTCCCATAATTTAGATTGAGATTCATGAAATCCGATACTGCTACCATCTGCTAAATATGTATCGTGGAGCTCTTCTCTGAATCCCATTTCATATAAAGCATGACCGCATTCATGAATAGTCCCAAAAAGGCAGGCTGGAAGGAATTTATCCCATATACGAGTAGTTATTCTTGTATCACTTGAAGATATCGAAGTTGTGAAAGGATGCACTGATTTATCTTGTCGGCCAATATTAAAATCAAAATTAAGTTTTTTAAGAATATCCATGCTAAGTTTCCATTGTTTTTCTGGGTCATAATATTGATTAAGGATTGATTGATTAGGTTTATCAGAAGAATTTTTGATTTTTTCCGTTAACTCTTTTAATTTTAATTTTAAATTTTCAAAAATTTTTGAAATCCATTCAGACCTTGCTCCGGGTTCATAAATATCCACCAATGAATCATATAATGTTGGACCAATATCAATTTTCTCTGCATAATCACGTTTTAACCTTACCATTTTTTCAAGGAAAGGTTTGAATATTTGAAAATTTTTCTTTAATTTTGCTTTTTCCCAGGCTTGTTGTCCAAGAGAAGCAGTTTTAGCAATCTCAGATATTAATTCTGTTGGAATTTTTATAGCTTTTTCATACTTTCTTTTTGCTTCTCTGAGAAGAGCAGATTCAACTAAATTCAGATTTGGAGTATCTTCAGCCGCTTTTATTAGCCTATTTGTTTTTTTTGATATTAATCTTTTATGATGTATAGATTTCAGCAATGCTATTTGCTCAGATCTTCCCTTTACAGTATTATCAGAATGGGGCATATAAGTTTGCTGATCCCACTCTAACAGATTAGAAATAAAATTAAACCTTAATAACTCGGTAAAACGTTTATTAAGTTCTTCCATAACATTCATATAATTAAGTTTTTAATCTTAAAATTTATATATTTTTACTTTAATTTCTTGTCAAGATACTAGTTCAAGTTAAATAAAAAGATTATTGCTATTAATTACACCTTATTGAAAAAGAGAGTAGAAATAAAGGATTTGTAGTTCAAACTAAATTTTTTTTTCTATACTACAAAAAACTTCAGCTGCGGTTTCAATATCTTCCATAGTTAATGGATTTTCTAAATTATTTGACAACTCTTCAATAAATTTATTACATAATGCCGGATTTAATATTACGCCTCGATCCTTAATCAAACTTTTTAACTGGTCTTCTAAATCTAATTCTTCTATTTGTACTTTTTCAATATTAACTCGTTCAATATTTTTTATTGGTTTAAGCGAATTCTTTATATCGATTTTTTTAATTTGGATTCTACCTTTATCAACTTGTTTTTCCACTTTTTTTTTATTCCCAACATTTAATTTTATATTCAGTTTTACATCCTGGGGTCGCAATGTTAATTTTTTTGGTTTTAACTCTGGACCTATAGCACTCAGTTCGGATAAAGGTATCTTTTTAAGAGTAGGTTTAGGTTTTGATTTTATTGGTGTTTTTTGAGGTACTTTTATAGCAACGGAATTTTTTTTAGGAAGTTCTTTAACCATTATTTTTTGTGTAAACTTGATTTGGTCAGGTGCAGAAAATTTTTTCTTTCTTTCTAACTGTCTCTTTGTCTCAACTTTTTTTTCCATTTTATTCTTAAGTTCCTCAATTTTTGTTTCGAATACGACTATATATTCCGATTCTTGGGACGCTTCACAGATAATTATTAATTCCTCATATTTTTCAATAGATTCTGTTAATTTACCATCGATATTTAGTTTATCTGCATCTTTAATCAAATCATTAAAATTTGGGGGTAATTTCTTCTTTAAATTCAAACTTTCTCTTATCATTTGAATCAATGTTAATTTCCCATTTTGATTTATTAAGGAAAGCTTCTTTAGATCAGGAATATTTAATTGGCTTTTTAAATTTTCAAAATCGACATCATTTATTAAATCGTGTTTATTAGCAATTATTAGAATTCTAGAGAATTTCCCATCAATTACTTTAAGTTTAACGAAATGATCTACTAATTTCGAGTTAAAATTTTTTGAGTCAAATAATAAAAGAATTAAATCAGAGCTTCCTATAAACTTAGACCATAATATAGAGAAATCATCTTGAATCAGAAAATCCCAAATATCAAAAGTTAAACCATCAATTTGAATCACATTTAATTTCGCAAAATTCATCATAGCCCTATCCTCCCCTGATTTTAGCATGTTATATAATGTAGTCTTACCAGAATTTAAAGGTCCTATAATCGTAATCTTAGTATGTAAATCTTTTTGATTTTCATAGAGAAATTCTAAAAATTGTGATTTTAAATCACTTAAATCTTCTATAATGTCAAGATTTGAAAAAAGTTCTTTAAACTTTTTTATGATTTTTTTTAATATATTATCAATTAATTCGTAAGTATCGACTAAATCAGCAACAATTAAAAAATAGGTGCTTCCCATCCCACTATGAAAGATTTGGTAACTTTTAAAAGGAGATTGAAAAGTTTTTTGCATTGGCATAATCATATGGGATTTTATAAGATTTATAACGTTTTTTAGGTCATCCTTTCCCAAAGCCAAAGCGAGAGAATGCTGAAATATTAATTTTTGATTATGAAAGATAAAAATTTGCCTTAACATAATAGATTAGTATTTTTAGAGATAAAGGTTTTATTACAATGTACAAAAAAATACACCTTAATAATTTTTTATAAATCGAAAATTTTTCTTAGGTCGTTAAATAATAATAAGTTATCCAAAAAAAATTAATTGATTTAATAATTATTAATTTTAGAATCAGCTGATAAGTAAAACCTTAATAAAAGTTTACGAGAAAATGCCAGTAAAGTATAGACATATATTAGATTTTTTAGAGGACATATCAAATGATAAATTTTATTCAGAGTTAATCGATATATTAATTAAAACGTTAAACAAATTATGCTTTGATGAGTGTCAAATTGATAGAATTCAGTGTACTTTAACTCCTCTATGCAGTAGGCGTTTTCTTTTGAAGCTTAGGATAAAAAATGGTTTATTATTAGAGGATTTACCTAAATTTTGTTATAGCGTTCATAAGAACGAAATTTTTAGGGACTTTAGAGGAAAAACAGTTGTCTTTAAACCCTTTGACGCGTATTTGTATCTAATAGATTTTCTTGATGTTTTTTACCACGGCGATTATAGGAAATTGAATCAATTCATTTCCCTTAAAAAATGGGACGATACTTTAAAAATATTTGAAGATCGGATAAATTTAGCAGCGGAGGATTTTCTTTATTATTTGACTGAGAACCAGGAATATATAATTATTAAATATGGGGAGCGATTGCACATAATATTTACTAGCGAAAAATATGCTATTTGTAATGCTAAGAGAGAAGCTATCTCGAATTTAGAAATAATGTATGGTATATGCAATATATGGCAGAAAATCTACTTTCCTGAAGCAAGTGTAAAAATTTTCTCATCGGAATTCGTAGAAATCTCAACTTCTATACCTAACGACGTAATTTCAAAAGTTAAAAGTACAAACGAGGAAATAGAAGATTCTGATTTAGATAAATATTTTTGGGAAGATTTTTCTAATGATATTGATACGTTGGCACATCTCTGTAAAGAAATTCACTTAGAAATCAATAGAAATACTGATTTAGAAATCAAATTATATTTAAGTACGGAGACTAATAATTATATTGATAAGAAAAATCGATTGCCATTAAGGTTTAGAGACTTAAGAACATTACTTGAGATCGTATCTCGTATTTATAATGATTATTATATTATATGGATAGATTAGTTTGTTTATAATTAGATTGGTTGATAAAAATGGCTAAATCGGGAACAAATTCTAAAATAATGGAAGAAATTTCATATTTAATAAACGAAGGAAAAATTGATGATGTAGTGGAGGTGATTGCGAATTATTTAAACCTTTCTACTGACGAAAATTATATAGATCGGCTTGAAAATGTCATAGAGACCGTATGTTTACAACATGGAGGTAGAACAGTTATAAGATTTTTAATAGAAAACAATATTGTCGATATCCCTGGATTATTAGAGAATCTTTCAAAAAAAGACTCTCTTTTAAGATACTCTTTTCTATTATTATTAAAAGATATTTCTGAAAATGAGGGAGATTTATTCCTTCCTTATTGTGAAAGTTTATTAAATTCAGATGACCCTAATGTAAGAGAGGCAGATTTACAACTTTTAATCTTCATGGCAGGTGGGGAAAAAAAAATTGAAGAAGAATCTCTTATCAAAACTATTGCTTCAAAATTAGCTGATGAAAAAGAATATGTAGCTGAAAAGGCAGTTCAAGCCTTAAAAGCTTTTGGGAAAAGATCACCCTCACTTGTGACTCGATCGATAGTTAATTTTGGAAAAGAATTTCCTGAAAATGAAGAATTAAAAAAAAATATTGATAATATATTAAAATCAATAGTAACTGCTGAAAGTATTGAAGAATTTGTTGAAGATGAAGAAACTAAATTTGAAGAAATTAAAGATGATCTAAGCGAAGATATAGATAAAAAAGAAATAGAAATTTTTGATAAAGAATTAGAATTAAAAAAGATAGAAATTGAAAAGAAAAAATTAGAACTAGAAGAAAAAAGATTTAATGAAATAGCCGATGTTCCTAAAGAGATAATTACAGAAGAATTAAAAAAAGAAGAGTCAAAAATTTTAGATAAAGAGATAGAATTAAAGAAGAAAAATTTAGAAATAAAGAAAAAAAAAATTGAGTTGGAAGAAAAAGAAAAGGATTTACAGGAAAGGGAGATACAAGAAAAAACTAGGTCATTAATTTTAAAAGAAGAATTGTTAGAAAAAGAAACAGAATTATCAAGAGTAGAACTTGAATTAAAACAAAAAAATATTGAAGAAAAAAAACAGCAAATATTAGCGAGTGAAGCAAAAAGAGCGCAAGAATTAGAGAAGGAAGATGGTTAACATAAAACAAAAAAAAGTTTTAACTTAATGGTTTTTCTTTTAATCTCCTTAATAGCTTTCGAACTTCTTCAATTTTAATACTTTCGGGTGGCAGTTTTATTTGAATATCTTTTGCTAGATTGTAAGCTACTTCTATAAATTTTAGTTCCTCCAATAACTCTATAATTTGTATTTTGTAATCTACATCCTCAAAAGAATTCTCGTACTCAATCAATTTATCTTTTATATAATTTGAGATGTTTTCACTTAATTCAACATCGCGGATTTTTTTAATTAATTGCTTAAATGAATTCATAATATTATAAAGTTCAGATCTCGGATATCCGTCAATGTTAGTCATAATTTCTTTTATAAAAATTTCAGATTTTTGGAATCTTTTTGTTTTAAGGCTAATTTCAACTAATTCTAATAGCGACAACTCATATAAAAATTTACTTTCTATATTAGGAACAATTTTATCATATATCCACTCAATTAAGTTTGGTAGGTCAAATTTCTCTACTATATCAATTAGGAATTTCACAACTGAGAGATATAGTTTAGCATTTTCGGTTTTAGTTGATGAAAGAAAGGAAATTAAAGTATATTTTACACGTCCCATAGCATCTTCTAGATACGGAGGTTTTTCTGCAAATTTGTAAAATGCCGATTCTAAGATTGGTTGTACCTTATCTTTAGCTTCAAAATCGTAAATAAAATATTCACCCCAAGAAGGAGCTAAACTGTGGGCTTTATTCACTGTATCGCCTTTTTTTTGTTGTTTAGGACTTGATACTCTTGGTTTTTGGGCTCCAACTTTTTCTGAAAGTAATTTTGCTTGTTCTTGCGTTAAGATTTTAAGAATTATTTTATCTTTTTCTTGAGGAACTATTAACTTAAAGAAGACTTCTTGATCTTCTTCAAATAATTCTTCTCTTAGGCTTTTAGGAAAAGTAATTCCTGTTTTTGTTTTTTTAACGATATCTTCAAAAAAAACATCATCCTTGGAGTCTTTTTCTTGTTCCATATTTATATTAAGGGAATTTGATTTTTTATTTCTTACTAAAGCATAGTCAATTTTTTCGCATTAAATCGAAAAGCTTTTGACCTTTCGGAGAAATTTTATATTTAATTTTAACTCTACACTCTTTATCTCCTTTAGAAATATATGGTTCAACCAAACATTGTTCTTTTAACGTATTTAATGTTATATAAAGTTCAGTTTGGTCATATTCGGGATTATCTTGCTTTATTTTATTAAGAAGTTTAAAACCATACATACCCTCAGATTCTATAATAGCCAAAAACTTCTTGATAATATCTTTTTTGTCTTTTTCCATTTAAATTACTTTAAATCTGAAAAATTAGTTTATCCAGTGATGTTGACCAGCTCTACTCCCCTGACGATAAATTCCTTATCAATATAACAAAGAACCGCGTGTCCCTGGTGAGTATAAACGATGGGTACGGGAAATGATGTAGAATTTCTCATAATGCTTTTTTTTACATATAAAGGGAGTACAACCTTACAAACTCTACAAAAAACGTCTACTTTTTTAATCAAATCCAAATCCTTAATATTATCTAATATTTCTTGGACATCAAAATTTTTAAAAATACTAGCAGTTATATTCCCATATGAAAAAATGACCTCTATGTCATATTTCTCGTGTAATTTCTCATCAACCTTTTCTAAAATAGCTTCTAATATTTGAAATTGCATGTCTTGATTGGAGCCAATTGAATATATTAAACTGTTCTTTCTTATATATACGATCTTCATATTTCCTTTGTTGATATGAAAAAATATTTCTCTTGTCGAATTTTCTTTTACTATATTTAAATCTAAAATATAACTCTTATAAATATGTGGAGGTTTCCAATCAAATAAGCTAAGTTCATCTATGCTTATATTAATGAAGTGAAGTTTATCTTTAATTTCTGAATACATGAGATAGAAGTGAGATTTTTTTTTAAACTAATCCATTTAATTATTGAGTTTCCCTATAACCTATTATTTTTGTTTATTATAGAGGTAGTTCTTATTAACTATTTATATTATTTAATTAATTATTTCATAAATTTAGCTTTTTTGTTTAAATTTACTAATATTCCATATTAAATTTATCATCCAGTAAGCACAACCGGCTTAGAACCTCTTAACTCAAATTGTTTATCAATATAACAAATTGTTGAATGCCCCTCATGTCTATAGACTATTGGAACAGGAAAATTTCTCGAATTTTCAATTACACTCCTTTTAACATATAAAGGAAGCAGTTTGTTACAAATCTTGCAAAAAATATCGATTTTTTTAACTAAATTAAGACTGTAAAAATTTTCGAGAAGGGCCATTAGAACATTATTAAAATGGTTAAAATAATTTAACGTTACATTTCCGAACGAGAAAATCACATCAACATCAAAAGTTTCAGTGAATTTTCTAATAATTTGCCCTAATAAAGCTTCAAGTACTTGAAACTGTAATTCTTCTGAGGAACTGATTGTATATACCATGTTCTTCTTCCTAATATGAACAAATTTCATATTATTTCTTTCAATATGGAAAAAAACATCGTTAATTTTATTTTTTCTTATATAATTTAATTCTAAAACGTAGCTTTTTTGCGAACCCTCAGGTTTCCATTCAAAAATAGTATCAATCTCTCTACTAATATTAATGTAGCTAAGTTTGTTTATTACAATTTTACGCTTTTTATCTAAGGTTACGTCCATTTATAATCTTCCAGTATATTGTTTAAATCCAGTTAAAATTCTGAATTAAAGTCTTTAAAAAAATATTAGCATTTAAATTTCGAAATTATAATATTGATAAAAACTATATTATAAAAATTTATAGATTAGAACTTTTAATATATAAATTATTAACTTTAAATGTAAGAATTCCAAAGAAGAATACTGTAAAAATTAGGTATAACTAAAATCAGATAAATGTTTTTAACTCTCTTTTATTTCTCTTATTATTAGAAGTTTTAAGTAGAAGGATGATTAAATTGAATAAGAAAAAAACTTATAGAGAACTTGAATTATTCCGCAAAACACAAATAAATGAGAAATATAAAAATCTTTCATTTTCAGTCGTATTAGTTCAACCTGAAACCGGGGCAAATATTGGTTCAATAGCAAGGGTAATGAGAAACTTTAACTTTACCAAGTTAATTATTTTTAATCCAATTGAAAGTGTTGAAAATATACGTTCTTATAATTCCCAAGGATTTGCTATGCATGGGAGCGAAATTCTTTTCAATTCTGAGATAATTACACTTCAAAATCAAGAAAACCATCTACTAAAACTTAAACAATTCTTAAAAAAATTTGATTTAATACTAGCGACCACCGCAAAAGGTAGTAATTATAAAAATATTAAGAGGATTGGGCTGCCTCCAGAAGATTTTGAGCTCCCAGCCTCTGAGAAACCTTTAAATATAGCGATAGTATTTGGGAGGGAGTCCAGTGGGCTAACTAATGAAGAAATTAACCTTGCTGACATTAGCATAAGAATACCTACTAACAGTAATTACCCCACTTTAAATATTTCACATGCGTGTGGCATAATTTTATACGAAATTTTTAAGAAAATTAACATCATGACTATTGGTAGAGGAAAAAATCCTGTGCTAATTGCTGACAAGGATGATAGGCTTATTCTATATAAAATAATTAAAAAAATAATTGACTGTATCAAAATAAGAACTCATAGGAAAAATAGAGTTCATCAAGCCTTTAAGAATGTGTTTGAGCGTTCTATTATGTCAAAAAAAGAATTGAGCCTTATTATAGGTCTTTTTTCTAAAATAAATTCTATTGTAGAAGATCTAAATCTCTATGACGTTTAAAAATAATAAATTTCATATTCCATCTTCTAATAAATTAAATAACAACATAACCTAACATAATAATTATGAAAAAAGAATATATGGCATTAATCGGGATGCTCGTATTATTGTTGATAAGCATGTTTCATGCGATTAATTTAGCTTTGCTTTCTCAACAAGTATATGGATTGAAGATTATATGGTTCGGGAAAAAGATGACATCATCTGAATTAATTTTATTAATGGATTTATGTTTTTTTGGAGCGATTATATTACAGATTATTTTAATTTTTTTTATAATTAGAGACTAAATCCAAGTTTCATTTTTTCTAATTTTTGCTATAATTAATATTGTGAAACAAAGAGACATTAAATAAGTAAAAAAAAATTTAAAGATTTAATTTTTTATATCGCTTTTAGGGCCTTTTAATTCCAGCAATTTCTAGGGCATCATCATATGTTGCAAAAACCTCCGATGTGTAGCTTACTCCTTCAATCGAAGAATACAAATACAACCGTTTCGATAACCACATGATGGCTTCTCTTTCTTTCCCTTCCTTTGGCTCAAAAACAGAAAGACCTACACCCCCTTGTTCATTAGTATTTATAGCACCATATATTATATATTTTCCTATAGATTCATCATCAGGGTATTTCTTTTATGCTTGGAAACCAGCTCTCGCAACTTCAGGTGCCTTGTGCCCTGGAAAGTATACAATTGAAACAAGATATACCATATTTTTCACCTGTAATTTAATTTTATTTGAATTACAAAACTTTTTTGTAAAAAACAGATTTGGATTAAAGTATAATATATTGAATCTATATATAAACTTTACAACTTTATACAAAAATATCCAAGTGTATTATAGAAAATTAAATATTTTAAAAATATTGAGAATCAAAATACTCATAGAAAAAAATAGATAGGAAGGATGAACTCGATCTTCAACTCGTATCACTTTGTAAAAAAAGAGATGCCTATAAAAAACTAGTTTATTATTATGGAGAAAGTCATCTTATTTCTGAATTGAAAGATAATGTTGATCAACAGAAAGTATTATATACCTAAATAAAATACTTTTGCTGCATTATAACGTATTGATTATAATCAATTAGATTGTCTTCAACTAAGTCTAAAACTATATCATAGAATTGTCGAAAAAGCTCTTCGGGAAAGACCTTCATTTCAAAAATTATCATGGAAATTAAATCCTCGGCAAGGATTTGAGAATTGATTGGCTGATTATATAATAAAAAATTCATCATAACTTTTTCAATTTCAATTTCAATTATATTTTTAGTTAACTTAAACCCAATGTCTAATTTTAAATCAATAAAATAAGGATAATTTTTATCATCTAAAATTTTTTTAATTTCTAATACACCAATAATCTTTTCAACACAATATTCTAAGGAACTTTGCTGAAGCCCGAATTTTCGGCAGAATTTCTTCTTTGATTGATGTACGGGAAATGCTCTTGGATGCCTTGACACTATATAGTAGGCAGCAATGAAGAATTTAAATAGGTTATTAGGAATCTTTCGATTGAATTTTAAGAATCTATAGATTATCGAGACAGTTTTTAGTATCATTTCACGATTTATTTCAAAATCTTCTAAAAATTCCTGCCCATCTTTAATTAAATCAATTTTAATTCTATCATTTGTGTTTAATATTTCTTGATTTATATTAATTAATTCCAGCATTTAACACACACGACCTCCATTCTATATTTTTTTTTATAGTATTGTGATGATACTTGTATAACATTGATAGAACATTTATCATATTTAAATGTTGCATTAATGCAACATTAATTGATCAAAGATGCAAAGATTTAAATACATTATTGCTCATTTTATGATCACACCACAAATTTTTTTTTTAAAAAAACCATCGTTTGTTATAACATGGCAATAACCGTTATTATTTACCAATATGAGTGAAAGAGACGAAGAAAAAAAGAAGCAACGTATTACTGTTGGATTAGATGATTTCGATCATAAAGTGGTAAGTACGATGGCTGTAAATAGGAAGAAATCACTCTCTGAGGTTGTAAGAGTGATTGTCCACCAATGGATAGAATATAATCCGGATTTATTAAAAAAAAATTACGATATTGATTTTAAAGAGATAACGGATAAATTGCGACGAGAATCTAAAGAACTATCAATTGATAAGAGGCTAAAGTCATTTGAGAAAGATATTATCAATGAATTACCAGGATTTTTTGAGATTGTTGAGACGGTTAGTATTGATGAATTATCAAAACATTTTGATGCAGAACTTAAGGTAATGAAAAGAATAATTTTCATTCATGGGAAGGAGATAAAAAAATTAGGGTTAAATTTAACATTTAAAAACAATATTATTTACAATATAAGAGATTGAATAAGAGATTGAAGGGCATTAATTAAAAAAAAAAAAAAATTTTAATAGCCTAAATGATCTCTAGAGTACATAAATTGAGGATCGAGAAGGAGTTTAAGGTTAATGACTTAATAACGCTTAAACTTGAAAATCGAAAGACTACCATCTATGTTGGTGGTGAGAG
>SDBS01002419.1_pt1 | contig 18651 bp, 20 predicted proteins | sample 2277091 | NCBI WGS metagenome assembly SDBS01 (sample SAMN10404972, study PRJNA504765) | marine sediment metagenome | isolation source: marine sediment core GS10_PC15, 163 cmbsf | place: Arctic Ocean: Southern Knipovich Ridge | collected 2010 | reverse complement strand
TATTGAAACAGATTTTTGGCCCAACTTTATAAAACAAGCTAAAAAAAATAACACTAAACTAATAATAGCGAGCGCTAAAATATCTTTAAAATCCACTCTTAGATTTTCAAAATTTTTAAAAAAGTTCTTCAAAGAGATGTTTTCTTCTTTTGATCTTATTTTAACTCAAAATGAGCTTTATAAAGAGAGATTCTCCCTATTTACTCCTCCAGATAAGATTCATATAACAGGAAACTTAAAATTCACAAATACCAATAAAACCTACTCAAAAGAATTTTTAGATCAATGGCTAGATAAATTAAATGCTAAAAATACCAATCTTATAACTATAGCCTCTACCCACAATCCAGAAGAAGAAATGCTAACCAACACTTTAAAAGATATCCCAAATCTAAAAATCTTACTCGCTCCAAGGCACCCCGAAAGGTTCCATTCAGTCTTTAATCAAATCCAAAAAATTACCCCTTGCTGCCTTTTAAGTGATCTCACCAACCCAAATGCCAAAGTCATTATCATCGATAAAATGGGTATTTTAGATATTTTATATCAAATAAGCACTCTCGCTATTTTAGGCGGTAGTTTTATAGATAGGGTAGGGGGGCACAATATTTTAGAGCCCGTCTTTTTAAAAACCCCTGTTTTTTTTGGTCCCCACATGCACTCTCAAGAAGATTTTAAAAAAATAGTTTTAGAAAATAACTGCGGCAAAGAATTACCCTTAAATAACCTTAAATCTGAAATTACCCAATATTTAAAAGATAAAATTTCTCAAAATAGTCTCATCGCAAACTGCAATAATATTAAAAACACCTACCAAAATGTAATCGATCAAACTCTTCAAAAAATAAAAAAGATTATTTAAACTTTTTAAATTTAAATAATCTTTACTTATGTAATCTAATCATTATTATTAAATATAAATATCTATCAGCTATTTCCCCGGCAAACCTTAATTTTTTCGTATATCCCTTATTTTTAGAAAGCTAAAAAAAAGTTATATTGATGATAAATCAGAGCCCTGTTATATTAAATCTCAATTTATCGCGGGGTGGAGCAGTGGTTAGCTCGTTGGGCTCATAACCCAAAGGTCAGAGGTTCGAATCCTTTCCCCGCCATTTTGCTCTTATGAATAATTCCAAAAAATTAAGAAATCAACTTGATATAAGTATAGATCTTATATTATACTATTTTTTTGTAATTTAGGCGGCATAGCTCAGTTGGTTAGAGCACCGGAATCATAATCCGGGTGTCGTTGGTTCGAGTCCGACTGCCGCTATTTTGATTCTCAAGGACTTAGGAAAAATAAATCTTATTAAACTTTAAGTTTTTCACAAAAATTTCACACTAATTCACAACAAACTGCAAAAACAAAAGTATAAAATTACATAGGTAATTTATGTGTGTAAAACCACTAAATTTGAAATGAAGTGTGTAAGGAGTGTGAAACGAGCCATTACACTGTTTTATAAGTCATTATGTTTAAATGTAAATATACCTAACAATCACCGGATTGCACATCCTATGCTTGTGTTTTTTGCCTTAAAATTGATATTATTTATAACTTAAAATAAGGAAAAAATTATGGCTTCAATCAGAAAGCATCAAACAAAAGATGGGCAAACAAAATTCTATGTTCAGGTAAGGTTAAAAGGACATCCTCCTCAAACTGGAAGGTTTGACCGTCTTACAGATGCTAGAAAGTGGATACAAGAAGTAGAGTCTTCTATTCGAAATAATAGATATTTTAAAACAGCAGAATCGAGAAAACATAATTTTAATCAACTGGCTGATATAACACCTTCCTTAATCTCAGAATATAAAGAAAAGTTATTAACAGAAAAAAACATTAAAGGGAAAAAACGTTCGGGGGCAACTGCTAATCGTTATTTAAGTGTTATTAGCCATGTTTTTACTGTTGCTTGCAAAGAATGGGGTTGGCTAAGAGAAAATCCTCTTAGTCTTGTTTCTAAACTGAAAGAGCCTAATGGCAGGGTTAGATTTTTATCTGATGATGAAAGAGAAAGGCTGTTAACAGCATGCGGTAGTAGTAAAAACCCATATTTGTATACTATTGTAGTTCTTGCTTTATCTAGCGGTATGAGACTTGGTGAAATTCTTAATCTAACATGGTCAGATGTGGATTTTAAATATCAAAGAATCATATGAAGAAACTAAAAATGGAGAAAGAAGGCAAGTCCCTTTAAAGGGGAAGGCTTTGGAACTTTTAAAACAATTACAAAATAAACATTCTTTATGTTCTAAGTTATTATTTCCTTCTAAGGTTTTTTTTAATAAACCTACAGATATAAGATCAGCTTGGGAATATGCTTTAAAGAGGGCTAAAATTCGAAGATTTTCGTTTTCATGACTTGAGACCACTCCTGCGCTTCATATTTAGCAATGAATGGCTGTACTATCGTTGAAATAGCTGGTGTCTTAGGGCATAAGACATTACAAATGGCTAAGAGATACTCTCATTTAAGTGACAGTCATTTATCAGAAGTTGTATCAAAAATGAATGAGAAGATTTTAGGTTAATATAAATTTATAGATTTATGCAAATTAGAGAAGGTTTAATAAAAAACCTTCTCTTTCCATTATTATCTTTTGTTAATATCAGCCCCAATTTCAATTTGAGGTAAATGATCAGATGATTTTTTTATTCCTAAATTGCAGCTTCCTGTAAAAAAGACAGATGCACTATCCCACTTTTTTAAATCATCACTAAAAAAGAAATTATTATTTTTAATTTGCAAATAGAAATCTTTTTTTAGTGTTACCATTGTAGAGTTATTCTCTTCACTTGGTGTTAGCTGAAAATAGTCGCCTTTTAAAAACATTTTAATGGGAAGTGTTGTGTCTTTTTTTAGCAAAATTATATTTTTTGAATCCCAGTTTTTAAATAAATAACTTTCCATTTTATCTTCAGGAATATTATCTAGTTTTTGAAAAAATTCAGAAGCAAAAACATCATCAAGAGTTACTATCTGATTAAATTCATTAGAAAAAGCTAAGCTTGAAAAGCCAAGCAAAGCACATAATATTAGTTTTTTCATATTGACATCTCCTTTTACTACACGCGTAGTATTTTGTGTTAAAAAAAATTAAAAAATCCAGGCTTTACCTAAAAGTAAAGCTAATAATCCTATAATTAGTAATCCGTGTTTTATATATTTTACTGCTGTTAACTCTTTAAAGCTCTCTGCCCTGGATAAATATTTGATACGTTTTAGTATTGTATATTTATTCGCAAAGGCCATTGGATGGGATATTAAAGATTTACAAGAAAACTTTTTTAAAGCAGTAGCTATATGTAAATAATTAGTTTTTATTTTTTGATCACAAGCACATTCTTTTGTAAAATTCAATTTTCTTTGCCAATAAAAAAGTAGGGGGTTAAAACAAATTATCGAAAGTAAAAAAGAAAATAATATTGAAAAATAATAATCAAAGAAGTGGATATGTTGCATCTCATGATAAATAATTGCATTAATTTCTTCATGTGTTAAAAAAGATTGAAAATTATAAGGGAAAGCAATAATCCAGCTTTTGGAATTTTTTAGTACACATGGAGAAGATATTTCATCAGAAACTCCGAAAATGATTTTTTTCTTTGTGATTTTTTTTTGTAAATTATGATCAGTTATAGATAAATTGATTGGTTGAACTTGCTTGATAATTTGCTTATTTTTATATGTATTTTTTTGATAAGTAATTATAAATTTTATCAATCCAAATAAGCTTGTAGACAAAAAGAATATTACAAACAATAAAACATAATATTTACCAATATTCATCGCAAGAATATCGGTTAATGTGAAAGTCAATCCATTAGGTAGGTGAAAAAACATATTTATTGTAGGTAAAAATTTTTTTATAGAAAATTCAATGGTTAATGTTCTGGATCCAACTTCACATAAAATTGGATTTATATTTTGAATAAGAGCCCATTTAGAAAAACTATAAAGGATTAAATCTAAAAATATTTTAATAAAAGGAATGCTTCGAGCAAAGTATATAATTCGAAAATTTTTTATTCTAAAAATAAAAATAAATATTTCAACAAAAATACATGAAATTAAAAATACTAAAATGCTATTTAGGAAAAAATTAAACAAAAATAATATTGCTATATTCATTTATTTCTTCTCTTTTTTCATTTTTTGAATTAATTCATCTATTTTATTTAATTCTTCTTTTGTAATTTTTGAGTTATTTTCCAAGAGATAAGAGACCATTTCAATTGAATTTCCTGAAAAAATCTTTTTCTTTATCCTGTCTAAAAATTTAGAAAAATAATTTGAGTCACTAAGCCAATAGATATAACTACGGGAAATTTTCTCTCTTTTTAAAATCTTTTTTTCATAAAGCCTATTTATAACAGTCATTATAGTTGTATAGGCTATAGATTTTTTTAAAAGGATATGAATATCTTTAACTGTAGCTTTGTTCTTTTTTTTGATTTCTTGAAGAATAAACGATTCAAGTTCACCAAATTGTCTTTTGTCGTTCATCTAAATTTCCAATGGTAAATTTTTAATATTTTGAATTTACTACGTCTGTAGTATTTTAATCAAGATTTTTATTTATTGCTTGTTATTTGTTCTATTTTTATTCATTATATGATGTTCTATACCAGAGAAATAACCTTTTTGAGGAATATAAGATCCTACCTTTTTAAAACTAGCTTTTTTATAAACATGGATGAGAAGATTTTAGGTTAATCAATCCCTTCTTAAAATCTGAAAAAAAATCCTTCAATAATTTTGGAATTTTAAGTTGCAATAGTTGAGAATTTATTGTTGGATTGATTTTCGTAAGTAATAACCTGAAAATTTTTACCTTCTCGTTCACAAATTAGTTTTGCAATATCTTTTCCTGATTGCATACCACCAGGAAGACCAACATCACCGACCCATTGACCACACATGAAAAAATTATTTAATCCTGTTATCTCTTTTTTTGGCTTCTTAATAATTAAGCTACTATCTTCTCCCCAGTCCACATCTGTTCCCCAGTTTATCGGAGCAGCTCCATTCCAGTTATTTGTATATCTAATATAAGTTGCTGGAGTAGCAACATCAATCATTTCTACTTTAGTTTTAATATCACCGAAATAAACATCAATTTCTTCAATTATATGCCGAGCTATTTCCTCTTTTTTTCTTTCATATTCTGCTTTATTTTTTTTGCGTAAAATACTCCACATTTCTGTGTACTTTATTGGTATCATTATATTAAGAACTGTTTTGCCAAGTGGTGCAGAAGATGGATCAAAGTTATAAATGATTATCCCAACTGTATTAATTGTTTCTTCATCAATTATAAGAGGTTTTTGTAGAGTAATGAATACATAAGGCTTAAATGAGTCCTTAAAAATTTTATTTATTCCTAAAGAAATATAGATAAGAGATTCTTGGGGAATATATTTATTGCTATAATATAATTTTCTAATATTATCATCTATATATTGCCCTTTAAGCATATTACGAATAGTACTATACCCATCTGCCGCGGAAATTACGTAATCAGCAGTGTAGTTTTTCCCATTATCCAATTGTATACCTTTTACGCTATCATTTTCAGTAAGTATCTCGGCTACTTTGGAATTATAATTTATAGTACCTCCAAGTAATGTATATCGTTGAACTAATCTATCCACCAATTTTTGTGCGCCTCCTATTGGATAACATACATCTTTATTATGAAAACGTGCAGCATGCAAAAGGAAATAAAACATGGGACAATCAGAGTTAAAAGGAAAAGTTACTAAAAGTTTTTTAATCAGTGAACTTTTAATTTTTTTAGAATATTCTCCAATTGCAATCTTCCATTTATAAAATTCTTTTTCTTTGTCCGAATGCATATATGTAGCAGCAATTTTACGAGCTCCAGCAATCATTTCTTCGATAGTTTTGCTATCTTCAGGTGAAACAGTTTTTAACTCAGTTTCAAATAATTCTAAATTACCAAAAAAGCGTAAAATCTTACCATCTTCTTCTACTGAGCAAAACTCTTCATATGTTACTTTAGGAAGATTTTTCAAATCTAATAATTCATCTAAAGTTGGATAAATAGGATCATTAATACTAGTAGATTCCAACCAATGAATACATCCATCTATATAATAATCTTTTCTTTTCCAACCGGTACATAAACCACCAGCTTTATCGTGCATTTCAAAAATTTCGGTCTCATATCCATTCATTTGAAGAAAACAACCTGCAGAAAGACCAGAAACTCCCGCTCCAATTATTATTACCTTTGTCATAGAAAAATCCTTTGTTCTGAATTTTTTTTATTCTAATTTTTTTTCATATATAAATCAATTGCATAATAAATTTAGAAATACTAAAAGAACATAGAAGATATAACTCTTCCAAATGGAAAGTCAAAATCTAATTGTGTAATTGCTACTCTTGTTGAATTACAATCCTTTTAAGGCACAACTATGGCACACTAATAGTCTATATTCATTATTTTATTTCATCACATATCAATTGACTTCAAAACTCAAGTCATTCTATTATAATACTGTAAATTACTGATGAGTAATGATAAGATAGGGATTAACGCGGAATCATAATCCGGGTGTCGTTGGTTCGAGTCCGACTGCCGCTATTTTGATTATCAGATACTTGCGGGATAATAATTTCACTCGAATTATTTTTCACACGAATTCATAACAAATTGCAAAAACAAATGTATAAAACTACATTGGCTATTTATGTGTGTAAAAAACGCGAATCACAAATTCTATCAATTCCTACTGATACTTAAGTTTTTTATCGGATAAAAAGTTTTATAGCCATTAGCCGTTTGAATAGTAGCCTTTCCTGTTCCAGCATCAATTCTTCTCCAAATGGCATATACATATCTACCTAAACTATCAATTATTATTTGTGGTTCATAAGCATCTCGGCTTGAGTCCGATAGATCTGGGGGTAAGCCTGTTGGTGTAGTATTTGGATTTTCCCAAGTAATTCCAAAATCGCTTGAGAAGTTAGTTTGAATAACATTCTCTCCTGTTCCATCGTCAATTCTTCTCCAAACAGCATATACATATCTACCTGAACAATCAGTTGTTATTTGTTGCTCTGTAGCCGTTTGGCTCGAGTCTGATAGATCCATAACAACGCTCCAAGTAACTCCCAAAATCCCTTGAGGTGGTAGTTTGAATAACATACGTTACTGTTCCATCATCTCTTTTCCAAATAGCATATACATATCTACCTGAGTTATCAGTTGTTATTTGTGAATCCACAGCATTTTCGTTTGAGTCTGATAGATCTGGAGTACCAAATGGCGTTGATGTTGGATCAGAAAAATTAACATTTAGAGCAAAAATAGAAGCATTTAAAAATACTAAAAAACCTATAATCCATTTTTTTAAGATTTTAAACATGTAACTCTCCTTCATGAAAAATAATACTCAGGAATTATATATTATTTTTTTTAAAAATCAAAAACTAAAACTCAGTGATTATATATTTTTTTAATCGATTTTTATAAAAGAAAAACTCTTTATTCATCACGATAAATTACACAATTTTTACACATTGGCTAAAAATAACCCGCAACATATTACAAAAAGCTACAAAAGAAAAAATTTACTTAACATATTAAAAGTTATTTTGTTACAGTTTGTAGATTGTTGTGGATTATTGTTTGAAAACCGAATCATAATCCGGGTGTCGTTGGTTCGAGTCCGACTGTCGCTAATATTTTTAATCTTTGATTTACAATTGACTAAGAAACAAAATGATGTAAGTAAATCTTTTAATAAAAGGCTTCACAGAGGTTGTTGCACACAGGTGGCACACTTCGATTCTATAGATCACAACGCATCACAATACTTATCGGTATATTTTCATCCAATAACTATTAAAAATGTTGAGATATAATGGCTAATATTCAAACAAGACTAATCAATCTATTGAAAATGATATTACATATAATAAAAATAGTATTAAATGGAATCTTCAATATATGGGTTTGTTTTGGAAAAAATAAACTTTTTATTTGACATAAAAAATACTAAAAGTTTTCATAAAATAAAGAATCAAAATTTTATTAAATTAGAACTTATAGGAAACTTATGACAAAAAAACCTGAATTACCTAGACCTGGTTTTAAAATTGTAAAAGGTCGCACCGCATTGGTCATCGTTGACCCTCAAGTGGATTTTTTGAGTCCCAAAGGGACTGCCTGGGGAGTTGTTGGTAAAAATGTAACAGCAAACAATACTGTTGATAACATCGGTAAGCTGATGAAAGCATCCAAAGAAAATGATATGCTACTGTTTATTTCACCACACTATTATTATCCTCATGACCATAAGTGGGAATTTCAAGGAGCTTTAGAAGTGGCGATGCATGATCTGCACATGTTTGATCGAGAAGGGCAATTATCCGTGAAAAATTTCAAAGGATCTGGCTCAGATTGGATGGAACAATATAAGCCTTACATTGAAGACGAGAAAACCATTGTGAGCAATCCACATAAAATTTACGGGCCTGAAAACAATGATTTGATTCTGCAGTTGCGCAAGCGCCTTATCGACAGTATCATTCTTGCTGGCATGTCAGCCAATCTATGTATTGAATCGCATATGAGAGAATTTATTGAACAGGGTTTCGAAGTCGCAGTAGTTAAGGATGCCACAGCAGCAGCACAGGTCGAAGAAGCAGATGGTTATGCAGCTGCTTTAATCAACTTTCGGATGATTGCTAGCGATGTATGGACTACTGAGGAAGCCGTGAAAAAGATTAATGCTACTGGCTAAGAGTTTGCTAACTCAGCTTAATGTTTTCTACATCCTACGTTTCACCGGCAGTTTATAACTATGTATTAATATGACTGCCTTTTTTTTGAGTTTTTTTCATGATAAAATCACTATATATTGAATATATTCTTTTATGTAGAACCTATTTTATTCGATGTCAAGGAAATATTCTGCTATGTAGACGCTCTTATTAAGGAATTAATTAATTATAATATTGACGATAATCAATAAATTTTTTATTTATAATTTTAATAGAATTAATATTATGTAGGTGATTTATGCAACTTTTAAATCTACTATCTTTATGGGTAAGTGTCATTGGTATAGTTATTATTATTTGGGGTGTTTTACTAGTTGTTATTGAATTTTTACATTTAGAATATATTTCTTTAAGAAAAAAACAAAAACAAAAAAACGATACAAAAAGTACCAGATGCCGTTTAGGATCTTATATTTTGTTAGGATTAGAATTTATGATAGCTGGCGATATTATTCATACTGTTTTAAACCCGTCTAAAGAATCTTTAATTATCCTTGGTTCTATTGTAGCTATCAGAACGGTAATCAGTTATTTTTTAAACAAAGAATTAAAAACTAATTAAAATTTAATATCCTCCCAAAAGCTTCATCAGCTATGAGTATCTGAAATAATTCCTTTTTAGAATCAATTCTTATATTTTAAGACTTTACAAATTAAAGCCTGATGGTTAACAGCATTTTAATCCAATTCCCTGAATCATCTATTAATTGAAACACTTTATTCATCACAATAAATTACACAATTTTTACCCACTAGCTAAAAATAACCAGCAATATATTACAAAAAGCTACAATAGAAAAATTTTATTTAACATATTAAAACTTATTTTGTTATGATTTGCAGATTGTTGTGGCTTATTGTATTAAAACTGAATCATAATCCGGGTGTCGTTGGTTCGAGTCCGACTGCCGCTATCGTTAATCTTTAATTATCAATTAGTTATAACATCAAAATGTTAAGGTGTGCATTTGCGCGAATGTACACTTGCACAAATGTACATTATATGTTATAATAAAGGAAAACGCTAAAAATATGAGGTAAGCTATGAGTAACACAACTAGGCTTTCTGTAGAAATTCCTAGCAATGAGCATAAAAAATTAAAGATTTTGGCAGATGCAAATGGATTGACTTTACGGGATTTTATTCTTATTATTCTTGATCCTATTCTTCATCCAAAAAAGAAACCAAATAAAACTACTATAAAAGCAATTGAAGATACAGAAAAAGGTATTGGTTTAAAGACTTATAAAAATATTGATCAGATGTGGGAAGCTCTTGGATTAGATGAATGAAATTAAAAATACAAACACATAGAATATTTGAAAAAGATGCTAAAAAAATGAAAAAGCGAGGAAAAGATCTTTCTAAGCTTAAAATGATATTAAATATTTTATCTGAAAAAATCCTGCTTCCAGAAAGATATAGAAATCATAAATTAGTAGGTATTTATCGAGGTTATTGGGAACTTCACATAGAACCTGATTGGTTATTAATTTACAAAAAAACAAAAACAACACTAATTTTAGATGAGTGATTATGTTTTAGTGCATGGTGGTAATTTATCTACAGATACATGGAATAATCTTACCAAAAGAAATGATTATCCTCCTGGCGAGCATTTGGGTGGAAAAATTTGGAACCAAACCGTAACTGCGCTAAAAAAGAAATCTCATAAAGTATTTGCTCCGACTTTATTAGAGGAACATAATTATAATCTTTCCAACCATCAAGATACTCATTCAACCGTATTGGCTATCTTTAAAATCACTTCTTTCTTATACAATCTTATATAATTTCATATAGTCAAAACATAAGATTTCAAGCCTTTGCTTATAAGATATTTAGCTTTTCTTGCCAAAATATAAATTGTGAAATTTGATGTTTATTATACAATCTTATATAGTTAAAATAAAGGATTCTCATGTTAAAAAACCGTTTTGAACAAAGATTAAATTCTCTTTCTTCTGAGCTTTGGATAAAAATAGCCCAAATTGATGAATTAAAAGGCCAATGGATTGCTGGCATCCACTTAAGTACTCAAGTTTTAGGTCGTTTAAAGCGTTCTATTCTTATCACATCTACCGGAGCTTCGACCCGTATAGAGGGTGCTCGATTATCTGATGAAGATATTGAAAAACTCATGCGAGGTTTAGATATTCAAAAATTCACCGATCGTGACAAACAAGAAGTGAAAGGTTACTTTGAGCTACTAGAAAATGTTTTTAATGCATGGAAAACTATAAAACTCTCAGAAAGCATCATTAAACATTTTCACAAAGAACTTTTAAAATATGTACAAAAAGATAAAGTTCATCGAGGGGAATATAAAAAAAATGAAAATAAGGTACATATGATTGACAAAGAAGGTCAATCAATTGGAGTTCTTTTTGATACGACACAAGCTTTTTTGACTCCAAAAGAAATGCAAGAATTAGTAAAATGGGCTCAATCAGCTCTTCTTGAGAAAAAAAATCATCCGCTTTTAATTATCGCAAACTTTATTGTTGAGTTTCTGCAAATTCATCCTTTTCAAGATGGCAATGGACGCCTTAGCCGCATTCTGACAAATTTGCTTTTACTCAAAACAGGTTATTTGTATATGCCTTATGTTTCACATGAGAAACTCATAGAAGATAACAAACCAGATTATTATATGGCGCTTAGGAAAAGTCAAAAAACTCTCAAAACTTCTCATGAAACCATTACACCTTGGCTTGATTTCTTTTTAGAAATTTTGCTTCAGCAATCAAAAATAGCTATTGAATTACTTTCTCAAGAAAATATTGAAAAAATTTTATCTGTTAAACAATTAGCTGTATGGCAATATATCCAAACTGTTAATGAAGCTACACCAAAAGAAATTATGCAAAAAACGAAAATCGTTAGACCTACTGTTAATCAAATACTTGATAAATTAATCCGCCTAAAAAAAATTGAACGCCTTGGTCTCGGTAGAAGTACAAGATATCGCAAGTTATAAAAATGATTTATTACATAAATCCAAAATTATCAGAAATTTTCATATAAACAGCTTTTCATTATACTATCTGCAATTGTTATAGCATATACAAATCCAGAACAAATAGCACTTACATCAAAAGTAAACGCATGTGTCTGGAGATATAGTAGTATATATAACTAAATCAATATCTAAAAACAGTTTTAGTTGCTTTGTTTTTATAAGCTTCTCTCAAAGAATTCTTCCATACTACCCGATATATCAGCCAAAGATTGAACTGGTTTAGGCAGTTTTGCTGCTCTTTCCTCTGCTTTTTCTCTTACACTGGCAGCTAATCTTGCAGATTCCTCTATCCTTGGATCTCTACTAGGCAAACCAAGGCTTCTTCTTACCTCAGCTATTGGCCGAGATGGCTTGGTTTTATCAGCTTTCGGTAAACTATCAAGTTTATTCTTAGGTCTCTTAGAATCTAATTCATCCAAATTTAAATACGCTGAAGGTTTGCCTGGAATTCTAGTTTTAGGAAAGCTCTTTGGCGCAGGGCTTTTTCTTGCAGGTGTTGGAATTGAAGCATATGACGAAGGTGTAGGTTTTAAAAAATCAGTTTGCATACCAAAAGATCTAACTGTTGGTTTTGTTACAGGCTCATCTGTATTATCCTTTTTTTCATCTGCTTTAAAGGCCTCGCTATTTTTAAACTGCTTAAGCCCAGCAACTCTTTGCTCGATAGACTTGCCTTTGAATTTGCTTTCGAAAGCATCTAAATAAGTATAAGATAATCCATTATCTTTTTTTCTTCCTGCACTAGGAGAATGCTTAACCCTAGCTAATTCTGCCTTTAATTCCCTTTCTTCTTTTTCCAATTCTCCTTCTTTTTCTTTAAGTTGAAGTTCATCTAATTTCTTTCTATACAATGCTCTTAGTTTTGCTGGACGAAGATTCTTACCTATCTTACTTAGATCTCCACCCTGATCAATAAATTCTTTTCTTAAATTGCTGTTTTCCTTCTCCATTCTTCTTCCAGTCTTACTAGAATCTTCAACAATACCTATGCCCATAGCTACGGCAAAACTTGTCATTACAGCAGTAAGTTGTGCTGGGGTAGCTCCGCCTATTTTAGCAAGTATTGATGCTAACCAATTTGATCCGCCAGAAGGAGGCACAATAGCTAAATGAGATATAAGTGGTGTTGCACCTAAAGCTAATAATAGTGGCAAATCTTTTTTCCAAGTCCATCCATTTTTACCCCAATCGGCCCATCTTCCTTTGATAATAGAATAACCTGTGAAGATTGTTGCTCCGATAGCTATAATACCAAAAACAGAACCACCGGTAATAACTCCTAAAGCTACCGCAGAGGCGATTGTTGCTACTGCAAAAAGCGTAGCATAAGCTTTTCTTTTATTGGTATAGTTTGATCTGCTATATGAACCATCTGAACGTCTACTTGATTTATACCCCTCACCAATATTATTAGAATCGCTCTCATCTAATTTACTTGCTCTACCACTAAGTTCTGATTTAAACAATCTATCAAATTGTTTCGCTCTTTCTTTTCTTCCAGAAAGTGGTTTTGAAGATTCAGGATCTCTTGATCTAGCAACTCTTGGACTAACCATAATTAATTCTCCTTTTTATTATAATTAACTTTATTTATTACATTTTAATTATTAAGTATTATTATAATTAAATATTAAATAATTGTAAAGAATAATTGTTTATATAATTAAATAAAATTGAAACATTAATGAAATTAAAATTTTAATTTGAATTCAAAATATTTATTGATAGATGCGATAGATAAATCCACAGTAAAAAAGAGGCAAATCTTGCTCAATTAGAAATTAAAAATATTTTTTTTAAGATTAAAATAATTTATTTACATGTCCAAAACGTTGGTTATGCTTATGTGTAAAAATTATTTGAATAATAAAAAAGACTTAAAATTGTAAAGAAATATTTTGAATACTCAAAAGCCTTTAAGGGAATAAAAACAGGGGAGAGGGTTAAAACTATGAGTTTTTATGATTGGTTGTTTGGATAAGCTCTCTTTCAGCTTTAAAAAACCCTTCGAAGGCCTCATCAGAAATCAAAGATTTAACATATCTGTTGTTTATCAATTTATTAAGCTCTCCATTTTTAATACCTGTAAGATCAGAATTAGCTCCAAAAAAAGTTGACTCTAGAAGATCATCTTCATCAATCTCTTCTCTAAAATCTGTTAATTTTACAATGTATGAACCGTCTTCATTTTTAAACAGCCTAAAATTTCCAATATTTAAATCTGTTTGAATTTTATGTTCTAAGGATTTAGTAAAAAAGAATCTAATTTGCTCCAAAAGACTTTTGATAGTTATAACAACAGGATTTTGAGTATCGTCAAAAGATGTTAGAGGGGCTGTCACTTTTTGAGATAGCTCATGAAAAACACTTTCTAGCGATAGAGGAATATACTCAACAGCGAAATAACCATCTTCTAAAGCTTTTTTAGCATTATAGATATTAACACACTTATCAGAACCAAAAACCTCTCTAGCTTCAAAATATTGTTTAAGCGAAGTATCCATTTGACTAAATAACTTTTGCGCGGAGATAGTATGATCTTCACCTTTTTCCTTAAACTGCAAAAGGACGATATTAGCATTGGCAATACCTGGTATTAATTCAGATGAATGAGTATAGGTATATGCATCTTTATAGTTTCCATCTCCACTTAAAAATTTAACACTTCCTGGTAAGTGAAATGTAAAAAAATGATCTCTTGTAAATTGAAAATTTTTACTGCATTGCCTTCCTTCTGCATCAACTGTCTCTATTTCAGCAATATATGGCCTAAAATAGTCTGTTTTAGAAATTTGCGCAGGCGTTGGGGGCACTGGTTTTGAATTAGAAAGGAAATAAGGGTTTGGAGATGATGATGATGATGATAAACTAGGCGCAGGCATTGAAGGGCGTGAACCAGAACCTCTTTTTCTCTTTTGTGCTATCGCAATGGGAACTCCACCTAATTTTGGAAAAGGAGCAGGTGCTATTAAGGCTCTTTGCCCAGGGCTTGAAGCAAAATGAAGCACTTTTCTTCGAGCAGTTGCGGGTTGTTCAAATGATGGAATCGGCAAGGTTAAAAATGGCTGAGGGGTTGGTTTAGAAAATGAGCTTTCAGGCATTGTTTCAGGCTCTATAAGAGTCGCTCTAGCTATTCTGGCTACCTGTGAGCTTTGTGAGCTTGCCGGCTTTTTCTCACCGACAGATTCGTCATCTGATGATAAATGAAGTCTAGAAATAGATCTGTCTCTTGAAGGGCTTGATGTAGGGGTTGACATAAAAATAAGCTCCTAAATTAACGGCTATATTTTAGCCATAAATGTTTTTCTTCGCATTAAATTAATTTGAACTAATTATATGTAATTTAACAATAAAAGTCAATTAACTACTATGGTTCTATGATGGTAGTAAATAATTTAATTTTAAATTAAATATTTTAATATAAGCGACTCATAGAAAGCCTCCTATAAATAACAATATGAGGACGGAGGTAAATTAGAGTAGGGTAATATATTTGAAGATATATATAAGGTCTGATAATACATGTTATGTTAAGCATAACAACAAATATTTATACTATAAGATCCTAATACTTATAGATATTGCCTTAAAAATTGTTTTTTTTGACCTTATAAATTTGAATCCAAAGTCATAAATAACTAACAATCTTTTACTTAGAAAATATCAATTTTTGGACCTCTTTTTTACCCCTGTTTCTTATGCCCGATTTATCACCTACTATCTTAAACCCATTCTATAATTGACCAAATTTGTACTATATTTGACCACAGGATTTATAAATACCGTCCGTTGCTTAAAATCTTTATAATTTACAGTTATTTTTGATTTTCGACTCTTTTTTCTCCAGCAGCTATTTTCATCTTATTCTTAGTAGTTTAGGTTATTTTTAACCACTCTCTATATTTTTAGATGTGATTCTTTACAAATCAGACAAGAAAAGGGACATCAAGAATTCTTCCACCCTCTCTGTAATACAATACAAGTCCTATGATATGAGTATGATATTTTATCTCAGGAACAGACAATCCTTATACATGGAACCAACGACAAGGCCCAATACTGACCATGCAGCCATAGTCATACCTGTTTTAAAAGTAATAGGTATAAGTTTTGATATAACTAACATTATTTTATAATAAATCAAAGCCGACGGAACCGCCCCCAAGCTAATTATTTTAGCCCCTTCATAAAAATCGTCTGTCTTTCCGAGTGTAGCGCCAAATGCAGTGCCCAGTCCAAGTAAAGTCGCTGTCGCTACACTCGGTAAGTCTGAATACTTTATTTCCAAATGTGCGAATAGGAAATTACACATAGACCCTACGCATAAAGACACGGTGATTGTATTAATAACATCTTTGGCATATGATTTTATCTCTTGTATTTTGGTTTCTTTTTTTGAAAACAATTCCTCTAGAGGTATTGATTCTTTACATATAGGGCAACTGAAAGATCTTTTTTTTAAGGATCTCTTCGCCCACACTTTAATACAAGCCTTATGAAATGTGTGTGGTATTATCACAGTTGCCACTGAACGCACTCTACCGCAATTTATCTGCAATAAAGACTCCTTATCGTCTTCGTCTTCATAGCACACTGGACATTTTGCTGGCACTTCTCCCAGATAAGCACTAATAATAGACATATTTCTTCTCCCTATCATCCTATTTCTTGAAATTTATATACATTTTAGCTGCCGCAATATGCCTCTCAACAAATACTTTCTTCAAATGAACATGTCTAGAATGGAATATTTTGCAAAAGTTAATTTTATAGATTAATTTATACTTATGATAGTTGTCTACTTTTATTCCCAGAAATAATAGCCTTCATCTAAAGACTCTTTTTTACATGGGACTTTGACTTCTTTCTTCTTTGAAGGTTTTTCTTTAGTCTCTTGATCTGTAGTAACTTTAATATCTTCTTTTTGAATAACACTTGGTGCATCAGTCTTTTTAACCTCTATTTCAGCTTGAGACTCTTTTGTATCAGGTTCAGTTTTTATATCTTCAGATTCAGTTTTTCCATCTAAAGAAGGCTCTGTTTGTTTTCTAGCTTGTTTTTCTTGTTCATCTTTTGGGACTATGAGCTTAAATAAATCAGAGCTTTTTGTTTGATCAGTTTTTGGCTTATCTTTTTTTGATGCTGACATAGGCTCGATAATTGTATGTTGATTGCTTGGCCACTCTTCTTTATCGTCAGTATATTTTTGATCTTTTTCAGCTTTCCTTTTAGCCTTTTCATCCTCCACATCAAATTGATATTTATAAAAATTCCTCCCCCACCCTATTAAATGACCTGCTTCAAAAACTAGTGGGGTAAAATTTCTAGTTATTAACTCAGATTGACCAAGATAGGTAGGTTCTGTTATGTAATACCAAATTTCATAGAGTTCCACATTATACATCCTCTCTTCGGTTTTATAAGGATATCCCATAACATCTAAAACTTGCTCTGTTGACATGCCTATTTCTAAAGAATATAAACTGATTCGATTTTGTTCTGATATAGCACCTGTTTTGAGAGGTGTTTTAAAACATCCACTTAGCGTTAAAGATATTGCGATATACAGTAATAATCTTCTCATCAGAGGCTCTCTTTACTTTCTTATTTATATATATCAAATGTTATTTATTATTAACCGCTTTTTTTTAAATACTTTAAGTTTTTAAAATTTTAGGAAGATTTAAAATGAAAAAATCTATTCGAAATACTCTTCTTTATATTTCATTTGTTTTGGATATCGATATTTCTTTTTCTTTTTAGATTTCTTTAGGTTTATTTTTCTCTCTTCTTTTTTAATATGAAATCCAACAATACCTAAAGGGATTTGATCTTGTCTATTTTGAATAAACAATACTTGCTCTTGGAATATTTTAGAGTTATTTTCATTTAAAAGTTTAAAGTCTAATTTTAGGATTTTTTCAGTCTCTAAAAGCTTATTTGTCGGATTAATTGAACCATCTAGTGCTTTTGGATGTAGGGAGGCTTTATCCTCTTTTTTAAAGCCTTCTATTGCTTTTTTCACACAGTTTAAAAAAAGAGCTAATCTATCTTCTGTTAAAAGCTTATTTTTATCCAAACCCTTTGATAAGCTCTCTAAAAATTGAGGAGGCAATTTTTCAAAATCATTTTTTTTCTCAGTTTTAACACTTTGACCTTTACTTCCTGTTAAAGAACTCTCTAAAAAATCTCTGTTTTGATTTTGAAAAGATTCATTTTTAGAGAGATCATTTTTTAAATCTGTAGCAAGCTTTTGTATTTTGAGTATATCTGTTTTTTCTGTATTTTTATTTGAGCTGAAATCTAATTTATTTTGAAAATCTTTTTTATCAAGTTTTAAAAGCTCAAAGCTTAGCTTTTCAACAAATCGACTCTCTAGATTTTCTCTAGATGCCTTTGGCTGATTATTTAAAATCTCAAAAATCTCATTTAAAATTGCGGGAACTTTTTCATTCGGAGGTTTACTTGCTTTGATATCTAAAAAATTTAAAATTGCATCCATAAATTCTTTAGGATTTTGAATATCAGTTACTTTTTCTATACTCATGAATTTTCATTTATTTATTCATAGTTTAGCTAAAAATATTAAAATATTCAAAGGAATTTTAAGCCCTAACTGAAAGGTTTTTTTTATTTAAAAAAATGTTTGTTTAAATTTAATAATAAAAATAAATAGCAAAAATTTTTTAAATTTGTTTTTATAAAGAAAAAGGGGAAATTTAATGGTTATACATATAATTGCCTATATTTTGGTTGGAATATGCTCGGGACTTTTGGCCGGTCTTTTAGGAATTGGAGGAGGA
>SDBS01002418.1_pt1 | contig 18651 bp, 20 predicted proteins | sample 2277091 | NCBI WGS metagenome assembly SDBS01 (sample SAMN10404972, study PRJNA504765) | marine sediment metagenome | isolation source: marine sediment core GS10_PC15, 163 cmbsf | place: Arctic Ocean: Southern Knipovich Ridge | collected 2010 | reverse complement strand
GTGCCTTTGGGGACCGTCGTCTTGAAATATTTTTTAAGCAGGCCAAGAGCTTCAATAAGCTTTTTCTCGGACATGTGCTTGCCGGAACTGCGCATCTTCTCGGGGATGTAGCAGTAGGTGCAGTTCAGGTTGCAGCGTTCTGTTGGGTTGAAGTAGACCGCCGACGGCGTCAGGCCGAAACGTAGCGTGTCCATTTCCTTTGCGAACTGGCCGGCCTTTTTGCGATAAGCCTTTTGAACGGACTCGTCGGTAAACCAGTCGCCAAGCCCGTCTTTTTCTACGAGTGACCAGAACGCTGTGTCCGGTTCGATGACGGCTGTGTACTTCGCGTGGCCGATATCGATTGGCTGGAATGTAGGCCCGTTACCGGTATTAGCGAGACGGCCCCGCGAGGGGGCCGCCCATGGCTTATCTTGTGTCGGTGACATCTTTACTTTTGCTTCCGATCCATAAGGATGTAGTGGCTCAGGCCAGTGCCTTTAGCGGTGCATGTCTTACGGTAAGCGATGACTTTCTTGGTCGGTTTCTTCATGGGACGATCCTTTCGTTGTTATTCTTTATTATCCACAAGCGCAAAAGAAAAAGGGTCTCGGCGGACGTAGCATGTCCACCGAAACCCTTTTCCGTCAGATTTCATTTTTACCGTTTCAGCAGGTCTTCTGGCTCTCGGGTTACGGGTCTGGGAAACCTTCCCACCGAATTTTTAACAGTTCGGCAGTGGTCGGCTTTCGCCATTTCCCAGCACCTAGCCCGATTACAGCGGCGGGTCCGCCACGGATTTACACCGTGTTCCGGGATGCTGAAACTCAACTCGAATACTAACGGCGGCTGGGGAGTTGTCAAACCATTTCCATGTCGGCCGCTTATTTGCGGCGGAATTCCGTAGCAGATGCGCCTGGAAATAGGTTAAGATACTTGCGGTTGTGATTGGGGCTTTTTTGAAATTGGCCCAACGCACCAGGGAAGCTGGTGAAAATCCAGCACGGCCCCGCCACTGTGACTGGTGACGAAAGCCGCATGTATTGGTCACTGTTTCGGTTTGTTGCCGAAATGGGAAGGCCGCGGCGAGTAGGACGAACCAGAAGTCAGGATACCTAGAGTTACGCATTTTTATGCGCACCTTCGTGGGAAGGCTTCAGCTACATGCTTGCCGGCATGGCCTGTCTTCGATGCGAAGGTAGGCCTTTTTTCGTGGGCAGGCAACTGTGGCAAAAAGACTTCTGCTAGTTCGACACGCACTTCCAGATGGCGCGCCAAAGGGCAGCTTCCTCGGCAAGACAGACCTGCCGATATCTGAGGCTGGACGCAGTCAGTCGAATGAATTGCGAGATCTTATCACGCGTTTCGCTCCCGACGTCTGTTACACCAGTCCGCTTCTGCGGGCGCGGCAGACCACCGAAATCCTACTCGACGGGACCGATATTCCCTGCCAGATCGACGATGAACTTCGCGAGATTGACTTCGGCCAGTGGGAGCTGAAGACCTTCGAGCAGATTGCCGCCGAAAACGGCGCGGCCGTTAAGCGATGGGTCGGCTTCGATCAAAAGTTTGCGTTCCCAGATGGCGAATCCCTCGGCAGTTTTCTCGCTCGCGTGCGGCGGGTTACGCGAAGGCTGGCATCAGACCAGGCCGAGACCGTCCTGGCCGTGACGCACGGGGGCATTATCCGCAGCATGATCTGCAGGCTGCTGGGGATCAGGCCTCGGAACTATCTCCTGTTCGACGTCCACTACGCAACTTGCGCGGTCCTGGAAATATTCGATAACAACGGCGTTTTGGCCGGGCTGAACCTGCGCAATTGGGAGGAGAAATAACATGTCCCGGATCGTCCTGGTAACAGGCGGCTGCCGCAGCGGGAAGAGCCGTTACGCCCAGGCTCTGGCCGAGTCCCTGCCTGGCGAGCGGGTGTATATCGCGACCTGCCCCGTTCAAGACGATGAAATGGCCCTCCGCGTCGCAGCCCATCGCAAAGACCGCGCCCACAAAGGCTGGGAAACTATCGAGCAGCCGACTGAACTGGCCGAGGCCCTGGCCGTGGCAAGCGGCGAAGTGATATTGGTCGATTGCCTTACCCTTTGGGTGAGCAACTTGATGTATCAGGCCGACCAAAACGGGACGGATTTTGGCGAACTTCAAATCGAAGCCTGCGGCAAGGAGCTGATCGAAACCTGCCGGTCCCTAACCGCTACGACAATCTTTGTAACCAACGAAGTGGGAATGGGAATCGTGCCAGACAACGCCGTCGCCAGGCGATATCGCGATCTCGTCGGCCGGCTTAACCAAACAATTGCCTCGGCGGCAGATGACGTGACGTTAATAGCGTCGGGCCTACCACTTCATTTGAAAGTGAGTTGAAGATGAGTTTGTTGAACGAAACTATCGATGCGATTTCACCACAGGATTCCGCCCTGCGAGAAACGGCGAAGGCTCGTCTGGATCAGCTTATCATGCCGCACTGGGCGATGGGCCAGCTTATGGACCTGGCCGTCGACCTTGCGGGTATGACCGGTTCGATGAAACCAGCCCTTAGCAGGCGGACGGTTGTAACCATGGCCGGCGATCACGGCGTAGCCGCCGAGGGCGTAAGCGCCTATCCGCAGGAAGTTACACCGCAGATGGTTATGGGGATCGTAGCCCAGATAGCGACCATCAACGCGATGGCCAAGGTTACAGGCACTGACGTCGTCGTTGCCGACCTGGGCGTAGCAGCCGATCTATCCGAGGTTGCCGCCGCTGGTAAAATTATCGATAAAAAAATCGCTCCCGGCACGGCCAATATCGCCGCCGGCCCGGCGATGACTCGCCAGCAGGCGATACAGGCAATCGAAGCTGGAATCGAAATCGCCAACGACCTCGCCGACAGCGTTGATATATTCGGCACTGGCGATATGGGCATCGCTAACACTACGCCCTCGACTGCCATCGTTGCGTTGCTAACCGGCGAGTTGGTAGCAGACGTTACTGGTCGTGGCACTGGCATCGACGATAAGCAACTGAAACACAAAGTCGCCGTGGTCGAAAAGGCTCTGAGGGTTAATTCCCCTGATGCCAGCGACGCGATTGACGTCCTGGCCAAGGTCGGCGGGTTTGAAATCGGCGGCATTGCCGGGCTGATCCTCGCCGCGGCTGCCCAGAAAAAGCCCGTGGTTGTCGATGGTTTCATATCCACGGCCGGGGCACTGATAGCACACACGCTCGTACCTGCCGCCGGCGATTACATCATCGCAGCCCATCGCAGCGTCGAGCGGGGCCATCGTGCAATGCACACTCACCTGGGCAAGGAGCCGCTGCTGGATCTTAACATGCGGCTGGGCGAGGGCACCGGTGCAGCACTTGCGATGACACTGGTAGAGGCGGCCGGGCGATTGCTGAGCGAGGTAGCGACTTTCGAAGAAGCACACGTTTCGGAGGCTCAGTAGCGAATTGAGAAAACTTCTCGCGGCATTTGGGTTCCTGACGATTCTTCCCACCCCGGGCAGTTCTAAGTGCACGGCCGAGACGCTATGCGCATCGGGAGCGATGTTTCCGCTGGTCGGTATCGTTATCGGCGCGGCAATGGGCGCGTTGGCGTGGTTGGCGGGAATAGTCTGGCCGCAACAGGTGACGGCCTTGATAGTGGTAGCAGCTATGTGGGCTGTCAGCGGCGGGCTGCACACCGACGGGCTCAGCGATATGGCCGACGGTTTTTTAAGTGGCCGCCCGCGTGAGCGTGTGCTTGAGATAATGAAGGACAGCCAAATCGGCGCGATGGGCGCAGTTGCGATTATCGTAGCGATTTTGGCTAAGGTGATCTGCCTTGGGGTGATGGACCCGGCGGTGTTTTTTGGGGCGGCGGTTCTCGCGCCGATAGCAGGGCGGTCTGCGATGCTCGTAGGCATGGTTATCTTACCTCCGGCGAATCCCGGTTCCGGGCTGGGTGCTCTATTTTTAACGCGACGAAACTGGGCGGAAGCCGTTTGGGCTTGCGCGGTGGCCTGTGTTTGCGGATACGCTCTACTCGGCCTTGCTGGCGTGGCGGCGGCGGGGGTATCGATTGCAATAGTGCTGGTTTTTAGCATCAAGTGTTACCGGAAAATCGGCGGGGCTACAGGCGATACGATGGGTGCATCGTGTGAACTGGCTGAAGTTGCGGTGCTGTTATGTGCGGCCGGGAATTTCTTCGGATCGTTTACTGCAGGGGCATGGCTATGAGCGGCGGCCACGGAGGAAATCTGCGGACTCTTGCCGCCCTTGCCGGCTGCCAGGTAGACCAACTGCTGGACTTTTCAGCGAATATCAATCCTCTTGGCCCGCCTGAATATCTCCGTGCGACCGTCAGCCGCGGGCTTGACGAATTGGGAAATTACCCCGACCCGGATTCGACCGACCTGGTGAAAGCCGCAAGCGAAGCTATCGGCTGCCCTGAAGACAAAATCGTTCCCGGTAACGGTTCGTCTGAATTACTGTTCGCACTGATGCGGGTGATCGATCAGCAGCGTATCGTGATCCCCACCCCCAGCTACATTGATTACGCAATCGCTGCCCAGCGCGCTGGCAAGGCCGTCGAAACCATCGAGCTTCGTTTCGACGATGGCTTCGCTATCGATTGGAATTTGCTTGGTGGCAAACTAGAAGGCAGTGAGGCCGTTATCCTTGGCCGGCCTAATAACCCAACAGGCGTAAGCTTTACCGGCGAACAGTTTCGCTCATTCGCAGCAGACCATCCGAAAACGCTTTTCATCATCGACGAAGCTTTTATAGATTTCGTCACCGGGGCAAGTTCGCTTGCTGGTGATCTGCCACAAAATACAGTCGTGCTTCGCTCGCTGACCAAGTTTTACGCGATCCCAGGCCTGCGTCTGGGCCTTGCGATAGCTCAGACGGAACTGGCTGAGAAAATCCGCCTGGAACTTCCGCCCTGGTCCGTAAATTCGCTGGCTCAGGTGGTAGGCTGTGCTGTCTTGGCCGATACCGATTACGCGAAGGCGACACTTCAATGCGTGGACCGCGAGCGTCAGATTTTGCTGGGAGCTCTTTCCGCCATTGACGGTCTCGATGTTATCCCCGGCCGGGCGAATTATCTGCTGGTTAGGTTGGCTAAATCCCTGCCGGATGCAACTGAACTTGCCGGAAAGCTCATCAAGCAACGGATCGCGATTCGCCTTTGCGATAACTATGCTGGTTTGGATGGCAGATACTTCCGCATCGCAGTTCGGACCGCCGCCGACAACCAAAGATTAGTCGCTGCGATAAAGTCTGCGCTGTCGATCGCGCCTCGAACTGCACCCAAAAAACGCACTCCTGCGATTATGTTCCAAGGGACAAGCTCCAACGCCGGCAAGAGCGTGCTGGCGGCTGCGATGTGCCGGATACTGTTGCAGGATGGCGTGAGGGTAGCGCCGTTTAAGTCGCAGAATATGTCGCTTAATTCGTTCGTCACGGCCGACGGTTTAGAGATGGGTCGCGCCCAGGTTACCCAGGCCCAGGCCTGCCGGATCGCCCCGGATGTGCGGATGAACCCGATCCTCCTTAAGCCAAATTCCGATACAGGCTCTCAGGTAATCGTTGGCGGCAAGCCCGTTGGCAATATGCGAGTAGGCGAATACATCCGCTACAAACCCGAGGCGTTCGCCGCAGCAAAGCAGTGTTACGATTCGCTGGCCAATGACTACGATGCGATTGTCCTGGAAGGTGCGGGCAGCCCGGCCGAGGTGAATCTAAAGCATCACGACATCGTCAACATGAACATGGCCTTCTGTGCCGAAGCTCCGGTGCTGCTGGTAGGCGATATCGACCGGGGCGGCGTGTTCGCTTCGTTTGTCGGCACGATGGAAGTTCTCGACAGGCGTGAACGGGCCCAGATAGCCGGTTTCGTTATCAACCGCTTCCGTGGTGATGCATCGCTGCTTGGCCCGGCCATCGACTATACGCAGCGATTTACCGGCAAGGGGACTTTCGGCATCGTGCCATACGTCGCCGATCTCGGCCTGCCGGAAGAAGATTCAGTCGAATTCAAATCCGGCTCCTTCAACGACACTCGATCCGGCGAGCATGCGGTAGATATCGCGGTGATTGACTTACCGCACATCTCAAACTTCACCGATCTGGACGCATTGCGCATCGAGCCTGATATAAGGCTGCGAGTGATCGGTAGCCCTGCCGATCTTGGCACGCCCGATGCGGTAATCCTACCCGGCAGCAAGAATACGCTTGGCGACCTGGCATATTTAAAAAGCTCAGGCCTGGCCGGGCGGCTTATGGAACTGGCGGCAACCGGCAAGTGCGAACTTCTCGGCATATGCGGCGGGTTCCAGATGCTCGGTAAATCTATTCTCGATCCGAATCGCGTGGAATCCGGCACCGGCCGGGACGTCGGGCTCGGCCTGTTGGATGTATCAACTTCGATGAGCATGGAAAAGACGCTCTCGCGCACGGAAGCGATCCACTTGGAGACTGAACTTTCGGTAAGTGGTTACGAAATTCATCACGGCCTGACGTCAGCGGGCGTAGCTGAGCCTGTATTTAAATCGACCTCCGGCGAGATTTGCGGGCTCGCCGGTGCGGGCGGCATGGTATGGGGGACGTACCTTCACGGCCTGTTCGACGCCGACGAATTCCGTCGCTGGTGGATCGATCGGCTGAGGGTCCGTCGAGGCCTGGATGCCCTCGGCGAGGTCCAGTGCGTTTACGGAATCGACCACGCTTTGGATCGGCTCGCCAGCGTCGTGCGCGACAGCCTCGACATGAAAAAAATCTACGAGGTGATGCGGCTATGATTCACCTTGAATACCAAATCCTCATCGCCGTTGCGATGGATCTGCTGGTGGGCGATCCGCGCTGGTTTCCGCACCCGGTAAGGCTGATCGGCTGGCTTATCAATCGTGCCGAAAGTTTTTCTCGCGGCCTGGGCGGCTCTGGTAGAGTTGCAGGTGTTGTGCTGGCTTTGGTTGTTGTCGGTGTTTGTGCTGCGTGCGGCTGGGGTTTGCTGGCTGGGGCGATGCGGGTTCATCCGCTGGCGGGGGATGTCGTAGGAATATTGATGATCTACTTTTGCCTGGCCGGGCGCGATATGGTCCGCCACAGTGAAGCTGTCCGAAAGCGGCTGGTTGCTAACGACCTGCCCGGCGCGCGAAAGGCTGTTGGTATGATCGTCAGCCGCGACGCAGGCGGCCTTGACGAGGCGGGCGTTTGCCGGTCGGCGGTAGAGTCGGTCGCGGAGAATCTGGTAGACGGCGTGATCTCGCCGCTGCTGTTTGCGGCCGTCGCCGGGCCGGTGGGGGCGGTTGCCTTCAAGGCCGTCAGCACGCTCGATTCGATGGTTGGTTACAAGAACGAGAAATATATCCATCTGGGTTGGGCGTCTGCCCGGCTGGACGACCTGGCCAATTTTATTCCCGCGCGATTGACGTGTCCGTTTATCGCACTGGCGGCGGGGCTGTTGAAACACAATCCCGTCCGCTCGCTCGCTATTTGCCTGCGAGATCGCCGCTTGCATTCGAGTATCAACTCGGCCTGGTCGGAGGCTGCCTTTGCCGGTGCGATGGGAATCCAGCTTGGCGGGCCGGCGAGCTACGGCGGGAAGATGGTCGCCCATCCGCACCTCGGCGATCTCGGTGAGCCAATCGCGCCTTCGCATATCCGCAGCGCGAATCGCTTGTTCGTAACGACGGTTCTGATCGCGACGATTTTTGTAGTGCTCGGCAGGCTCGGCCTTGGTTGGGCAATGCAGGCAGCGGGAGGGCAATTGCTATGAGCGTACCTACCCTGGTTATCGCCGGGACATCCAGCGGCGCCGGCAAGACATCCATTACGCTTGGCCTGGTCCGGACTCTGACGAATCGCGGCCTGCGGGTTCAGCCGTTTAAAGTAGGCCCCGACTTTCTCGATCCGACATACCTCGCGCGCGGAGCCGGGCGGACGTGTTACAACCTCGATGGCTGGATGACCAATCGCGAGTATGTCGCCCAGCTTTTTGCCCGTGCGACCGCCGATGCCGACATCGCCATCGTCGAAGGTGTGATGGGCATGTTCGACGGCTCTGACCCTGCGAACAATTCCGGCTCTACGGCCGAGATCGCAAGCTGGCTCGACGCGGGCGTTGCGTTGGTAATTAACTCGCACGGCCTGGCGCGATCGATCGCGCCGCTGGTCAAAGGTTTCGCCGAATTCGATCCATCGGTCAAGCTCGTCGGCGTTATCGCCAATTATGCCGGTTCTGATAGGCACCGGGCATGGATGCAGGCTGCACTGGAAGCTGAGAGCCTGCCACCACTTTTGGGTGCGATGCCCCGAGATTCACTGCCACAACTTCCCAGCCGCCACCTGGGGCTGGTAACGGCAGACGAACAAACGCTACCAGACAGCACGATCGAAAAACTGGCCAGCGCATGCTGCGAGCATCTGGATATAGACGCCATCATCACAGCCGCCGGGCCTGGGCGAAAGGCAGCTTGTGAAGCTTTACCCGTTAGTGTTGATTCTGCGCGAGTTCGCATTGGCGTCGCGCGAGACGCGGCGTTCCACTTCGCCTATCCGGATAACTTGGAGGCCCTGACGTCGGCAGGAGCGGAGTTGGCAGAGTTTTCTCCATTGGATGATCAATCGCTTCCCGATGATTTGGGCGGCTTGTATTTCCCCGGCGGGTACCCGGAACTTTTTGCAGCGAAACTGTCGGCCAATAAACCGATGCTGGATGCGATTCGCTCGTTCGGCGATTCCGGCGGAGTCGTTTACGGCGAGTGCGGCGGGCTGATGTACCTTGGACGCGCCATTTTAGATTCCGACGGGGCAGAACATGAAATGGTCGGCCTGGTGCCGGTTACCACGCGGAAACTCGACCGGCTGAAAACCCTTGGATACGTCGAGGTTACCTTTGAAGCTGACTGCTTATGGGGCTCAGTTGGAAAAAAAATTCGCGGCCACGAGTTCCACTACTCTGAAATAGTTACCGAGGATTTCGAAGCCAGCGGGTGGAATCGTGCTTACAGCCTATCCCGCAGGCGAGCCGGCGAGGTAGAAGCTGAAGGTTTCACCCGCGGTAACGTGCTTGTTAGTTACGTTCATTTACATTGGGCATCGGTAGCTGAGGCGACGGCCGAGTTTGTTAAACGATGCAGCGAGGCGGTGCGAACATGAAAAAATCGAACTGGAAACATCCGCTTATGGAAGGCCTGCCCGCCCGCGGCAAGGACATCGAAGCCCGCAGCCACGAGATCATCGCGGCCGAGCTGGCCGGCAAGAATATCGACGCCAGCATCTGGCCGGTAGTCCGTCGCGTGGTGCACGCATCTGCAGATGTCTCGTTCGCAGATACGCTGCGGATACATCCCGATGCGATTTCGCGCGGCACGGAAGCTATTCGCACCGGCCGGCCTATCGTATGCGATGTCCGCATGCTGACAGCAGGCATCACCAGAACCGATTGCGAGGTTCTCTGTGTGATCCGCGACCCGGCCGTGCAGGCACTGGCCGCTCAAGCTGGTTCTACGCGCTCGGCTGCGGCGATGGAATACCTCGCAGATTCAATCGACGGCAGTATCGTCGCCATCGGCAATGCTCCGACGGCTTTGTGGAAGATACTCGAACTGGCCGAGACGCGCGGCATTCGCCCGGCCGTGGTTGTGGGCCTGCCGGTCGGCTTTGTAGGTGCCGCCGAGAGCAAGCAGGCACTGGCCCAAAGCGACTTATGCTACATAACAAATGAAGGCCCGCGCGGCGGCAGCCCAGTTGCGGCAGCAGCGGTTAACGCACTGGCAATTTTGGCAAAGGAAGGCTCGGCTGATGAGAACAAATAGCACAATGCAAATGGTGATAAGCAGCTTAACGATTTTAACGGCGATAATGATGATGGGATGTCAGATGAAACCTGAAATTGTCTCGAACGCCCCGGCCATCGTACTGGTAGCTTTCGGTACGTCGGTGCCCGAAGCGCGGGAGGTATTCGATCACATCGATACGGCCGCACGAAGCAGATATCCCGACTCTGAGATTCGCTGGGCGTTTACGTCGCAGTTCATTCGTAAAAAACTCAAGGCTCGCGGCGTGGTTACCAAAAGCGTCGATGAAGTCGTTGCCGATTTGCGAACCGATGGATTCGCCAGCGCGGTCTTCCAGTCGCTGCATGTATCGCCAGGCCAGGAGTTCCGTGAAATTGGCAAGGTCGATATGACTGGGCTGGATATCGCAGTCGGCTCGGCGCTGCTGACGAGCGATGGTGATATCGCCGCTGTGATAGCTGCTGTGGGTAAGGATATCGACCCAGATGCAGCCAACGTAATAGCCGCTCACGGCAATAGCCACCACCCGGAATTCAACGAACAGGTCATCGCATTCGCACGGGCTATTGAAGCCCAATACGACAACGTATTCGTTTGCAGCGTAGAAGGCCAACCCGGTACGGGTCGGCTGGCCGATGCCCGCGAGTTGGCTGAGATAAAAGGCAAAGTGAATTTCATCCCGTTGATGATCGTCGCGGGCGATCACATCCGAAATGACGTTTTGGGTGAGACGTCAGATTCGTGGAAATCAATCATCGCCGCACCTGTTAATACGGCCAGCAAACCGCTCGGCTACAACGACGCGGTGCTGGAAATTTTCTTTAAGCATATTGACCAGGCTATGGCAACAGTGAAGGAGTAGACCCTTGCCGATGTTTCGCGGGGACAATTTGGTGCAGATGACCCTGGCAGCGATGGTAGTGCTGCTGGTAGCGGTTTCGGTCTCGGCCGGTACTGCGCCGGTTGCGGAAACTTCGCCGGCGGGCGCGGAAATTTCAGCCTCGACGCAAGCTGCAACTGCTCCTGCGATTTCAGCTCCCGCTACGCGAAAACGCCCATCGTCGAGCTCGGCCTTTACTAAGTGGAAGCGCCGCTTGCCGTTTTGGCCCCGCAAGGGTTTCCTGCTGATGGAGCTTTCGGTGTTCATCGCGATTGGCGTTTTGCTGGCGCAGGTGCTGGAGGTCTCGGGCGTCGTTGGTTACCTGGCGATAATCGCCTGGCCGCTGACGAAACTCGGCAAGCTCGATAAGGTGACAGGCCCGGCGTTTCTCATGGCGTTCCAATCCGGGGCAATCGCCAACAGCATGTTAGTTTCCAGCCGGGCCCAGGGCAGCATCGATCATCGCCAGCTTTACACATCGGTGTTCGTCGTGTCGTGTCTGTCGCTGTTTGCTCACTTGCCGACGTACATTTTGCCGATCGGGTCGGTACTTGGCCCGCGTGCGACGGCGGCACTTTTTAGTGTGCGACTTGTTGCGATCTCGGCCGAGATCTTCCTGATACTTATCGTGAGTCGCTTCATTATCCAGCCCTGGCTGAGACGCCGTGTTAGTGCGGGTGGCCCGGCAGTTACCACCGAGCAGTTAGCGGCCGCTGAAGAATCTCGCCGTAAAGCGGAGGCGCGGCTGACAAGGCGTGCCGGTTTCTGGCCGACGGTTTGGAAGCGTTCACGCAGGACCATGGCTCGGCTGATTATGTACCTTGTCCCGAGTTATGTGCTGATGGCGACCTTGGAATATAACGGCTGTTTTAGTTGGCTGACGAAAACGGTGCCGGGGCTGTTCGGCTATTCGTTCCTGCCGGCCGAGTCTGCGGCGATAATTCCCGCCCAGGCACTAAGCCTTTATAGCGGGGCCGCCGCTGCTGCGAATTTCGTCGATAGCGGGGCGATTACCGTCGAGCAGGCGGTGATGATAATTCTTGTCGGCTCGATGGTCACTGCGCCGGTTCGCACATTAAAGCACGCATTGCCGACGTATCTGGCGGTGCTTGGTCCGCGAGCGGGTTTGGTTATGGCGGTATCGGCTCAGGTGCTGAGGGTTGCGTTTCTGGCGGCGTGTACGGGTGGTTTATGGATAATTTGGAATGGATAACCAAGTGAATGATACTAACAAAATGCTGGCGATTGCCGGTAACTTTTATGCAGTTGGCGTTGGCCCGGGTAGCGTGGACCTGCTAACGATCCGCGCCGCCGAGTTGATCCGGACGGCCGACGTGATTATAGCGCCGCGAAGCCGCAAGACCGACGTCAGCCTCGCGATGCAAACCGTCGCCGACTTCATCGACGGCCAGGAAATAATCGACCACGTTTACGCTATGACGCGAGACGCCGGCGCTACTATCGCCTCGTGGGCCAAGGTGGCTCAGCTTGTAGCCAAGCGATGCAGCGAGGGCAAATCCGTGGTGCAGATCACCATTGGCGACCCGCTGATCTACAGCACGAGCTGCTATCTGCTGACGCTCGTTCGCGAGCTGCTGACGGACGAGAAAGTCCACGTCGTGCCGGGTATCAGTGCATTCCAGGCGTCGGCCTGCCTGCTCGACGAACCGCTTACCATGCAGGAAGACCGCATGACACTCATGCCGGCGACGGACATCGCCCGCGTCGAAGAAGCTCTCGATCACTGCGAGACGCTCGTGCTATATAAGGCCGGGAAATCAATAACTGAACTGGCGGACCTTTTGGGTCGGCGAGGCCTGTTGGATCGGGCACGCGTCGTCTGCTACGCCGAGCAGCCCGACAGGCAGTTCGTATCGACCGACCTGCGGGAAGCAGCCAATGCCAGTCACGGCTACATGGCCACGGTGCTGGTTCACGTCGGCAGGCAGGGCTGGCCAGATAGCGAGGCGAATTCAAAATGACCGCGATGCGAACGGGCATTACGACCGGCTGCTGCGCGGCCGCTGCGGCTAAGGCTGCTGCTATGCTGCTTACCGATTGCGATGCGCCGTCGAAAGTTCGCGTTGGCCTGCCAGGTGGCGGCGACGTCGATGTGGCGATCGACTGGGCTGGTATGGATGGCACTACTGGCAGGGCCGCAGTACGCAAAATTTCCGGCGACGATCCGGACGTAACCGATGGGATGGAGATTGTTGTCAGCGTCGCCTTCGTCGATGCCGGCGACGTTGAGTTTACAGCCGGCGATGGCGTTGGCACTGTAACCAAGCCCGGCCTGCAAATACCTGCCGGCGAGCCTGCAATTAACCCCGTGCCGCGAGCGATGATCGCCTCGGCCATACGCGAGATTACCGACAGGCCAGTGCGGGTGGAAGTTTCGATTCCCGGCGGCGAGGCGGTCGCGGAAAAAACGTTTAACTCGCGGCTTGGCATAGTCGGCGGGCTGTCGATCCTGGGTACGACCGGCATCGTCCGGCCATACTGCAGGCGTGCCATCCAAGATACGATTTCCTGTTCGATGGACGTCGCGGCAGCCTGCGGCCTGGGTGCGATTGCACTCGTTCCGGGCAATATCGGAGCATCCGGTTGCGGCAAACACTTTCGCCTGGCCGAGCAGCAGCTTATCGAGGTCGGTAACGAGTGGGGCTTCGCGATTGATGCACTCGGTGAGCGGAGCTTTTCCGGGTTGCTGGTAGTAGGCCATCCCGGCAAGCTGGCCAAGCTGATCAGTGGTAACTGGAATACGCATTCATCGGTATCGCCGGTAGCAGTGGGGGCGGTATCGCAATTGGCAAGCGAGTTAGGCATTACAGCCCCCCAAAGCGAAACCGTTGAAGGACTCTTTAAGCAGTTGGGCGCTGAGGGTGCAAACAAATTAGGCGATGCACTTGCAGGGAAGGTCAACGATGCAATCGCCAAGCGGATTGCCCGGGAAGTTGCCGTTGCGGTTTTGCTGATAGACATGGCGGGAAATAGTTTAGGCAGCTCCGGTGAGTTGAGCGGTTGGGAGAAAAAAACGATATGAAGATTATCATAGTTGGTTGCGGGCCTGGCGGGCGGGAATATGTAACTCTCGCTGCCTGCGGAGCGGTAAAACAAGCGGATGTAGTGGTAGGTTCGCCGAGGTTGCTGGCGATGTTTGATCTCGCAGGTAAACGCAGTGCCGAGTTGCCGGCCCGGTCAGCTGAAGCTATCAAGGTAATAGGCGAGCAGCTCGAATTCGGCGAGGTAGCCGTGCTGGTAAGTGGCGATCCGGGCCTGTATAGCTTGGCCCGATCCGTCCTGGGACATTTCGGCCGGGACAATTGCCGGGTAATACCGGGGATCAGCTCCGTACAGGCGGCGTTCGCTGCTGTTGGCGTTGACAGCAGCGATGTGAAAGTGATTTCCGCCCACGGCCGGGCACCGGAGGAAACTGCCGACCAACTGGCGAGTTACCCAAAGCTGGCAGTGCTGGCCGGTACTCCCGAGGCGATGAAGTGGACCTCGTCGCTTGCAGATCAACTAGGCCAGGGCTATCAGGTATTTATCTGCGAGAACCTGACGCTACCGGATGAGCGCGTTATGAAATCAACGGCCGAGAAATTGCTTTCGACCGAGACGTCGTCGTTGACGGTGCTGCTACTGATTAGGAGTGATGAACTATGAGAGTTTTTATAATAGCAGCCGTGGTTGGCGATTTGGAAATGCCGGCGGCGAATGCCCGTCGCAGGAGTAACCTGATATGAAAGTCTATTTTGTCGGAGCCGGCCCTGGCGATCCGGAACTGCTTACCGTAAAAGCTCAGCGGCTGTTGAAATCGGCGAAATGCTGCATATGGGCCGGGTCGCTTGTTAACCCGACGCTGTTGGAGCTTCTGCCAGACGGCGCTGAGGTACACGACTCGGCCGGGATGGATTTGGGTCAGATCTTGGCCGTGATTGCCGATGCAGCCGAGCGCGATGTTGACGTGATCCGCCTGCATACCGGCGACCCGACGATCTACGGCGCAATCGGTGAGCAGATGGACGAATTGGATAAGCTGGGGATCGCCTACGAAATTATCCCGGGCGTTAGTTCGTTCCAGGCAGCCGCAGCTGCGGTGGGGGCAGAGCTGACCGCGCCGGAAGTTTCGCAGACGATTATTCTCTCGCGCGTTGCAGGCAGGACGCCCGTGCCAGCGGGGCAGGAACTCGAAAAACTGGCCGAGTCTCGATCGACGCTGTGTTTGTTCCTGTCGGTTACGCAGATTAAAACCATCGCCGATCAATTGGAACGAACCTACGGCGCCGACTGCCCGGCCCGCGTGGTCTATCGTGCATCCTGGCCCGATCAGAAAATAATCACCGGCACGCTGGCCGATATCGCCGGCAAAGTTTCCGCCGAGGAAATTGACCGCACGGCGATGATCATCGTCGGGCATGCACTGGCAAGACCATTTGCCAAAGCATCGAAACTTTATGATCGCAGCTTCACCCACGGCTACCGGCAGGGAGAGTCCAAGTGAAACTGGCCGTCATAACGCTCTGTGATAAAGGCGCGCGATTGGCAGCGGCTGTTGCCGATAGCCTCGCCGGCTGCGATGTGTACGTCCATAGGGATGTTACCGAACTTGCCAGTGCCGAGCGGTTCGACCGCGTTACTGAACTGACCGAGCGTATTTTTACGCAGTACGATGGGCTTATCTTCATCATGCCGACCGGCGTGGTCGTCCGGGCTATCGCCGGCCAGTTGCAACACAAACTGCGCGACCCGGCCGTGGTCGCTGTCGATGTTGGCGGAAGGTGGGCGGTTAGCCTGCTCAGCGGCCACGAGGGCGGCGCTAACGACTTGGCAGGCAGCGTCGCCAATATTCTTGAAGCTGAGCCTGTTATCTCCACGACCACCGAAGCGGTTAAGACTATCATCGTCGGCGTTGGCTGTCGTCGCGGCACCGACAGCGAGACAATTCTCGCTGCGATTGGTGATGCGTTGGCTTTGGCAGGTAAATCTGTAGACGACGTCCGGCTGATCGCCTCGGCCGATATTAAAAGCGACGAGCCTGGCCTGATTGCCGCGGCCGCCAGTCTTGGCTTGCCGTTACGGTTTATCAGTTCAAAAGATATTCGAAACTGCGATAGAAAATTTGAGCGATCTGAGTTCGTTCAGGAGAAAGTTAATTTGCCGGCGGTGGCCGAGCCTGTAGCTCTGCTGGCAGGTGTGAGGACAGAATTATTACTAGCGAAACAAAAATATCAGTCCGTGACGGTAGCGATTGCAGCCGAACGCTGTTTGTGGTCGGAATAGGTCCAGGCGGACCCGCCCATCGCACAATCGCGGCCGTCGAAGCTATTCGCCGCAGCGATTTGGTCGTCGGCTACGGGCCCTATGTCGAGTCGCTCGCAGATGTGCTGGGCGATAAGGAAACTTACACCTCGCCGATGCGCCAGGAAATTAAGCGAGTTCGCGTTGCTCTTGAAGCTGCGCAGGCCGGTCGGGCGGTGGCGCTTGTTTCCAGCGGCGATGCGGGCATATACGGCATGGCAGGGTTGGCGATGGAACTTGCAGAAGCTGAGAACTTCGACGTGGATATCGAGGTAATCGCCGGGGTAAGTGCAGCCAACGCAGCCGCCGCTGCCGTGGGCGCTCCGCTGATGCTGGACTTCGCGACGATAAGCCTGTCGGATCTGCTGGTATCGTGGGAGGTAATCGCCCGTAGGGTCGATGCGGTTGCGTCGGCCGATATGGTGACGGTGCTTTATAACCCTCGCAGCAAAAAACGCCAGAGCCAGCTTACCGAAACGCTGTCGGCATATAGAAAATATCGCAGCGACGATACGCCCGTTGCTATCGTGACTGCCGCCGGCACAGATGCCCAGCAAGTTACGCTTACAACTCTTGCAGCGGTCGACGAGACGCAAGTTAACATGCGTTCGGTGGTCATCATCGGCAACAGTCAGACGCGAATGGTAGGCGATCGGATGGTTACCTGCCGGGGATATAAATTGTGATTTTCCTGCTGGGCGGCACTAGCGAGACTTCCCTCATCGCCGAGGCAATCGCCTCAGACGGCGTGGAGGTTTTAGTTTCGACCGCCTCTGATACACCGCTCGATGTAGGCGATCACCCGGGCATATCTCGCAGGTCGGGTCCGCTGGATTTACCGGCGATGGAGCAGTTGATCCGCACTCGCGAGATATCAGCAGTTGTCGATGCGACGCATCCATATGCCGAACAAGCCAGCGCTACAGCTCGCGCGGCAGCGGCCCAGGCAGGGGTGCCTTACTTTACTTTTATCCGCGAATCTGCTTTAGAAGAAACTGACGACGTAATCGTCGCAGCCGATCACGAATCCGCCGCCAGCGCTGCCTTTGGTTTCGGCTGTCCGGTTTTGCTGACCACAGGCGCCGGTAACCTTCAGGCTTACGTTGCCCTATCTCGCGAGAAGATTATTCGCATGGTTGCGCGCGTGCTCGATAGGCCTGAATCCGTCGCGGCCTGCGAGGCGGCCGGTCTGGATGCCGGCGATATCATACTTGGACGCGGTCCCTTCGACGTCGAAACCAATCGCCAGCACATTCGATTCGCCGGGGCAGGTGTGGTCGTTACCAAAGATGGCGGCAAGCCTTCGGGGCTGCGAGAAAAACTAATCGCCGCGAAGCTGGAAGGTGTCCGAGTGGTGGTAGTTGCCCGGCCGAGCTTGCCCGCTGGTAGCGTCTATCGTGATATCGATGCACTCGTCGGGGCGGTGCTTGCAGCAGCAAAATGAGCGGCGGTTACTGCGGAGTTTTTGTAATTGCTGAGGCTTCTTGCGCCTCGCCGGCCGGGCTGGGTTTGCCTATCACGCGTTCGACCACAAACGCGGGCCGCTGATAGACCTTCTGGTAGATACGGTAGAGGTACTCGCCTTGCAATCCCATCAGCAAAAACAGCGTTCCCAGCAGTAGCGACATTACCGCAAGTGTGCTGGCCCAGCCGGGCTGCGTTTTGCCGGCGAAATACATGCACACGACGTACACCAGTTCCGCCAGGCTCAGGAAAAATACGATCAGCCCAACCAGCATGCTGAGCCGAAGCGGTGCGGCCGAGAATGAAAAAACGCCCGTCCTTGCCAGTCGCAGCATGCGGCGAACGGTGTATTTTGATCGGCCGGCAAATCGTTCGCTTGGCTCGAAGGGGATGAGGGCCTGGCGGTAGCCCATCCACGCCAGCAGGCCACGAAGGAAAAGGGAACCCTCGTCCAGCCGCTTGAGTTCATCGAGAATGGACCTATCCAGTAGTCGGTAGTCGGCGCTGCCGGGAGTGAGCTGGATATCGCACAGGCTGGAGAACAGTCGATAGTACAGTCGCGAGAAGACGCGTTTGAAAAAGCCGACTTTTTTGGTGTCGATGCGTTGGCCCTGGACGACGTTATAGCCATTTTGCCATTGGGCGATAAACTGCGGTAAAAGTGACGGGGGATGTTGCATATCGCCATCCATCGTAATTGCGACATCGCCGCGGACAAATCCAAGCCCGGCGGAGATTGCGTTCTGATGGCCGAAGTTCCTCGAAAGCGAAATGCAGCAGACTCGCTGATCAGTCTGAGCGAGCTTGGCGATGTGCTCGGCCGTTTTGTCGATACTCCCATCGTCGACGAACAGTAGCTCATAGGCCTGATCGGGTAAACTCTCACTGATAGCTTGGGCCAGTGGGGCTACATTATCCTGCTCGTTGTAAACCGGAACGACAACGCTGACAAGGCCGGGCTTATCGCGCAACGGCATCAGACCAGGCCCGTCAGTAGTATCCATCTGGTTTCCCATCTCAGCTAAGTTATTATGCCACCCGGGGATGATTATAGTCCTGGGAAAGACACCATTCAAGATCGGCCGGATTTTCTCGCACCCGGCGGGGCGTATCCCACAAGAAAGTTGAATACGCTCTAGAATGTAAGATAATGCATATACCACCCTCATAGGAGAAACGAAAAATGAACCAGCGACATACCAAAGCGTCTTTGATAGCGGCTGCTGCGATACTTGCCCTGGCCGTTGGCGC
>SDBS01002417.1_pt1 | contig 18654 bp, 16 predicted proteins | sample 2277091 | NCBI WGS metagenome assembly SDBS01 (sample SAMN10404972, study PRJNA504765) | marine sediment metagenome | isolation source: marine sediment core GS10_PC15, 163 cmbsf | place: Arctic Ocean: Southern Knipovich Ridge | collected 2010 | reverse complement strand
AGTTCACCTTTATCGTTAGATAAATAAAAAATTCCAGGTAAACTGTTTATAATTGATTCGGATAAGTCTTTAGCCTCTTTTAACTCGTGGGTTCGCTCTTTTACTAGTTCCTCCAGATGATCTTGATGTTTTTTTAATTCTTCCTCCGCCTTTCTTCGCTCCGTTACGTCTCTTGAAATCATAATTGCTTTTGTACGACCCTCTATATCTATAAATGCTCTTCCATGAATTTCAAGCCAGAGATAATGCCCATCTTTATGTTTCATTCTAATTGTTGTTTTTCCCCAACCTTCTTTAAAGACTTTTAGTAAAACTTTCAGTGCTCCCTCCAAATCATCTGGATGAATGAATTTTGTACTTCTTATTCCTATTAAATCTTCACCAGAGTACCTCATTAGTCCTTTGAATGCTTGCTCATTTATAAACTCGAATTTAAATTTACTGTCAATAATAGAAATTAAATCGTTCGCATTTTCCGTAATTAGCCGGTATTTTTCTTCTGATTTCGTTAACTCTTCTTCTACTTTCTTTTGTTCATTATAAGCATCATATAATTCTTCATAGAGTATCGCGTTTTCCAAGGATATTGCTGCTTGAACTGCTAATATATTTAATGTTTCTTGCCGTTGTGGTGTAAATGCCCCAGGAGTGAGATTATTCTCTAAATATAAAATTCCTACTAATTTAGACGCTCGAAGGATAGGAATACATAAAACAGATTTAGAATTATGTTCTTTTATATAAGCATCTGACGAAAAAAGACCTTCTTTGGTCGCATCGTCTAGAACTACACTTATGTGAGTTCTAGCCACGTAATTGACCACACCCACCGCAATATTTTTTACTTCATTCAATGGAATAGATTGCCTTACTATCGTTTCTCCCGAATCAATGTTGATTTCTCCTTCAATCATAAGGTCATCACCAGATTGTAATAATAAAAATCCTGCTTGAGCTCCAGAATTCTCGATTATTATCTTCATAAATTTTTTCAATAATTTATCTAGAATAATTTCACTGGTCAATGCCTGGGTCGCTTTTAGTATAGTACTGATATCTAATTCTGATAAGTTTGTTTGCATTTTATTTAACACTCAAATAAGGGTATTTATTTTCTAAATCTTTCATCTTTCTTTTTGCACCCCATAATCGATAACAGCCGTAAGCTCTTTTTATATATGTAGAAGCTGCCTCCTTATCATTTTTTCTTAAGAAGAATTTAGCAAATAGTTCATTAGCTATAGCTTCATTTTGAATGAATTCATTTTTAATAGCTGAATTGATTGCTTTATTATATAATTCGATTGCTTTATTATCTTGATTAGATATACTAGCAATATTCGCTTCCACCAATAGATACATATTCTCAAAATTCTCCATACAGTTATCCGCCCAGATCTTCATCTGCTTCTGATTGGCTTCCAGCTGCTTCATGTATTGACCCTTTTCTCTTGTTGAGACTTGCGAATAGAGTGCGGTTAGGATAAGCGAGTAGTAGAAATTATGTTCTGCTGTTACTATAAGGCCCTTGTTGAAATCTAGGTGTTTTTCTGCATTCCGAACACACCTGAGAGCCTCGTTAAGCTCTCCATATAAGTAGAGAATCATTGACTTTGCAGTCAGATAATTGAAAATCGCCATGAAGCTTTGATGACTCTGACAGCTCTCCAAATATTCCGCCTCACTCATTTTTTCATCGTGAAAAGACAGATTCCCTGAACTCTTCCCCTGCAGAGCCAAAATCGCGAGCTGAAATCCCAAATTAATATCAACAGCAATTTGATTCTTGTTTTTTTGAGCGAATAACAGAGAGTGTGAAAGCTTTTCTTGAACATTTTTCAATGTATTACCCTGATAAAACATGGTCATTATTCTTGAACAAAGGTTATATGAAGCCCATAGTAAATTTCCGGATTCCAATGCAGCCTGATACCCCTCATTGAAAAACGAAATGCTGTGTTTGATATGTCTCACCCAACTCCCTAAGTAACTGGCTAAAATAAAGCAAGCTGAACTCTTGTGATATATACTGTTAAATTTTTCACTGATCTTAAGACCGAGCAACCCAAACTCATAGGCAGTCTTATATTCTTGAAATTCGAAACTAAGTAACATACCATATCCCGTGTAGGCTGCTGTGGATTCTGGTACGAGACCATATTTAAGAGTTAAGTTTACCGCGTTTAGGTAATTTATCCTCCACATTTTGTAGTTGCTCATATAGAGTAATGGTCCCAAAAGGAATTCTAATTTTGCCGCCGCTCTTTTCTCAGGATTAATCATTTCTGGCTCATCAACTAGGGAGGAAATCTCCTTATTTCTCAGATTTTTCTTCACTTCTTCGAGCTCAACCAAATATGCCTTCTCTAAATCTGTTATAGGCAGCTTAATCCCAAGAAGAGCAAGAGCTTTGATCCCTACCTGAATTGCCTCCTTATACTTTGCTATCGTGATATTCTGAAGAATCAAAAGGCTGTAGATATCAGCCTTATCTAAATCTGTCTTAACCCGTTCCAAGAGTAGGTTAATTAATTCCTCCGACTTTTCAAAATGCCCATTAAGATATTCGGCTTCTGCCCTTTCCTTGTACAAACCTAACATCAAGTTGTAATTTGTTTGCCAATTGGTTTCTTTTAGAACTTCTGTTCCCAGAGTAAAATAGCTCAAAGCCGAGTTGAAAGCCGTCGAGGCTTTGGCCTTCCTACCCGCCAATAGATTAAACTGCCCCAATCGCAACCTTTCTGGTTCTTTTGTGATTAGCTCAATGCCCTGATTCAAATGATTGACAATGTTAAAAATATTTTCCTCCAATTCCTCCTCCTCTGTGTTTTCCAGTAACAAATGCCCAATCTTAAGATGAACAGCTTTCTTGTCTTCTTTAAGAATAAGTAAATAAGATGCTTGTTTCACGCTCTCGTGGAGAAATCTAAAACGGCTTTCAATCTCTACCTCTTTTTCTTTCAACGTAAATATCAACTTATAATTTTCATCTTGAGGCACGATATATCCTTCTTCTATGGCTTTCCAGAGATGTTCCAGTGTTTTTGATTGTTTTTGCTCATGGATTATGCTTAACGTCTTTAGATTAAACATGTTACCTATACAAGATGCTAGTTGTAGAACCTTTTGAGTGTTTTCAGGAAGATTTTTAAGGTGCTTTACCATCAATTCAACCACATTGTCTGTAACTCTCTTCTCTTTGACGGCAATTAAATCCCATTTCCAGCAAAGAAATTCAGAGTCAAATTGCAGTAGCCCATCCTGGTACAAACTCTTCATAATCTGCTTCACGAAAAAAGGATTTCCTCTGGTTTTTCCCTCTATAAGCTGGGCAAAAGACCTAATCCTTTGTTCAGAGCTATGCAGTGTATCGGACACAAGCTGAATTATATGAATCAATGTCAATGGTTTCAAGATTAAAGGTTTGATTTCAATTTGCTGTTCTTCTTCAATCTCCTTTAGTGTTATGATAAATGGGTGTGATGCATCAACTTCATTATCCCGATATGCACCGATAAGCAGGAGGTGTTTTAATTCAATATCTCTCGCCATTATCTTTAAAAGGCTCAAGGTTCCAACATCCGTCCATTGCCAATCATCAATAAACAGCACTAGAGGATTTTCAGGCCTAGGGAAAATACGAATAAAGTTCTGAAAAGTCAGATTGAAACGGTTCTTAGATTCCAAGGGGTCCAAAGGCAGGATTGAAGGTTGCTTGCCAATGATCAGCTCCAGTTTCGGAATCACATCAATTATTAACTGCCCATTCGGACCCAATGCCTTTGAAATACGGGATTTCCACTCATCTAACTTTTCCTGCGGCTCCATCAATAATCGCTTTATCAAGCCCTTGAATGCCTGAATAATAGCACTATAGGGAATAGTATGTTTATACTGTTCAAATTTACCCGAGATAAAATACCCTCTATGTTCCACCAAGGGCTTATGGATCTCATGAATGAGAAATGATTTCCCTATCCCAGGTGGTCCACAGAAGAAAATAATCCTTGTCTCACCCCCTGCCGCTCTTTTAAACTCCTCAAAAAGAACCTTAATTTCCCTCTCCCTTCCGTAGAGCTTTTCAGGTATCTGGAACCTCTCGAGTATATCCCTTCCACCTATGGAAAACTTCTCTATGCTACCAGTCTCATGTAATCGCCTGTAACATTCCTCTAAATCCGCCTTTAGACCATTTGCACTCTGATATCTTTCTTCTGCTGGTTTCTCAATTAATTTCATGATTATATCAGAGAGAATCTCCGGTATTTCTTCATTCACTTCATCGGGTCGGGCAGGAACTTTAGCTATGTGAGCAAGAATCAATTCCCTTGGGTCATCCGACACAAAAGGTAGCTTCCCGGTGAATATCTCATATAGCGTAACCCCTAAAGAGTAGAAATCTGTACGATAATCTATGGAGCGATTTATCCCTGTCTGCTCAGGAGAGATATAGAGTAGTGAATTTATTTCTACATTATCGATAGCAAGAGTTTGTTTTTCTTTTTGCACATTAATAGCATTGCTAAAATCTGAAATTTTCAGTTGGTTTGTTTTTTTATTAATGAAAATATTATACGGATTAATACTTCTATGGATAATGTTGAACTTATGTATGGTTCCCAAAATCTCTGTAAGACTTATGCTAATTTGTAATAATTCATCCATATCTCTTTTATGAGATTGCAAATATTTATTTAGGAGCACAGCATTAAAGTCTTCCATAATCATAGCTTTACTATGTCCCACATTCTCTAAAGAATAGACTTTTACTACACCAGAAAAATTAAAATTTTTTGTAATTATGTATTCATACTCGAATAAATCTAATTCTTCAGGCGTGGGATATTCAGTATTTAAAAATTTGACGATCACTGGTTTATTATCGCTTTCTCTCACACCTCGTCGTATGTTAAACCTTTTATTTTCATATAAGTTTTCAGATAAATTATAATTTTTTAATTCGAACATTTTGCTTCTACCTAATTTCGCAATGATCTGCGACATTACAATAAACTATAAATCCTTTCTGATCTAAAGTTAAAATTCCATCAGGATCATTTTCAAAAATTTTATCATACTGATCCTCAATCAATAAAAGTCCAAGATTCATATATTCCATTTTAATTTTCTCAAAAAATTAGGATAACTTTCTTTTTTACGAAAGATTTTATTAAAGAATTGATATTTAATTCTTTGGATTTTAGCTAGGAGAATTTAATCTATCTTTTTTGCTTATAATTTAAATAGTATCACAAACCAGAGTGTAAAATTTTCCTTTGAATTTATAACTAAACAGAAGACGATTTTAGGAGAAGAGTTTAAAAATTAATGTCAAAATTTGATTCTGAATTAATAAATGTAAAAAACATTTAAATATTAATTTCAAGATATACACTTTTACCATCAAAAAAGATATTTTTTTGATATTTTTCTTAAGACTAAATATACTTAAATTAAAAAGAAATTTCAATGATAAAAATGAATGAGGAAGAAAAATTTAAAGTAAAATTAACCTTTTCCTTAAGTTTAGGATTCTTTTCTAATCAGCTTGCTTGGACATTATTCGATGCTCAAGTACCTATAACACTTTTTCAATATTTAGGTTCTTATGGTCTTGTAGGTTTCTGGATGGCTGTAGATACTCTTATAGCGATAATTCTTATTCCCATTATGGGCTCAGTGTCCGACAATACTCGTTCAAAATATGGCAGAAGAATGCCATATATAATGTTGGGAATACCAATTTCTGCGATATTCTTCGTGTTAATCTCCACTATAAATCCAAATGCAGACCCACTATGGTTACTCCTCCTTTACATGCTATGCTTTTATGTTGTAATGATGAGTTTCAGAGCACAGACTATTGCACTTATGCCAGATTTCAACAAACCCGTTCACAGAAATAAAGGTTACGCCATATTTAATTTAATGGCCGGAATGGGTACGCTACTTGCAGCTGTTCTAAGTTTCATATTAGTTCCAATCAGTCTAGTAGTAGCATTTTTAACAATTGCAATTATAATGATTCTCTGTTTAATAATTATGATGTTAACTATAAAAGAAAAAGATGCTTATAGTTACCAACAAATTTTAGAAATGGAGAAAACAAGAGGTGAAAGGGCTAAAAGAGAAGAAGGAGCGTTTCAAGGATTAGTTGAAAGCCTTAGATATATTGCTAAAAGTGAAGATAAAAGTGCTATTGCTATTCTATTTGGCATTTTTCTATGGATGTGTGGATGGTATGCCCTAGTGTCTCTCTTCAGTATATATGCAGTTGATGTTTTAGGTATGGAACGAGGTCTAGCAGGAAGTATGATATTTTTTGTATCGTTACCATTCCTTTTAATGACCGTTCCAGCAGCCATTATAGCAACAAAAGTTGGCAGAATTTTACCAATAAAAATTGGATTAACACTTTTCGCGATTGGTATGATTATTGGATTTCTCTTCCAGACCCCTATGATGATAATTATAGGTTTTATAATTGCTGGAATTGGTTTTGCGTTTGTAAATACCCTAGCTGTAGTGGTCCTTTGGGAACTAGTCCCAACCGAAAAAAGGACCGGTACTTTTACAGGCATATATTTCTTTGCTATTTTCTTAGGAGCTACTGTTGGACCTATAACCGCAGGTTTTTTAATGGATCTTCTTGGAAGTGCTATTTTACTGCTGATAATTGCATTATTTTATATTGGAGGCTTAATTTGTATGTTTTTCGTTAAAAGAGGAGAAGCGGGCGACGTCGAAACGCCAGTTGATATAGATTAGAAGAGAATTAAAAAGTTTTAAATATAAATATCTTTTTTTTTTATCATACAGTATTTAAGTATTAATTATTTTTTCATTTATTTCTTATGATCAGCAATCTGGTATTATTCTAAATTTAACTGAGGAAACCCGTTGCAACATTTTATAATTCATTAAATGGAATAGATTGTCTTAATATCGTTTCTCCCTAATCAAAATTGAATTCTCCTTCAATCAAAAGTTCGTCACCAGATTTTAATATTAAAAATCCTATTTGAGAACCAAATTTCTTGATTACAATGTTTATAATTTTTTTGAATAATTTTTTAAGAGTGATTTCGTAAATTACCACCTAATGGTTATTAAAAGGCAATTAGACAAAATCTTCTTTTGTTAAATATTGAAAAAAATTCAATTTAATCCATAAGTTGATTAAACATAGATCCATGCATTTAAATATTAGGATTTCATTTCCAAATTTGTAAAAAAAGAATTATAAGAATATTTCCAATTTAAAAATTTCTCCAGGGGAAGATTAAAACGAATTCAGAAATGCTAAATATTTTACTAATTGAAGATAATCCGAGTGATGCTAACCTACTAACTGAATTATTAAAGCAATCAAAAAAGATAAATTTTAATATAAAATGGTTTAAGAGACTTAAAGATGGTCTAAACTCTTTTGACAAAAGAAATACTGATATAATTTTGCTGGATCTTTCTCTTCCTGATAGCTGGGGATTGGAAACAATAAATCAAGCCCTCGAAATAGTGCAAGATGTTCCCATTATCGTATTAACGGGGATGGACAATGACATGGTAGCAATTGAATCCGTTAAAAAAGGAGCGCAAGATTACCTGGTTAAAGGACAAGTTGATTCTACCAGTATAATACGTTCTGTCCAGTATGGGATTGAACGTAAAAGATTGGAGCGAATTCTAAAAGAATCTAAAGAAAAATTAGGAGAATCTGAAGAAAATTTAAAAATTTTAAACGAAGAACTAGAGAAATTAGTGAAAGAAAGAACTTATGACATGAATGAGCGAGTTAAAGAACTTTTTTGTCTTTACGATGTTTCTAAAATTGTAGCTCAACGCGATATTACAATTAAGGATGCCTTTCAAAAAATCGTTGATCGAATTCCTACCGCTATGCAATATCCTGAGGAAATATGCTCCAGAATAGTTTTTGATAGTCAAGAATTTAAAACAATGAATTTTAAAGAGACAAAATGGAAGTTGAGTACTAAATTTGCTATAAATTCAAAGAAAATAGGAAGCATTGAAATTAATTATTTAAATGAAAAACCTGAATGTTATGAAGGACCATTTTTTGAAGAGGAAAGGAATTTAATTGATGCTATTGCAGAAATGGTAAGAGGTTTTATCGATCGTTTGCAAGCCGAGAATGCAATCCAACAAGCTCACACAGAACTCAGCACAATCTTTAATACGGCAGGTGGAGGGATGCGTGTGGTGGATATAGATTACAATGTCTTACGGATAAACTCTCCCTTTGCAGAACTCGTGGGTGCAAGTGATGCGGAATTAGTGGGTCAAAAATGCTTCGAACAATTTCCAGGCCCCCATTGTCATACTCCACAATGTACATTGAATCTTATCGTAGCGGGTGAGGAGCGCATCGACACTGAGACGGTCAAAAAACGCAAAGACGGTAGAGATGTTCCTTGTATAGTCATTGCTTCTCCATTTAGAAGTGCTGAAGGCGAATTATTAGGCATGGTAGAGGATTTCAATGATATCACCGATCGCAAACGGGCGGAAAAAGATTTGCAAGAATCTGAAGAAAAATTTCGAACACTTGTCAAAACTTCTCCGTATTCAATTATTTTATTAGATACAAAAGGAAATATTTTAGATTGTAATCAAATTACTGAAAGATATTTAGGTTTACCTCGAAATGAAATTATTGGTACAATGGTAATTAATCTAGATATTATATCAGAAAATGATAAGGATTTAATAGCTAATCGAATTCAAGAATTAATCAAGAAGGGTATAACAGAACCAAGAGAATTTGAATTTAAAATTAGCGAAGTAGAAAAAATATGGTTAGAGAATATTCTTTCTTATATTAAAATAGGTGGCAAAGATTATATTCAAATCAATTCAGTAGATATAACTGAAAGAAAGAAGATGGAAATTATTAATGAGAAAGAGATTGAAAAATTAAAAGAACTTGACAAGTTGAAAAATGAATTTGTTCTAAGAGCATCCCATGAATTGAAAACACCTTTGAATTCGATATACTGTGCTTCTACAATTCTATTGGATTATTATCATAAATTTTTTGATGATAGAGCTAAAAGACTTTTGGAAATAATAAACGCAGGTGGAGAAAGGTTAAAAAAGCTTGTAATAGATTTGATCGATGTTTCAAGAATTGAATCTAATGTAATTGAATTAAATAAACAAGAAGAGAATTTAGAAGAAACTATAAAGTCGTGCGTTAATGATTTATATCATTTAATAGTAAAACGAGAATTATTTCTACACGTGGATCTTGAGGAAGAAATATATTTAGAAGTCGATAAAATTAGGATTGATCAAGTGATAATGAATTTGGTATCAAACGCAATAAAAAATACGCTTCCTAAAGGGATAATTTCTGTTATTTTACAAAAATATGATGATTATGTAGAAATTAAAATTAAGGATACAGGAGTAGGATTTACAGAAGACGAAAAAAAGAATGTATTCAAAAAATTTGGAAAAATTGAAAGATATGGTAAAGGAATGGATATAGACACGGAAGGTTCTGGACTAGGTTTATATTTATCAAAAGAATTCATTGAATTGCATGGTGGAAAAATTTGGTTAGAATCTGAAGGGAGAAATAAAGGATCTAAATTTATTATAAACCTTCCTATAAAATAAATAAGTGAGTTATAATTAAACGTTATAAATGTTCAAATAATACGTCAAATTTTCTAAAATCAAAAGGTTTTAAAAAATATCCATCTGCTCCGGTTTCATCCATTCGCTTGCTTACATCTGTTTCTGGAATTGCTGTTATATAATACACTGGTATATCTTTTAATTCTTTAAGTTTTTCATCAAATTTTATCTTTTTACAGATTTCATATCCGTCTATATCTGGTAAAACAATATCTAATAATATAACTTTTGGAATAGTTCGAGTTAATTCATAAAATCCATCTTTTCCTGTTGATACACCTTTAACAACATGACCTCTTAATTCAAAAAAATCGGTTAAAACCATAATTGTTGCTGTATCATCTTCAACTATTAAAACCTCGTATTGTTCTGATTCTGGTTCGATATCAGTTAAAATCTCATCTATTTTTTTTTCCAGAAATATGCTTTGATAAAAGATTTCTTTTATTCTTAATAAAACTTCTACATTTAATTGATCAGAATATCCTTCAATTAATAATTGTGAAAACCCCTTTATTGAGGTTAACGGTCCCTTTAAATTAAGGGATAATTTAGATAAATTCTTCAAATATGATACTTTTGAATGTGAGTCTACGTAAAAATTAACAGCTTCTCTAATTAGTTTTGAAACTGTCGAATAATCATGATTATCAGCAAAATTTTGCCACTTTATCTTAATGTCTTCAGAAACATTTAATCCAATGTATTTCTTGATATTATTATTTTTTATTGTGTTTTTCGATATTTTTATCACCACAATTTTTATATTTTAATCATAATGGTTGTTTTTTATTTAATATTTTTTTCTTATATAATTATTTTCTTGTTAATAAATTTAAATTTTTCGGAAATTATTAAAAAATAAGTTTTAAAAAAAATTAAAAAATTCAAATTCGTCATAATTTTTATTAATATGGAATTACAACAACGACTTTTGTTTTCTAGATTTCAAATAAATCCTTTATTTTAAACGACGCTCTATTTAAAAGGTTCCTTCTTATTATTTCTGAATCAGCTTCCGTCGTATAGAATTTTTGTTTTAAAAAATTAATCCTATCAATTAAATTATCAAAGATCCAAGAAATTTTTGACCCTTCACTGTATTCATTTAGATCTTTTTTTATACTTTTCAAAATCGGTTTTATTGCTGATTTGGTTAGTTTTTGATCAATCTTTGGAATAGTTGATTTAGATTCGTCGTAATAAGCCAAAATAATAAAATCTCTCTCGTAATTACTTATATTGATATTTTTCAGGATAAATTCTCCTTTCGTTGAAGACATTTTAAAATATTTTAGTGTTTGTAAATTTAAACTGTTAACTGTCCTTAAGAGGGCAGTATTAACTAACGAAAACATTGCGCCTATTGCCAATGTATTTAATTCAGTATTAGAATATTCCGAAATTATCATTCCTTTTCCATCGATTACAAAACACGATTGAAAATCTCCTTGATATGATAATTGTTGTAGAATATCTTGCAAAATTTCTACTTTACCTTTTTCTTCCTCCTTTTTTTCAGTAATTTCATCGACTTTTAGTTCCGGCTCTTTTATCCATATTTTTTGAGATTCTATCCCTTTTTCAAGTTCTAACTTTTCTCTTTCTAATTCTATTCCTTTTCTCTCAATATCTCTTTTATTTTTTTCTAAGGATCTTTCCATTTTCTTTAACTTTAATTCTAATTTCTCTATGTCAATCTTTTTCTCTTCCATTGATATACTTAAATTCTTAAACCGATCTCTCGCTTCATCTAATTTTTTACTTTTTTCAACAGACTCGTTTTTACTTCTTTCCAACGAACTAGTTTTTTCTTCAAGTTCTTTTAATTTTTCCCCATATTCTTCTCTCTTTTCTATTAAAGCACGGTTTCTTTCTTCATACTCTTCCGTTTTTTCTTCTAATTTACTATATCTTTTGTTGTATTCTTCAATTTTATCTTCTAAATCGATTATTTTTTTCTTCTGTAATGATTCCAACTCGTTTACTAGCATTATTTTATGTTGAAAAGCCTCATTTTCTTCTTTATCTAAAGCTTCTAAGGAATCATCTTCTAAAGTCTCTTCAATTTTATCTTTTACCATATCAGTAAACCCATCATCAATAATGTCTCTAACCTCAGGGCTAATAATATCATTCTCATTATGATCTTTTGCCATATCAGTAAACGCATCATCAATAATGTTTCTAACCTCAGGGCTAATATCCATCTCTTTATATAATTTTTCCTTTTCTTCTTGGATTTCCATGCTGTTATCTTTTTTAAGATTATTATCTTTTAGTTCCTTTTTTGGGTTATTACTTTTTTCTTTTTTCACCAATTTTTTTCACCATTCTCATTATTATTTGATTGATTCGTATATTATAATAAAGAGCCAATACTTTCAAATAACTCTTCAGTATCAACTTTTTGAATTAAGTCATTTATTTCTTTAATAGTCTTATTTACTTCAAAATGAATTAATCCAATATTTAATCTTTTAGGAAATATAACTTGCAGAAGAATATTAGAATAAGCTCTTGTAATCAAAACCGTAAAATCTCCCTCTATATTTTCGTTTAACCCAGCGTCAATCTTAATTTGATCTAACATTTTATTAGCGTTAACAATTTCTATTCCCCGTTCTGCCATAGATAAGATACTAGCAGAAATGGCAGCAAAATTAGTTCTAACTTCTTTCTCTTCTTCATTTTGTTTACTATTAGTAGCTATAACTAAACCATCTTCCGTTATTAAACTTGAGCTTGAAACACCTACGTTAATAAGTAGCTCATCTAATAATTTTATTAATTTATCTGTTATGTCTGACATAAATCTAACCTGTTTAATTTAATTCAATCATTTTAATTATTATTAATTATTAACTGTGAAATTTAATTTTAAAAAAAAAAAATTAATTAATTTTTATATTATTTATCCTAGAACCATTTTGATTTTATCTATTGCTGCGTTTAATTCGAAATCAATTAATCCTATTTTCGCATCTGCGGGAGCTATTGCTATCAAGACTGATTGTGATAATTGATTAACAACTATAATTTTATCAGATCCACTAATAATAATAGATCCAGTTTTTCCCGTTTTTAGTGTTTCAGCGACTCTAGTTCCAACAGATATTAAAGCAGCAGTCATTGCTCCTACTGCTCGTTCATCAACATCACTATGCAAAGCACTTGCCATCATCTGTCCCTTTAATGATATGAGGGCACTATTAGATATTTCCGAATTTTTTTCTAAATCAAATAAAATATCCTTTATTTTTTCTGATTTTGCACTCATCTTATATCACCCTTTTCATTTTTTTTTATCATAATATTCACAAGTATCTTTCTCTTCTGCCGTCACATAGATATTCTTCTTTTCACACCATACTAATCCTGCAGAATTCTCTTCTCCAGCAAAAACACAATCCGATTTTGCCATTTTTTTATCCCTCTGGTTATTCTAATTTTATAGTAAAAATAGAAGTATTTTCTTTAGGTTTCCATTGACATGATTCTATATAGCCCTTTTTACCCGTTTTTTCTTCAATAGCACTATATAAAATTGACATCATCGGACATGGCGGTATGAAATTTAGATCATCACCTCGGAATATTTTTGTTGCAGGACCAAAGATGCATTCTCCAAGATCTATAACTACTTTTTCATCCGTTGCTTCGATAACATTTGCCCTCTGGCAAAAACCAATTGTTGAAATTTTGTTAGCAAAATCTTCAGTAATCGATTTAACATCTGAGCCTTCTATATTCATTCCAAGATCGTTTAACATGTTTTTAGCACTGTTTCCATAAACATTTGCTATTTCATTCCATACCAAGGGAATATTTAATCCCATATTCAGCATAGCCGTTCCCATCCCTACTAGTGTTACGTTTGACATATCTAACAATTGCTTATAATTTGGCATTTTTTTACACTTCTTTTTTAATTTTTTATTTTATAAAATTTTTTATAAACTATAATTTTTGGATAAATTTCGTTAAGATAATTTATAAAATTTTTTATATTTAAATGTTTTCACATGAAATTGAAAATTACGAAGAACTTTCGCATAAAAAGATTTAAATATATGTAGTAGATATTATAATAAATAGATAGTTTTAAGAGACTCTCTTCATTGAGGACCTTACTGTAGAAGTCACAAGTTGCACAATGGGCCAATTTCTCAGCGAACACGCCGCCACAAAGAGTCCCTGCTACGACCCAGCAGCTCCGTCCTCCATTCTTTCCACTATTTATACTGTTCTTGCTAGAATCAGTCGAAGCTGGACAGATCCTTAGTTTTATTCCCACCTTCCTCTCTTCCGCAGTTCTTGAATTCCCAACAGTTGACTCTCGCCATTGATTCGGGGTAAACGACAAAGATGCTCTCCTCGTTGGATACAGTATGATAGAAGTCACATACTATACAATTGTCCATCTTAGAGGCGAATTCACCTTGGACCTCACCTCCGCATAAAGTACCAGCTAAAGCTCAGCATACTCGACCACCTTTTTTACCACTATTCGTTCCATCAATTTCACTGTCCTTTGCAGCTAAACATTCTTCAATCTTAGCGCCTCCAGGTTCTCTTCCACATTTTTTGAATTCCCAACAATTCAATTTAGACATTTTTAATCCTTTTTGTTTTTAAATTTGTTTTACTTTTTATATTATTTTTTTTCATATATTTTTAAACTAATCTTCACCCGACAAAATTGTTTTTTTTATTTCTACTCTTATTTTGTGGGATTTCCTTACCTTTCGCTAGAACACCACGCAAATGATCAAACTTTTTAGTCCTGGGTTTTATGAGTGTTCTCAAAGATTGCTCAACCTCTCGAAACACCTCTCGAATAGGCGCTTTCCCAATTACTTCAAAAAAAATCTTGGTGGTTTTAGAAACTGTTAAAATATAGAGATTATTCACAGCTTTACTTAATTCTTTATGCAAGTTTCCGTCCTTTACTTCAATATGGTTCCAAAGATTTTGAAGAAAATGAAAATGACAATATTGGTGGGGGATCTCAGTATAGAAGGTATCCCGCATTTTTACAATCGAACTTTGCTTGTCGGAAACTAACCCTGCTAATTCTACCTCGTAAAAGGTAAGAATCTCTTCCACGAGAGCATGAAGCGTCTCGTGAACTGCAGATTCCAAGATAGCGATTTTTAAGACGCGATTACTAATAAGATCTACAAAAAGCCACAATGCGGCTCCGTTCTTGTCCGGCTTTTGCCCGTCCAAGGCTAGGATAATTTTTCCTTGAGCTTTAAGTATTTGGATTGTTCGCTTGTCAATCTGGTTTGAAAGATAAGCGTCAATTTCATTAATATAATTTCGGATCGTGCTTTCTGAGATTTTCACGTTGAATTGTTCATCAATTCGCTCGCATATTTGAGCAGGTTTTTGTTTGAAGAGTTTAGCTTCTTGGGCAATCCACTTCCAGATACCCAAGGAAAACTGCTTAAAGGGAAGAACATCGAGAGGCGTAGGATTTAAGGGAGTAGCGTGTAATTGGCAATCGGGATTCGTACAACAATAAAATTTTCGGATTTCTTTAATCTTCCCTTGAAAATCTGTATATCCATGCCCTCCAGAAGGGTACAAGAATCTAACAGGACTGCCGCAAGATATACATTTTCTATCAAGGTTTTTCGGATATGTAATATAGTGAATATTGACGAAAGAACTTATTTTTGATACACTCATGATAATATAATGTATCTTTCTTGTATTTCAACTTTTCGTTCTTTTTGTCGCCGATTACTACGTGTAACGAGCCAAAATAAAAAAAATAAAGATTAGATTAAAAATATATGTTTTTTTTGCTTTTTATTTTATTTTACTTAATGTTCTTTAACGATTACTAATTTTTCTTCAATTTTTTTAGTAAGTTTAATTGAAAGTTTTATGTTACATTTCATATTTAAATGTTTTTATTTTCTTTTTTTAAGTTCAATATTTATTTAGTATAGTTTTTAATGATTAACTATCTTTTCACAAAATTAATAAAAGCAAAGATTTAAATATTTAAAAAAAAATCTATTAAATATAAGAAAGAATAAAAAAGACATTTGAAAATAATAATAATTAGAATAACCGAAACAAAACACGATTAAATTATTAAAAAATTAAAAATCTAAAACTTTTTTAAAAAATCTTACAAATAAAAATGGAGAAGACCTTTAAAATGCAAGCAAAAAGTTTTAAAGTTTTTGTAACAGGATTTTTCAATTCAGGAAAAAGCACTTTAGTGCACACTCTTGATAATAAGGCTATACATGTCGAAAAAAAATTAAAGAAAGCATATGACAAAGAAAAGACAACTACAACTACTGGAATAGACTTAGGAAGAATGGTATGGGTAAGACCCAATTTGAGTTATAAAACGGAGGGTGTTATAATGAGTAAAACGGAGTTTTTAAGAGATAAAGGCGAATATTTAGGTTGGCATGTTAATAATTTTGAATTAAAAGGGAGTCCTGGTCAGATGCAATTTTCTACTGTTAGAAAAATTTTAGCGAAAGGGAGTGATGGAGTAATATTCCTAATAGATGGCTCTGATGTGCCTAGTATTGGAAATGCACTAGTGATAATGGAAGATATAAAAGCTGTTTTGGGACATAAGATTCCTATAAAAATTATAGCTAATAAATCGGATAAAGAAGATTATCAAGGTGGTGAAATGATTTCTAACTTGGTTGGTGAACAAGTATATGAGGGATCAGGCAAATTCAATATTGGAGTAAAAGACGCCATAATTGCAATCCTTAAAATAATAGCTAATAGCGATAATGCAGAAAATAAAACTAAACTGGAGGCTGTTGTATAAGATGGCTTATTTGGATCAAACTGAAATTCAGAAAATACTAAAAGAATTTAGAGAAAGAACAAATGTTATGTGTTCTAGCTTATTTACTTCAGATGGATTCGTAATAACAATAGATCAAGCTCCACCTAGAGAAGATGAGGATTATTTCGATTCTTTGTGTGCAATTTGTTCGAGCATTGTTTCTCTTGCAAGTCAAGGAATTAGTACATTACGAGATGACGTAAATATAAAACATATTTCAATTAAAGCAGCTGATAAAACAGAAATTGATGGATTTGAAATAATTCTAGAAAATATTTCTGAAGATATATTGCTTGGCGTAACGTTTATGAGTTCATTGAATTTAGGTGTAGTTCTATTTGAATTAAACAATACTATTCAAAAATTATCAAAATATTTTATAGGAATCGAGCAAGACGAGAGCCTGGGAAGAGTTAGCGCTTCATAATATATTATAAAAATTAAAATATATTCCTATTCAAAATTGAATCAATTTAATCTAAGTAAAACTTAAATCAAGGAAATTAAAATGATTAATGAATTGAATATAGATTTTGAAAATCATATGATAGATATTGTTGTACAATGTCCCATATGTAAGGGAAAGAAAAAATTGGAAATACCTTCTCAAATAATAAACCAAAGCAATCAATTATCCACGGTTTCTATACCTTCAGGATTCGTTTGTAAACATACCTTTCAAGCATTTATCGATAAAAATTTTAAAGTTAGAGGGTATCAAAAAGTCGATTTTGAACTATCTAGAATGGAAATCTATGATGGGGGTTTTGATTCGATTATTTCCGAATTAGAAAATGAACAAAAAGCTGAAGAGGTAATAGTTGATCTTAGTTCATCACCAATATTTCAAGATATAATTAAGCTTCTAAGAAATTATGTAGATGGAAAAGATATTTTAGGAAGTGCTCTCTTTACCGTAGATGGACGCGTTTTATATTCATCATTATCTATCGAAACCTTATATAATACAATAAAAGAATTCGAAGTAAGAAATAATACGAATTTAATAATGGTGAAAAAATATTACTTGGTTTTAGAAAACCAGCAGAAAATTTTTTCTCAATTTATTCAAATTGCTAATACATCACTCATTATTACATTGATTTTCTCAGGAATGGTTCGTCTCGGAATGGGAGATTTACACCTTAAAGAATTAATAAAAGTTGCCCAAAAATTGAAAAAGTAATTAAAAAAGAAGAGTGTATGAAAAAATGGTTACTATTATTGAAAATTATGAACCCTATGAGTTATGTCCAGATTGTAATGGAAATATTATTTCAATTAAAGAAAAAGGGGAAACAGTTTGTACTCAATGTGGGCTAATTATTAATGAAAAAGAATTAGATATTTTTCATAACGAAAGAAGAGCTTTCACACAGGAGGAAATGGCAAAAAAATGTAGGACAGGACTTCCAATATCTGATTTATTACCAGATATCGGATTATGTACATTAATCCATACTAAAAATATTCATAATTCAGATTTTAAACGGGCGGTACAAAGGGACAATTGTCTACCATGGGATAAACGAAATTTATTAATAGCTACTAATGAGTTAAGAAGACTCGCTCATATATTAAGTCTTCCTTTCTATATTCAAAAAGCAGCATTAACTCTTTATAAAAAAGCATTTCAAGCAAGTTTATTAAGAGGGCGATCGATACTTTGTATGATTGCGGCATGTATATATTTTATATGCAAGGAAAATGGGATACCTAGAACTTTTCCAGAAATTATGAGTGAGACCTCCGGAAATTATAAACTCGCAAAAAAATGTTATCGCATATTAATTAATGCTTTAAATTTAAAAGTTCCAACTTATAATCCCGTTGCATTTGTTCCCCGATATATAGCAGATTTGGGTTTAAATAATGATGTAGAAAACTTAACAATTAAAATAGTACAATCATTTCTTACAAAAACTTCTGTAAGAGGAATTGATCCTAAAGGATTGTGTGCTGGAGCTATATATTTAGTGTCTAAAATTAAAGATTTAAAAGTTAGTCAAAAAAAAATAGGAAGAATAGCTGGAGTAACTGAGGTAACAATTCGTGCACGATATAAAGAGCTTAAAAATAGCCTAAATCAAATTATTTTGAAATAAAAATGAAAATTATTGATATTTTATTAGTTGAGGACAACCCTG
>SDBS01002416.1_pt1 | contig 18657 bp, 14 predicted proteins | sample 2277091 | NCBI WGS metagenome assembly SDBS01 (sample SAMN10404972, study PRJNA504765) | marine sediment metagenome | isolation source: marine sediment core GS10_PC15, 163 cmbsf | place: Arctic Ocean: Southern Knipovich Ridge | collected 2010 | reverse complement strand
CGCCCAAGAACCAGCGGCAGAGCCCTGATCAAAACAAGTTCGTCAAGTTCCGCGTCTTCACCCTGGTATACCACCCCTGTTGCGTCGCCGGAGACCTTGCGATCTATTATGTAACGCCTGCCAAGAACCTGCCCGCCGCTGTTACCTCTAAAGACCGGCACACCGCACACAGGATCCGTGCCGTTGAGCACTACGTCGTAGGCCCGGGCCCTGACTTTGCCAGGATCGGTCTCAACAATAAAAAAAATATCAGTCATTCGCTTGTGCTTCTTGGCTGGGCTTGCATCGCTACTTTTCCTGCTATGTTTTGTGGTTTGTGGTTGATGAGATACTGGGGATTGGAATCACCATTGCGGGCGGTGATGCCACCGGCACAGGGCTGGTTTTACTGGTTATTTTATCAGTTTATGTACATTGCGGTAGCCGAAGAAGTATTTTTCAGAGGTTACGTGCAAAATAATATTCTGAGATTAACAAGCACAATAGTACAAGAGCGACGCAAGCTGCTTCAATGGATAAGCATAATAATTTCGGCTGCTTGTTTCGCAGCCGCTCATACCATAATTCAAGGCGAAATAATATCGATTCTAACATTTCTGCCTGGCCTGGTTCTCGGCTGGCTGTTTGTCCGGACCAGGTCACTATTAGCGCCAATTTTGTTTCACGGACTGGCAAACGTCGCCTACTTCTGTGTGGTTGCAATGTTTGTTTAAATGAAGGAAGAAAGGATTAAGATACGAATAACTATTTTCTTGCTGGTTTTCGTATGGAGTTTTTTCTTTGCGAGACTTGGTTATGTTCAGATTTTCCGCAAAGGTTACTATTCAAGGAAATCCCAACAGCAGAGCATTGAAAAAATAGTTATTAATCCTGAAAGAGGAAAGATTTTCGACAGGAATGGAAGACTAATAGCTACAAACATAAAGACCAAGACACTTGTTGCTTTCTCAAAGAAAATTAAAGACAAGAGAAAAGCAGCCTTGCTCTTATCAGAACAGAGTTATGGGTCATTTGACAAGTTATATCAAGATTTTGAAAGAAACAATTTCACCTATATTAAGAGGGGTTTGGAAAAAGATCCTTCTGACGAGATTATGGCCCTTGAGGGCATAGAACTACTGCAAGATAAGAAAAGGTTCTACCCCTATGGCTCACTCTGTTCTTCCTTGATTGGATTTGTTGGAACTGAATATTCTGGTCTGGAGGGGTTTGAGTTTGAATTTGATTCTCTCCTTGCTGGAAAACCTGGGTGGGCTCATCTTCAGAAATCTCCTATGGGGTTACTATATCCACATCCTGCTCTACCTCTTGAAAGCCCAAGAGGCGGTAAAAATTGTGTTCTCACAATTGATATAGATATCCAGTCAATCGCATTCTCTGAACTCGAGAAGGTTCTTAGAAGGACATCTGCAAAAGGAGGGATTGTTGTTGTTATAAATCCAAAAACAGGTGAGATTCTTGCAATGGTTAATTTACCTGGGTATAACCCTAATTGTCCCTTTGAATATGATAGGAAGTTATGGATTAATCGTTCTATTTCTGATTCGTTCGAGCCAGGATCGACATTCAAGATTGTTACAGCAACTGCTGCTGTAGATAAAAAGCTGTTTCATCTTGATGAGATAGTTGAGGAGGGTACAGGGATTACCACTATTGGTAGGGTGAAGATAAGAGATGCCGAAGAGCATGGACCACTTACATTTATAGAGTTTATTGAACATTCAAGCAATGTTGCAGCAGTGAAGATTGCCAGGAAAGTTGGGAAGAAAAAATTTTACTGTTATGCAAGAGCTTTTGGATTTGGGAGATATACAAAGATTACTCTTCCCGGGGAAGAAAAAGGATATATTGGGGACCCATTTCATTGGACTTCATTAAGGTTTGCTACAATGTCTTTTGGACAGGGAGTATCTGTTACCGCGCTACAACTTACCTTTGCTTATAGCGCTGTTGCTAATGATGGTGTTTTGCTTAAACCATCTTTGGTTAGAGCTATTACATCAAGTGAGGAAGATACTCTTTTTACCTCTACTCCTGTTGTTGTCAGAAGGGTTATGAAAGAAGAAACAGCCAATATACTGAAAGAGATTCTTGTTGGTGTTGTTAATAATGGGACTGGGCGATATGCAAAAGTGGATGGGATTGAAATTGCTGGGAAGACAGGGACAGCTCAAAAGAGTAAACCATCAGTTGGGTACGAAGAGGGAGGATATATAGCTTCATTTATAGGTTTCCTTCCTGCTGAGGATCCACAACTCTTAATTGGTGTCTTTATCGATGAGCCAAGAGAAGGATTGCATTGGGGAGGATACATTGCTGCTCCCTTGTTCCGTAAGATTGCTCAGAGAGTTCTCTGCCTAGATAGCTACAATAACAAAATACTGAATGAGTTGATTGCAAGAAAATTACAGACATAAGATTATGAAATTATCAAATATTATTAAAATTATGGATCCAGTTTCGGTGAGAAATTTTACTGATGTCGAGGTAAGTGCCCTTGAACTCGATTCTCGAAAGGTTAAGGCTAAAACATTATTTTTTGCTTTAAGTGGGGAGAAAAACGATGGTCATAAATTTGTTCAGGATGCGATAGAAAAGGGAGCAAATTCATGCGTAGTTGAGAAAGAGGTGGAAGTTACAGAGGTACCAGTAATCAGAGTTAAAAACACTCGAGAAACTCTCTCGAGAGCTTCTTCTTGCTTTTATGGGTTTCCTTCCAGAGAGCTTCTTGTTATAGGAATAACAGGCACAAATGGCAAAACGACTACATCGTTTCTTATCAAGAACATTCTTGAAACTTCCGGTAAGAAGACAGGACTTATAGGGACCATTGGATGTTTTATGGATGATGAAAAAATCAGCCTTCCTAATACTACACCAGAATCTTTATACACCCAAAGAATTCTGAGGGAAATGGTCGATTTAGGAATAGAGATTTGTGTTATGGAAGTATCATCACATGGAATTAAAATGTGCAGGACTAACAATATAGATTTCGATATTGGGATTCTTACTAATATTTCAAGAGACCATCTTGATTTTCACAAGACTTTCTCAGATTATGTAAATGCAAAACTCTTGTTTTTCAAAAGACTTAAAGGTAAAGCCACCGCCATTATCAATACTGATATTGAGGAAAGTGATAGATTTATTAAGGAGATATCATCAAGCTATATAACATATGGAATAAAGAAAGAAGCAGATTATAAAGGCGAGATAAAGGAGATCAATAAAACGGGTATGAAGCTTGTGATCAGGCATAAAGGTGAAGGTTTTAAGGTTTTATCACCTCTTCGAGGTAGATACAATGCTTACAATATCCTTTCTTCATTTGCTTCCTCGCATATATTGGGAATAGAGGGTGATGAGATAAAGAAGGGTATCAGTTCTTTTTATGGTGTTTCAGGAAGGGGAGAAAAGGTAGAGACAGGTTTAGGATTCAGTTGTGTGGTGGACTATGCGCATACGCCGGATGCGTTATTAAATCTCTTTAGTTCTGAGAGGGAACTCGCAGAGGGTAGATTAATATGTGTTTTTGGTGCAGGTGGTGATCGGGATAAAGGAAAGAGACCAGAGATGGCAAAGGTAGCAGCATCTTTGTGTGACATAATCATTGTCACCTCTGATAACCCGAGAGGTGAAAAACCTGAGTCGATTATAGAGGATATTTTGAGAGGAGTGAATGGCAAAAAGGTCACAGTGGAACCAGACAGAAGAAAAGCAATTGAGGTATCGCTAAACATGGCAAAAGAAGGGGATACAGTGATTATTGCTGGGAAGGGACACGAAAACTACCAGGAGATAAAGGGAAAAAGGATTCCATTCAGTGATAGATCGGTTGCAGAAACATGTATCAGAAATCTGAGAGAAAGGAATAGATGAGAGTAGAGGATTTAACACTAAATTTCATTCTAAGAGCAATAGGAGGAGAACTTAAAGGAAAGAGAAAAGAGATAACAGGGATATCTATTGATTCAAGAACTGTAAAAAAAGGTGAAGTCTTTTTCGCACTCAAAGGAGAACACTACAACGGTCACGAATTCTGTAAACAGGCACTGCGTAAAGGTGCTTCATGGGTGGTAATTGAAAAGGATTTTGGACTGAATAGTGGGTTTATCAGGGTTAAGAATACAGTCGATGCACTCGGGAACTTAGCACAAAGGTGGAGACAAAGGTTTAATGTGAGGTGTATTGCAATAACAGGAACAAGTGGGAAGACAACGACAAGGAGAATTATAACCCACCTTCTAAAGAAAAGATATGAATGCTGTGAAACAATAAGAAACTATAATAACATGATCGGGCTTCCACTCTCCGTGCTCCAGATAAATAGAAAAACGGATATAGCAGTTTTTGAGTTGGCTATGAATCGACTTGGAGAGATTAAGAGACTTTCGGGAATTGCTGATCCACATATAGGAGTTTTTACGAATGTAGGTAGAGGACATCTTGAATTTCTTGGTTCTATTCAAAATGTTGCAAAGGCAAAATCTGAACTTCTTCTATATCTCAAGAAGGGGGATGCTGCAATTTTGAATTTAGACGACTACTATCTTATGAAAATACAGAACAAAACAAAGGCAGAGGTAATAACATATGGAATAGAGAGACCATCTGATTTCAAAACAGATAATATCAGGGTAGGAAAGAAAGGCTCATCTTTTACAGTGAATGGGGTGAGAGCTTTTCATCTTCCTCTTCTTGGAAAGATTAATATCTATAATGCCCTTGCAGCGATTGCTACATCCAGCCTTTTTGGGATTGGCAGTGATGAGATTAAGCAAAGATTAAAATCTCTGAAACCAGAGCCCATGAGGCTAAACAGGATTGTCATCAATGGTATTACTATTTATAATGATAGCTACAATGCAAATCCAGATTCAATGGCTGCTGCGATTTCTGCAGTTGCTGCAGAGGAGGGGAAAAGGAAGATTGCCTGCATAGGGGACATGCTTGAACTTGGGAAAAGGTCAGCTGAGTTTCACAGGGAAGTTGGGAGAAAACTGATTGAATATGAATTTAAGAAAATTTTTCTCTATGGTCCATCTTCACTTCATATTCTTCACAGTGTTATGAGAAATGGTTTTAAAGGGAAGGTTTTTCATTTCAAGGATAGAGAAAAGCTAATTAAGAAACTAATTGGTACGGTTAGAAAAGGAGATGTTATTCTAATAAAAGGTTCACACGATAATCGTCTTGACATCGTCGCTGATGTTCTTACTAAGGATATAAAAGGAAGAAGGTAACTTGCTGTATCTTTTATTAACGCCTTTAAAGGAACACTTCTCTGTTTTGAATGTTTTTCGGTATATCACATTCAGGGCAAGTTATGCTGCAGTTACATCTTTATTGCTTTGTTTCCTGCTTGGTCCTCCACTGATCCGTTGGTTAAGAAAGATTGGTGTAAGGGATAATCTTAGACCATATCTTGAAGAAGCGCACCAACAGAAGAAGGGAACACCTACTATGGGTGGAATCATTATGCTGATTAGCATAACGATTTCCATTCTCCTGTGGGCAGATCTTAGCAATAGATTTGTTATTATTTCCCTGTTTTCACTTATTTGGCTGGGATTTATTGGAATATTAGATGATGTATTGAAGGTCAAAAAGAATACGGGACTAAGTGCTAAAACAAAACTGCTCGGGCAGCTTATTCTTGGTCTTGTGCTTGGTGTAATTCTTACTTTGATCCCTCAGGTTAGGGGATATGAGAATATGACTAGTTTGCTCTTTCTTAAAAATATCTTCCTCAATCTTGGATGGTTTTACATACCGTTTATCGTATTTATAATTGTGGGAACATCAAACGCAGTTAACATAACGGATGGACTTGATGGACTTGCGACAGGACTTATTCTGGTTACAGCTGTAGGATATGGTATATTGAGTTATATAACAGGAAATGCAAAAATAAGTGAGTATCTTAGTATTCTTTTTGTATACGGGAGTGGTGAACTGACAATAGTCTGTATCTCTATAGCAGGTGCTGCACTCGGTTTCCTATGGTTTAATACACACCCTGCTCAAGTTTTCATGGGGGATGCAGGTTCATTGGCTCTTGGTGGAGTTCTTGCTGTCACAGCCATTTTAATCAAACAGGAAGTTCTCCTTATCTTACTTGGTGGGGTTTTCCTTATAGAGACCATATCAGTGATTTTACAAGTTCTCTATTTTAAGTTGACAGGGGGGGTGAGGCTGTTCAGGATGGCACCAATTCATCACCATTTTGAAAAGCTAGGGTGGGCTGAACAGAAAATAGTAGTAAGATTTTGGATCATTGCGATCCTTTTAGCACTTGTAGGTTTAAGTACTCTAAAAATAAGATAGATAAGATATGACGGAATTAAAAGGAAAGAGGGTTACAGTGCTGGGGCTTGGAAGAAGTGGAATAGCAGTTAGCAAGTTACTTATTTCAAAAGGAGCAGTTGTTTTTGGTAGCGATGCAGGACACCCGGATGTTTCTATTAAAGGTCTCAATTTTGAGAAAGGTAAACATACAGACAGGGTTTTTGAATCAGAACTTATGGTTGTTAGTCCTGGTATTCCTCAGAATCACCCGATACTGGAGGAGGCAAGGAAAAGAGGGATAGAGATAGTAGGTGAGATAGAATTGGCTTCTATGATTTTTGAAGGAAGACTGATTGCTGTTACAGGAACGAATGGAAAAACTACAACCTGTGCACTAATTAATGAAATGCTAAAAGAGGGTGGTTATAACACAGGACTTGGTGGAAATATTTCACCTGGTATCCCACTCTCAGAGGCTATTATGAATTCTGGGGAAGATGTAATAATGATTGCAGAAGTTAGCACTTTTCAGCTTGAGACAGTAAAGGATTTCAAACCATTTATTGGCATAGTAACGAATATTTCACCTGATCACCTTGATAGACATAAGGACTTTGAAACTTATGTTCAATTGAAAAGGAAACTTTTTGTTAATCAGGATAGTAATGATTACTGCATCCTTAATTATGACCAGGATATAACAAGAGAAACAGAGAAGGGTGTGAAGTCAAAGGTTTATTTTTTTAGTACGAAGAAAGCTATAGAAAATGGTACATACCTTTCTGATGACATTGTTTATTACAACAACCAGAAGGAAACTATAATGCTCTTCAGGAAAAGCGATGTACTTCTGGAGGGGATGCATAATCTTGAGAATGTACTTGCTGCATCTACCGCAAGTTTACTTGTAGGGTGTGATAGAGATTCAATTAAGAGGACAGTCAAGAGTTTTACAGGTGTTCCTCACCGTCTGGAATTTGTTCGTGAGATTAGAGGGATTAAGTTCATTAACAATTCTATGTGCACAAACCCGGTTGCATTCAAGAGAAGTATAGAGAGTCTAACCACACCCTTTGTTTTGATATGTGGTGGAAGGAACAAGAATCTCGAACTCGAGAAAATGGTTAAATCGATTACAAAAGCATCATATACAGTAGTTATTGGTGAATGTGCTCAGAGTCTTGCCCTGTATCTTCAAAAGCTGAACTACAATAGGTTCACAATAGCAGAGACGATGGATGAGGCAACAGAAGTGGCGTACGAACATTCATCTCCTGGAGATACGGTCATACTATCACCTGGTGGCTCGAGTTTTGATATGTTTAAGAATTTTGAAGATAGAGGGAATTGCTTTAAGGAAAGCGTAGGTAGATTACATAATGGTAAGATCTAGTGTAAAAGAGATTGATATTCTTTTTCTACTATCTGTCCTTTCTCTTGTTTCCATAGGGGTTGTAATGGTTTATAGTTCTTCATCTTTTTATGCGCTTGAGGTAACTAATTTAAGGAGTACGTCAGTTTTCCTCAAACGGCAGCTTATACCAATAGTACTTGGTATTGTTATGCTTCTTATTACTGCAGCGACAAAGTACTCAATCTGGAAGAGTTTCTCAAAGCTATTATTAATACTTGGATTTTGTATGCTCATCTTTGTACTTATATGGGGGACGGAGATAAATGGTGCGAGGAGATGGATAGTCATAATGGGAAGGTCATTTATGCCTGTTGATTTTGCAAGACTCTTTCTGTTTATATACCTTGCGAGCGCATTGAGTTCAAAAAGAAGAAAAAAAGAAGATTTTATACATGGATTCCTCCCTCTTTTTGGTGTTGTAATTGGATATGTTTTGCTTGTCCTCATGCAACCTAATTTCAGTTCTGCACTTTCCATTTTACTGGTTTCAGGGATTTTGCTTTTCGTAGGAGGGACAAAAACAAAACATATCTTTTTTTGCATACTTCTAATGCTGCTATTTATCCCAGTGATTGTGAAGGTTCTTCAGTTTCAGTATGTGGTCAGAAGGATTGATTTGTTTTTTGAGCTTTTAAGAGGTAATCCACCTTACCAGATCCAACAGTCACTTATTGGGATTGGCTCAGGAGGTCTTTTTGGTTTGGGGTTAGGAGCAAGCAGGGTAAAACTCCTCTTTCTACCAATGCCATACTCTGATTTCATATTTGCCATAATAGCGGAGGAGTTAGGTTTCTTAAGAGCTGTTATCATTTTGGGAATATTTCTATCTGTTTTTTTATTAGGGATGAAGATTTCGAGGAATGCAAGGGATGAATTTGGAAGGTTGCTTGGTTATGTTCTCAGTATAAATATCTTTGTGAATGCTCTGTTTCACATTGGTATTGTGCTCGGAGTTCTTCCCACATCGGGACTTCCGCTTCCTTTTGTAAGTTTTGGTGGTAGTTCTCTCCTTGCAAATTTTATTGCAATTGGGATATTACTGAATATCTCAATGAAAAGCAGGAAGGAATCAAATGAAAGTTATTATAGCAGCAGGTGGAACCGGGGGGCATTTATACCCTGGTATCGCAATCGCTCGTGAGCTAAGGAAAATTAGTAACAGAATGGAAATTCTATTTGTTGTAACAAAGAAGACAATGGAAAAGAGAGTGATTTTGAGAGAGGGATTTGAATGTTATACACTTCCTATTAAAGGTTTTCTTGGCAAGAGATTTTTTGAACTACTTGTTTTTCCTATTTTCTTTGCCATTAGTATTTTTCTTTTTCTACTCATTCTTTGGCAAAAAAGACCCCGTGTGATTGTAGGGACAGGTGGTTATGTATCCTTTGTTCCACTCTTTCTTGGAATCCTTTTCGGTATTCCAACGCTTATCAGTGAACAGGATAGTTACCCTGGGCTTTCAACGAGGCTCCTTTCCAGATATGTAACTGAAGTCCATATCGCTCACAGGAAGGCAAAACAGTTTCTGAAAACTAAACGACTCTACCTTACGGGAAATCCACTCAGGGATTCAATATTCGAAGGAACACGAATGGAAGCCAGGGAATATTTTAATCTGGATAAAAGAAGGAAGACAGTTCTTATTCTTGGAGGGAGTCAAGGAGCGAGATCAATAAACAGGGTATTTATTAAGGTAATAAAAAAGAACAATTTCCCTTTTGTGCAGTATCTTTTCCAGACAGGGAAAGATGATTATAAATGGGTGAAGGAATCCTTAAAAGGTGTAAAGACAGAAGTAAGAGTGCTTCCTTTTATTGAGAGGATTAATCTTGCCTATGCAGCAGCTGACCTTGCATTTTCAAGGGCCGGGGCACTTGGAATAGCAGAGATAACAGCCAGAGGTATTCCATCAGTCCTTATTCCATATCCTTACGCAACAGGAGGACATCAGGAAGAGAATGCCAGATTCTTAGAAAAGTGTGGTGCAGCAATAATGTTACTGGATAGTGAACTTAATAGTGACAGTGTTGCTAATCTGGTGGGTTCTTTACTAAAGGATGAAGAGAGATTAAGAACTATGAGTAAAAAAGCACGCTCATTGTGCAGGCTGGATGCGGCAACTAAAATAGCCATGAGGACACTATCACTTTCAGGAAGGTTGGATGCAGATTAGAAAAATAGTTAAAAATATATGTGTTAAGCTGAGAATAGGATACTAAAATTGGAGTGATTTTGGAAAAACCAACAAGTCTTGGAGGAAGGGATGTTCCGTAATGTAAAACGGATACACTTTGTCGGAATAGGTGGAATAGGAATGAGTGGAATTGCTGAGGTTCTTCTTAATTTAGGTTTTGAAGTTACAGGTTCTGATTTAGCGACTTCAGAGATTACGAGGAGATTGAAATCTCTTGGGGCAAAGATAAAAAAGGGACACAGTTCTCTAAATGTGCTTGGTTCAGATGTCGTGGTATATTCATCGGCAGTGAAAAAAGACAATGTTGAATTGGTAAGAGCGGGAGACTTGAAAATACCTGTGATTCCAAGAGCAGAGATGCTTGCTGAGTTGATGAGGATGAAGAAAGCAGTTGCCGTTGCCGGTACTCACGGGAAAACTACTGTTACTTCCATGATAGGTAATATCTTGACCAGAGCAGGATTGGATCCTACAATTGTTGTAGGAGGCATATTAAGGAGTCTCGATACAAGTGCAAAACTGGGAGGTGGGGAGTATATCGTTTGCGAAGCTGACGAAAGTGACAAATCATTTCTAAGGTTGTTCTCCACGTTTGCTATTGTGACTTCTATTGATGAAGAACATCTTGATAACTATGCAGATATAGATGAGATAAAAAAAACATTCCTTGAATTTGCTCAAAAGGTCCCATTCTATGGCTGTGTTATCCTTTGTCTTGATGAACCGAATGTTCAATCCATAATCCCGGATATAGAGCGGAGGACAATCACTTACGGTTTTTCAAGGCAAGCAGATGTTTCAGCTGTGGATGTTGAGTTAGAAAACTTTCACTCAAGATTTACCATTGTTAGCGGGGAAAGAGAGATTGCAAGAATTGAGCTGAATATTCCAGGGAAACACAATATAGCGAATGCACTTGGTGCAATTGCTATGTGTCTTGAGTTAGATGTGGATATTCAGACAATAAAGGAAGCATTGAATTGTTTTCATGGGGTCAGAAGGAGATTTGAGGTAAAGGCAAAGATTGATGGAATATGGGTTGTTGATGATTATGCCCATCATCCAAGGGAAGTTGAAGTCACACTTGAATCAGCCAGGATTGGTTGGGGAGGGAGAATTATTGCTGTTTTTCAACCACATCTTTTTTCAAGAACCATAAAATTAAAGAGTAGATTTGCGACTGCATTTAATGAAGCAGATAATGTAATTATAACAGATATATATCCGTCAAGGGAATCTCCAATTCCTGGTGTAACAGGAAAGATTATCTATGAGGCCATAAAGGATTATGGTCACAGAAACGTTACATATATTAAGAACAAGCAGGATATTGTTACACACCTTAAAAAGAATACAAAGAGAGGAGATCTTGTGATAACACTTGGAGCTGGAGATATCTACAGAATAGGTGAAAAATATATTAGTATTATGGGAGGGGAGATAATTAAAGATGCCGATTTATAATGCCATTAAGAAGGGGATTAGTGGTGTTGTCAAGAAGGATGAAATGCTGAAAGATTATACTTGCATCAGGATAGGAGGACCCGCTGACATCCTTGTGATTCCCGAGAATCCAGAAGATTTTTGGTGGGTCATTGATTTCGTAAAAAGAAAAGGGATTAAGTGTTTCATTATGGGGAATGGAACTAACTTAATTTTTGGTGACAGGGGTTTCAGGGGTGTTGTAATGAAAACAAATGATTGCTTTGACGAGATTAAGTTTTTTGAAAACAAGATGTTTGCAGGAAGTGGACTCAATCTAATGGATATTATCCTTAAATCGACTGAACTTGGACTATCCTGTCTTGAATCACTTGCAGGTATTCCTGGTACAGTTGGTGGTGCAGTCTGGATGAATGCCGGTGCTTTTGGAAAAGAGATAAAAGACTGTGCCATAAAGGTTTACTATATGGATAGCAATGGTGCTGAAAAGGTGGAGGAAATTGATTTCTCATATAGAAAAAGCCCATTCGCAAAAGGTGATGTAATAACAGGAGCTCTATTTAGTTTTAGAAGGAAGGAAAGATCTCTGATTATGAATGAGATAGAAGAAATAAAGAGAAAAAGAAGAGAAAAACAGCCAGTTGATGCTGCGAGTGCTGGTTCGGTCTTTAAGAATCCGGATAGTGGATTTGCAGGTGAGATAATGGAAAGACTTGGAATGAAGAATATGAGTGTTGGTGATGCAGGGATTTCTTCGAAACATGCAAATTTCATCATTAACAGGGGAAATGCGACGTCCGCTGATGTTAAAAATCTTATTGAGAAAGTTAGGGAGAGAGTGAGGGGTGAAGAAGGTATCGAGTTGGAACTGGAGGTTGAGTTTGTTGAGGAAAAATAAAAAACGGGTTAGAAAGAACAGAAGAAAAACGGTTCTTTTTCTTCTGATAATTGTTGTTTTTGTAGGTGGATTTTTTCTCTTAAGGGAGAGAAGGAGTGTTAGAAATAGTTTCTATATAAGTGAAGTGTCTATTCAAGGGAAAGGGCGCATAAGTCCTAAAGAGATTTTTGCATGTCTTGGTGTTGGGGAGGATAGAACAATTACAAACACTGAAAAGAAGGACATTATTGAGAAATTAGAAGAAAACATATGGGTTGAGGAAGTTGTTCTAAAAGAAGGTATTTTTGGAAAAATATATATAGTGATCAAGGAGAGAAATCCCATAGCAATTCTTAAAGATAATGGTCCTTCGGTTCTGTGTTCGGATGGAGAAGTTATTCCTTATTCAGACGAGTTTTCTAACCTACCCTCTGTTTACATTGAAAGTGGAAAGGAGATTTATCCATATGTCTTTCGAATAACCAAGATAAAGGATGCATCTTGTTCCCACCCTATTACCATTTATTTCATGAATAGTGAGAGAACTTATGTGAAGATGGATGGCTTTAAGATTATCATTGGAAATTGTGATCTTGTGCCTCTCGAAAAAGAGGTTTATAACATTATTAAGGAAATGAAGGAGAAGGGTTATACTGTCTGCGACATGAGATTCAGGAACCAGATAATATTTGAAAAAGGTGGTGTAATATGAGTAAAGAAGATTTAATAACAGGACTTGACCTTGGCACAACAAAGATTTCTGCAATTATCGCTGAAGTTAATGAGAAAGACGAGATTAACATTGTTGGTGTTGGAACGACACCCTCTTACGGATTAAGAAGAGGGATTGTGGTTAATCTCGATAAGACTGTTGAGGGGATAAGACAGGCGGTTGGAGAAGCAGAACTCATGGCTGGAGTCAAGGTGAATAATGTTATTGTCGGAATTGCAGGTGACCATATTAAGAGTTTTAATTCACGAGGTGTAATAGCTGTCTCGAGAACAGAAGAGGGAATATCTAAAGAGGATATAAGAAGGGTAAAAGAGCAGGCAAAAGCTGTTACAGTTCCAATGGACAGGAAGATAATACATGTGCTTACCCAGGATTTCACAGTCGATGACCAAACTGGTATTAAGGAACCAGTGGGTATGGCAGGTGTAAGACTTGAGGCTGAGGTGCACATAGTTACAGCAGCTATCACTGCCTTACAGAATATTGAAAAGTCCATTGAAAGGTCAAATCTTGTGGTCAAGGATATCGTTCTTCAGCCCTATGCATCGAGTTTCGCTGTGCTTGACGAAGAAGAGAAGGAACTCGGTGTCTGTCTCTTAGATGTTGGAGGTGGGACAATCGATTTCGTAATCTTTTTTGAGGGAAGCATCAGACATACATCTGTTGTTGGACTGGGAGGAGTAAATATTACGAATGACATTGCGATTGGATTAAGAACCCCAAGAACTCAAGCAGAGGAGATAAAGAAAAGGTATGGTATTGCACTTTCTTCCCTGGTTAACTCTAATGAGATGATGGAGGTCCCAGGTGTTGGTGGAAGGAAGAAAAGAGAGGTCTCGAGACAGATTCTTGCTTCGATAATAGAACCAAGAATAGAAGAGTTTTTTGGCCTGGTTGAAAGAGAGATAAAAAGAAGTGGATTTGATGACCGATTGACTGCTGGGATAGTGCTAACTGGTGGAACATCGAAGATGGAAGGTTTAGAACAGCTGGCTGAGAGAATTTTTGATCTTCCTGTAAAGGTAGGTATTCCAAAAGGTGTTGTTGGTTTAACAGAGGCTGTATCAGATCCAGTCCACGCAGCTGCTGTTGGGCTCATCATATATGGACATAGACATGGGGATGAAGCAGGTTTCTTTGAAAGAAGAACAGGTTTGTTGGATAGAGTTATTAGTAGAGTTGTTAATTGGTTTAAATCCGTATAGGATTTAAAGAAAAAGGAGGTATTATGTTTGAGCTGATAGAAGAAAAGGGAACCATCCCGAAAATAAAGGTAGTAGGGATTGGTGGAGGTGGAGGAAATGCAGTGGACAGAATGATAATGGAAGGTCTAGAAGGTGTTGATTTTATTTCGATTAACACAGATCTTCAGGCACTCTCAAGAACAAAAGCAACGACAAAAATGCAGATAGGTGCACAACTTACAAAAGGTCTTGGTTCAGGCAGCGATCCTAAGATAGGAATGAAAGCAGCAAAGGAGGATATTGAGAAGATAAGAAGCAAAATGGAGGATGCTCAAATGATTTTCATAACTGCTGGGATGGGTGGAGGTACGGGAACCGGTGCTTCTCCAATCATTGCTGCTTCAGCAAGAGAGATGAATATTATGACTGTTGCTGTTGTAACTAAGCCCTTCAGTTTTGAAGGGAAAAAGAGGTCTTCTCAGGCGGAAGAAGGTATTTCTGCTTTAAGACAGGCTGTAGATACATTGATTGTTATTCCCAATCAAAAGCTACTCTCTGTTGTGAGTAAACAGACATCAACTTTCAAAGCCTTCAAGATGGCAGATAGTGTGCTGTTTAAGGCAGTTAAAGGAATATCTGAGCTGATAATAAAGCCAGGAGTGATAAACCTTGATTTTGCTGACATTAAGACTGTTGTAACATACAGAGGGGATGCAATAATGGGAATAGGAACAGGAACAGGAGAGAATAAGGCGATAGATGCAGCCCAGGAAGCAATAACTTGCCCACTTCTTGAAGATGTATCGATCGAGAGTGCAAAAGGGGTAATAATTAATGTTACAGGTGGAGAAGACCTTACACTTCTTGAAGCAACAGAAGCGATTTCTGTTATTCAGAAGGCTGCAGGAGAAGATGCCGATGTTTACTTCGGTCTTGTAAAAGGAGAGGAGAACAAAGTTCAAATAACAGTCTTTGCAACAGGAATAGGTGAATCTGTTGAAGAAAAGCCAGAGAAGACTGATGCTGAGGAACTGAAAAAGTTGAAGACCCAGGAATACAGGGATATCCCAACGTTCTTGAGAAACAGAAAGAAAGAGGAGAGGGTTGTTATAGAGAAGGGAAAACTCAGTACTATCTCCATAGACGACCTTGAGATTCCAACATTCCTGAGGAAACAGATGGACTGATGTGACAGAAGACAGAAGAGAGAGGATAGCGTAGGGTGTAGGGCGAAGAGCGAAGAGCGTAGAGCGAAAAGGATAAAGGAAAAAATGGCGTGTGTTCAGACAAAAAACGTTACCGAAAGACGAAACGGGCATCGTAGCCATAACCGTAACCGTTTAGTAAGAACCCGTAACTCGCAACACGTAACCCGCAACAGTAAACAGTAAACAATAGACAGATGACAGATGAGGGACGAGGGACGACTGTGAAAGAGAGTAGGGAGAGGATAGCGTAAGGCGAAGAGCGAAGAGCGTAGAGCGAAAAGGATAAAGGAAAAAATGGCGTGTGTTCAGACAAAAAACGTTACCGAAAGACGAAACGGGCATCGTAGCCATAACCGTAACCGTTTAGTAAGAATAGACAACCCGTAACTCGCAACACGTAACCCGCAACACTTTCCAGTTTTACTCTAAAAGGATTTCCTTCCAAGGTTTGGATTTTCCAATTACTTTCATGGTGTAGTGCTACACTTCGTTTGCTTTTGGCAATTGACGAAAGGGGTGAACGAAAGGGGTCTGACCCAAATATGAAGCAATCTCGGTGTGTTTGTAGGAGAGACATCCCTATCGCTATTAAGGTACCTGTAATATGTAGAAACAACTTCCGAGTTGGAGTAGGTGGAGCTTCCAGTCTCCGAAAAGTTGTCATTGCGAGTAATCTTGCATAGTCACAAACGAAGCAATCTCGGTGTTTCATTTTCGTAATTTCCATTTTCCTAATTTCGTTTTCCCTGTTCTTTATTATCTTTCATCTTACATCTTCAATCCCAATATTCTCTCAAAACTCTCTATTTCTATTTTTCAGTTTACCTGCCGAAGCTATATCCACCGAAACCTTGGTGCAGGTGGGCTATTGCGTAGGTATGGACTGACCCTCTTTTTTTTCTCAAGTCGCTTTTAATAATCGAGGATTTAGGGGTGTGTCACACAGGAATCAATATAGTTTTTCTGAATTAAGTCATTGGGTACTTTGTTGTTTTATTTGACTTTTGATCTTTGGGATTTGTCATTCTCCTTATATTCATGCTTTTCGCTCATCGCCCTACACTTTTCTGTCTTCCTTCTCCGTTGCATAGCAACTGCTACCGTTCCAAAGGAACCACGGCTGTCCTGAAAGGACTCCTGCCGTTGTGTAGCAACCAATACCTACATTCTTCGACTTTCCATCTTCCATTGCAGTAAACCAGCATCCAGCATCTAGTATCCAGCATCCCATATTTCTTATATGACAAAATTCTCTTGACTTATTCACTGTAGTTATTTATACTGTTGGCTGATTGCAGAAAAAATTGGGGAATAATGAAATAATGTGTTGTCACAAAGTCAAGTCAACGATATTGAAGTAATGAAATGCCGAAGGTCCTGAATATTTATTTTGAAGGGCACCGTCCCCTTGCTCCTAATCTGTGTAATCGTATTCTAAAATCTATGTAATCAGGTATAATGAATATTATACCAGGAGGTATTCTTATGAAAAGAGTCATTTTGTTTGTAGTTATGCTGGGTTTTTTCTTGCCCCTATTGGCACAGGAGATTCCCCTGACTAGTGATAGTTATGGCCATTATGATCCCGAGTGGTCGCCTGATGGGAACTGGGTTGTGTATGAGAAGTGGGATGCGACAGGTTACAACCAGATTTACAAGGTTCCGTCAGGAGGTGGAGCAGAGACACCCCTGACCAGTGATAGTTATGACCATTATAGTCCCCAGTGGTCGCCTGACGGGAGCTGGGTTGTGTATGACAAGGATGATGCGACAGGCTACGCTCAGATTTACAAGATCCCATCAGCAGGTGGAGCAGAGATACCCCTTACCAGTGATAATTATCACCATTACTCTCCCCAGTGGTCGCCTGACGGGAACTGGGTTGTGTATGAGAAGTGGGATGCGACAGGTTACAACCAGATTTACAAGGTTTCGTCAGGAGGTGGAGCAGAGACACCCCTGACCAGTGATAGTTATGACCATTATGAGCCACAGTGGTCACCTGACGGGAACTGGGTTGTGTATGAGAAAGGGGATGCAACAGGCTACGCTCATATTTACAAGGTTTCGTCAGCAGGTGGAACAGAGACACCCCTCACCAGTGATAGTTATGACCATCAGGTTCCCCAGTGGTCGCCTGACGGGAACTGGATTGTGTATTACAAGTGGGATGCAACAGGCTACGCTCATATTTACAAGGTTTCGTCAGCAGGTGGAGCAGAGGTGCCGCTGACCAGTGATAGTTATTTCCATTCCTCTCCCCAGTGGTCGCCTGATGGGAACTGGGTTGTGTATCACAAGTTGGTTGCGACAGGGTACTGGCAGATTTACAAGGTTCCATCAGCAGGTGGAACAGAGACACCCCTCACCAGTGATAGTTATGACCATTATGAGCCCCAGTGGTCGCCTGACGGAAACTGGATTGTGTATTACAAGTGGGATGCAACAGGCTACCACCAGATTTACAAGGTCTCTTCCGGAGCTGGCATTGAGGAAACTGAGATAGGCAACAATCAAACAGGAGCCATTAGTGTCTATCCAAATTTTCTTACTGGGAATACACCAATAAAATTATCACTCTCAAAGAAAGGGTATGTTGAGGTTTCAGTATATGGTATAAGCGGAAGGTTAGTATATCATAATGGACCGATTCAGTTGGATAAAGGAAGCCATCAAGTCCATTTGAATAACCTGCAGAATGGAATATACTTTCTAAAAGTAAATCTTGATGGACACTCTATAGGAGAGGAAAAACTAATCATACTCAGGTAGGGCTCCGCTGAGCGTGTGGTTGGTGTTCTTACATGTTGCGAGTTACAGGTTGCGCGTTGTCTGTCTTATGTCTGAGGTTTATCTTGCATCTTGCATCTTATACCTTATATCTTCAATCCCGATATTCTATCCCGGAATTAGTTATTGCCATTTTCCAGCCTGTCCACCGAAGCTTTAGCGTAGGTGGGTTAGCGCAGGAGGATTGGCGCAGGTGGATCTGACCCCGTGGGTGTTATGTTAAATGTTGAGACCTGACCCCTATTCCTTCTTCTATCGGCAAGAATTCTATTTCTATTTTTCAGCCTGCGTAATGGTGTGAATCCCCTCTTGAGAGGGGTGTCTGCGAAGCAGACGGGGTGTGTATGTTTGTCATTGCGAGTAAACTTTCGCAATTATAAACGAAGCAATCTCGGTTTCCCCTTGACTTATTCACTGTAGTTGTTTATACTGTTGGCTGATTGAAGAAAAAATTGGGGAATAATGAAATAATGTGTTGTCACAAAGCCTGCCCCGTTCAACGGGGTCAAGCCGAAGGTCCTG
>SDBS01002414.1_pt1 | contig 18686 bp, 19 predicted proteins | sample 2277091 | NCBI WGS metagenome assembly SDBS01 (sample SAMN10404972, study PRJNA504765) | marine sediment metagenome | isolation source: marine sediment core GS10_PC15, 163 cmbsf | place: Arctic Ocean: Southern Knipovich Ridge | collected 2010 | reverse complement strand
GCCGTGCTCGGCTTGCTCGACAAAGAGGAAGGCCGGTTCGCCAATACGGAGGCCGCTTCCCGCTTCCTCGTCGCCGGGAGGCCCGAATACATGGCCGGCCTTATGCACACGGTCAACCTGTGGGATTCGTGGAGCACGCTTACCGACGCCGTCCGCGCCGGCACCACCGCCTTCGAGCGGCCGGGAGGCGAGGCGGGCGAGCGCCGCACCGAGGCTTTTATAGCCGCCATGCACGCCGGCGCCTCCCTCCGGGCCGAGCGCCTCGTCGCCATGCTCGACCTCGACGGCGTCGCCCGGGTCCTGGACGTGGGGGGCGGCTCCGGCGAGTACGCCATGGCCTTCGCCCGGGCGCGCGACGGCATAACGGCCGCGGTGTTCGACTTGCCGCCCGTAACGCCCCTTACGCGACGCTACGTCGAGGCCGAGGGGTTGTCCGGCAAAATAGACGTCGTCGAGGGGGACGCCAACGAGGACGAGCTGCCGCGCGGCTATGATTTGGTTTTTATGTCGCACCTACTACATAGCAACTCGCCCGCCGAGAACGAGGCGCTAATCGCGAACGGCGCCGCCTCGCTCAACGCGGGAGGCCGCCTCGTCGTTCAGGACTTCGTCGTCGACGAGGGGCGCGCCGGGCCGCCGCAGCCGGTCATCTTCGCGCTCAACATGCTCGTCAACACCGAGGCCGGCGATACCTATACCGAGACCGAGATTCGCGGGTGGATGGAGGCCGCGGGCCTTACGGGCGTCGAGCGAATCGATACCGACTTCGAGACGACGTTGATAATTGGCCGTAAAACGTGACGGCGGCGGCGATACAGGTTCGGGAGATCCGCGCGAAATCGATACTGACGAAGAGCAACATCTCGGGCGTGGATTTCTGCATCAATCCGTACGTCGGCTGCGCGCACGCGTGTCGGTATTGCTACGCCCGTTTTATGAAGAGGTTCACCGGCCACGACGAGCCGTGGGGCGAGTTCGTCGACGTCAAAGTCAATGCCGTGGCGCTGCTCCGGAAGCGTCTGGCGTCGATGCGGAACCCGCAGGGTCACGTGCTCGTGGGCAGCGTGACGGACCCTTACCAACCGCTCGAGCGTAAATACGAGCTCGCCCGGGGGATCCTGCGCGAGCTCGCGGCCTTGGCCTTCGACGTTACCGTCCTTACGAAGTCGGACCTGGTAGTGCGCGACGCCGACATCCTCGCCGAATTCGAGCGGTGCACCGTGGAGTTTTCCATAACCGGCGTCGACGAGGAGGCAGCGGCGGCGCTGGAGCTCGGCGCGGCCTCCCCGGCCCGGCGCCTCGCCGCGCTGAGGAAGCTGCACGAGAGCGGCGTCGCCACGCGCGTCTTCGTGTCGCCGATACTGCCGGGACTTACTGACTTGCGGGCCGTGTTCGAGGCCGTCCGGGGCTTGACCGGCGGCATAAGCGCCGAGACCTTGAACGTGCGCGCCGCGGATTGGCCGCGGCTGGCCGCGGCGTTTGAGAAGACCTTTCCGGACCGGTTCCCGGCGTTCCGCGGTAACGCCCGTTCGGCGGATTATTGGGACGACGTCGAGCGCGAGTTCCGGGAGCTGGCGCGCGAGTTTGGCATACAGCTGGGCGGCTTCTACCGGCATTGAACGCGGCGGGGCCGTGACTTGTAGTGAAACGCTCATCCCGCAGATGGTTTAGATGGCTGCTAGTCGCCGCCGGGTTTTTCTTCTTCGGCCTCGGCGCCGTGGGGGTCCTCGTGCCGCTGCTGCCGACGACGCCCTTCCTTTTGCTCGCCGCGGCCTGCTTCGCGCGCAGCTCGGAGCGCTTCTACCGTTGGCTGTTGGGCAACCGATGGTTCGGCGCCTACGTGCGCGACTACCGCGAGGGGAGAGGGGTCCCGGCCAAGGTCAAAATCTTTTCGGTCGCCCTTTTGTGGGTGGTTATATTATCATCGGCCGCGTTCGCCGTTTCCAACCTCTTCATCCGCGTCATTCTGATAGCCGTCGCGGTCGGCGTTACGCTCCACATCGTTTTTATTAGGCCGAAGAAGCGGGGAGACGGGGACGCCGCTGAGACGAAATGAGGTTTACGGCTTCCCTCCTTCACGGCTTAGCTTTGGCGGCGATAAACGCCGCCGCGGCCCTCGTCGGCTTCGCGCGAAGGGAGTTTGATATATACGCGCCAGGCCGCCGGGTCACGCACCGGCGCGCCCTGAAGTATTTTACGAAGGCCCGACTCCTAGTTACCGGTTCGCCGATATGATCGAAAAATGGAGCACGCGTTACCCCGACGACGACGCCCTCCGGCGCGAAGTCGAGTGCATGGTGGGCGCGTACGTCGACGCGTTGTTGCGGAAGGTCCCGGAATCGGAACTCGCCGGCATGTATTTTAAAGGGTCCGCCCAGAAGGAGTGGGCCTCGCCCCTCGACTACGTCCCGGAGCTGAGCGACGTCGACGTTCACGTCCTTTTCGACGACGACGAGGGTGCGGCTAAGTACCTCGGCTCGCCGGAGCAGGCGCTCGAGTTCCAGGCCACGGTCGAGGCCACGTATCTTGCGAAGGTGCCCCGGCCCCTGCACGTACCGCGGCCACAGCTGCTCGTCCTCAATTCGCTTTTGAACGACGCCGATTTCGTACAGACGCCGGCCGAGGCGATAACGGTGCTACACGGCCGAGACTACCCGGAAGGCGCGCCGCTCGAGGCCGACAGAATCCGCGCCCTCGACGCCAAACGATTGTCGGGCCAGGCGGAGTACTTAACGCGGTTTCCGATGCACGCCGTCGACAAGCCGGCGAAGTACCTTCGGGAGGCGCTGCGCGGAATAGTGTGGCGCGTATCGCCGACCGGGCCGCGGGCGTTGCACCTTCTGGGGGCCTCGTTCGCGGAGGTGTGGACGGCGAACCGCACGAGGGTCGTCGCGCTTCTGGAAGACCTCGGCGAACGCGAGTTTGCGGATAGTTACACTCGGTTCTATTTATCCGGCTGGGATTACTTCTTGTCCGGGTACGGCGACCACGACGCCGGTCGGCGCGCGCTCCTCGCGGGAATAGACGTAATCAGGCGAGGAATCGAGATCGCCGATTCGTGGGGCCCCTGACCGTCGCGTTGGCCGGCGGCGAGCGTTAATCCTCCCGGCCGGTATTAAGGCTCAACGGGGCGGGAGCGACGTTATGGCCGAAGAGAAAGCCGATAAGCTATTGACTAAACTAATACTTCTCGGTACCGGCACGCCCAACGCGGAGCCTAGCCGTTCCGGGCCGGCTGCGGCGGTGGTAGTGGGCGAGCAGCCGTACGTCGTCGACTTCGGCCCGGGCGTCGTGCGGCGGGCCGTCGCCGCCGGCCTCGACCCCAAGAGGCTCACACGGGCTTTCCTTACGCATCTCCACTCGGACCATACGGCCGGCTACCCGGACTTGATATTAACGCCCTGGACGCTGGAGCGCGAGGAGCCGCTCGAAGTGTACGGCCCTCCGGGCCTGCAGGCCATGACGGAGCGTCTCCTGGCGGCGTACGAGGCGGATATTAAAGAGCGCCTCGGCGGCCTCGAGCCGACCAACGAAACCGGTTGGCGGGTGGAGGCGCACGACGTCGAGCCTGGCGCCGTTTACGAAGACGGGAACGTCGCGGTCGAGGCGTTCGCCGTCGACCACGGCTCCTGGGACGCGTACGGCTACAAGGTCCAAACGGCCGACCGGGCGATCGTCATATCCAGCGATACGGCGCCCACGGATATTATCGTCGAGAAGAGCCGCGGGTGTGATATCCTCGTGCACGAAGTTTACTCGGCGGCCGGGTTTGAAACGCTGCCGCCGGCGTGGCAGAAGTACCACGCCGCGGTCCACACCTCCTCCCGCGAGCTAGCAGAAATCGCCTCCCGGGCCGAGCCTAAATTATTGGTCCTGTACCATCAACTCCTGTGGGGCGTTTCGTACGACGAGCTGGTGGCCGAGGTTAAAGAGTCGTACGGCGGCGAGGTGGTCTCGGGCCGCGACCTCGACGTCTTCTAATAGAAATGGAACGGAAACCTTTGAAATACGACGCCGTGATATTCGACCTCTTCGGGACGCTGGTCGACATATTCTCGGTTGAGGAGTACCGCGTATTTTTAAACGATTTATGCGCCGTCCTCGGCGTGTCGCCGGCGGCCTTTATGAGCCGATGGGACGAGAAGGCCGACGACCGCGCGCTGGGCCGGGTCCCGGTGGCGGAGCAGCTGAGGGCGCTTTGCCGCGAGTTCGGCGTGGACGTTACGCCGGCGCAGCTCGAGAGGGCCGTCGAGATGCGCGTAGACTTCGTGCGGGGGGCCCTCGTTCCCCGCGACGACGCCGCGACGACGCTCGCGGCGCTGCGGGAGCGTGGCTTCAAGGTCGGCGTCATCAGCGATTGCTCGGAGGAGGTCGTCGCGGCATGGCCCCAGACGCCACTCGCGCCGTTGGTGCACGAGGCGGTCCTGTCGGCCGCGGTGGGTATGAAGAAGCCGGACCCCCGCGTCTACGAGCTGGCGTGCGAGCGTTTGGGCGTGGAGCCGGCGGCGTGCCTCTTCGTGGGCGACGGCGGCAGCCGCGAACTCACCGGCGCGTCGGCGGTAGGTATGGACGCGGTCCTCATCCGCGTACCGGGGGACGCGGGCGACGACGCCTTCCGCCGCGACGCCGAGGAGTGGGACGGCATCAGGGTGGCGGCGCTGCAAGAGGTCCTCGAGCTGGTTGAATAACTTCACGCGGGGAGATTCGATATGAGATTGACCGAAGACGTACTGCACGAGCTCGCGCGCCTGGCCCAGACGGACCGGACGGTCCTGTCGGCGTATCTGGCGCTCGCCGACGGGTGGGACGCGGCGGCGGCCTTCGTGGAGAAAGAGTCGTCTCGCCTGCTGCCGTTCCTGGACGCCGGGGAGCGGGATTATTTCGAGGGCTCGCTGTCGTTTTTATCCGATTACGTTGACGGGAAGAAGGCCAAGGGTTACGCCGGCCCGGGGCTGGCCTTCTTCGCCGACCTGGGCGCCGACTTCGCGCGGGGCGTCGAGCTGGTTATGCCGCCGGCGCCGCTGCTCGCCGTCGACGACGAGGCGGTCATCGCGCCGCTGGCGCTGCAACTCGACGAGTACCAGCCGGTGGGCGTGATTACGGTGGATGCGGCCGGCGCGAAGATTTATATCGCGGCGGGCCGCGTCGCGGAGGAGGAGGACTCGCTGCGCGAGAATATCCACCACCTCTCCAAAGTGGGCGGCTGGTCGCAAATGCGGTACCAGCGGCGCCGCGACAAGGAGGTCAAACGTTTCTCCGGGGAGGTGGCGAAGCGGGCGGAGCAGGTTTTCGCGGAGGGCGACGTGAACCGCGTTTTGCTCGCAGGCCGCGACCGGATGGTGGCCGCGGTGGAGGAAGAGCTGTCGGCGGCGTGGCGGGGGAAAGTAATAGGTACGGTCCGCTGGGACCTGGACGCGAGCGACGACGAACTGCTGGCGAAGATCAGGCCCGTGCTCGAGGAGGCGGAGAGGGACGAGGGCGCCAGGCTGCTCGGGCGTTACGCCGGCGAGCTCCGGCGGGGCGGCCTGGCCGTCGCCGGCGCCGCGGCCGCCGAGCGCGCGCTGCAGATGGGCGCGGTAGACACATTGGTTATCGGCAAAGGTTTTTACGAAACGGCGGCCGGCGCTCCCGAGGTAGTCGAGAGGCTGGCTAGCCTTGCCGAGACGACCGGGGCCCACGTGAACTTCGTCCAGGAGGAGGGCGGCGCGCTGGCCCAGGGCGGCCACGTCGGCGCGCTGCTGCGATTTAAAGTCGACTACTGAGGGCCGGCCGTTGCGACGCGCCGTCCGGCGGTCGAGCTAAAGTTGAAGATGGTCGAGATTAGGACGTACGAGGAAAATGACGAGGCCGCCGTCGCGGCGGTATGGCGCGAAGTATTCCCCGACGCGCCGGCACATAACGTCCCCGAAGAGGACATCCGCCGCAAGCTCGCGGTCCAGCGGGAGCTATTCTTCGTCGCGGTCGAAGGGGACGACGTCGTAGGCACGGCCTTGGCGGGGTACGACGGCCACCGCGGCTGGGTTTACTACGTGGCGGTCACGCCGAGCCGCCGGCGCCGGGGCATCGGCGCCGCGCTCATGAAGCGCGTCGAGGAGCGATTGGCGGCCGCGGGCTGCCCCAAACTCAACCTTCAGGTCCGCGCCCCCAACCGGGATGCGGTGGTCTTCTACGAGAAGCTGGGCTACGTGGTGGAGGAGCGCGTGAGCATGGGGAAGCGGTTGAAAGGGGCCGCGCCGGACGGAAAGGATTAGCGCTATCTCGGGAATTGCCCGCGCGGCCTTTCTCCGGTTTTTAAGCGTCGGCCGCGTCCGACTCGAAAGAGTTGTAACGGCGAAAGGGATACGGCTATGCTCAAAGGATTACATTTCCTCCTGACGTACGCGTGCAACTTCGAGTGCGACCACTGTTTCCTGTACTGCGGCTCGCACGCCGAGGGGACGTTTACGCTGGCGCAGTTGCGGACGGCCCTCGACGAGGCCCAAAAACTAGGCACGATCGGGTTTATCTATTACGAGGGCGGCGAGCCGTTCCTCTACTACCCGTTGATGGTGGAGGGGCTAAAAATGGCGCGGGCGCGCGGCTTCAAGGCCGGGATCGTAACCAACTGCTACTGGGCGACGGCCGCGGAAGATGCCGCGCTTTGGCTGGGTCCCCTCCGGGAGGCCGGGACGGACGACCTCTCCGTGAGCGACGACGCCTACCACCACGGCGACGAGGAAGAGACGCCGGCCAAGGTTGCCTCCCGCGCCGCGACCGAGCTCGGCGTATCCTCGGGCGCGATTTGCATAGACGAGCCGACGGTCGAGTTCGGCGTCGAAAAGGGCGAGCCGGTGATAAAAGGAGGAGCGGTAATGCGGGGTCGCGCCGTCGAGAAGCTGGCGGAGGGGTTACCGACACGGCCGTGGGAGGAGTTCGCCGAGTGCACCCGCGAGGAACTTAGAAATCCCGGCCGCGTCCACCTCGACGCCTTCGGCTACGTACACTTGTGCCAGGGCCTGAGTATGGGCAACATGTGGGAAACGCCGCTGTCGCGATTGGTGGAAGGATACGACGCGGACGCCCATCCGATCTGCGGGCCGCTGCTGCGCGGCGGCCCGGCGGAGCTCGTCCGCGTGTACGACCTCGACCTCCGCGGCGAGTACGTCGACGAGTGTCACCTCTGCTTCCTAGCACGTAAGGCCCTGATCGATAAGTTCCCGGAATACCTCGCGCCGCGGCAGGTATACGGCCTGGATAACGAGTAATTATCAAGGACGACGTCGAGAGAGGAGCGGCGATGGACAAGATAATCTACCATTCCGTAACGCTGCCGTGCGACGCCGCGCGGGCCTTCGAGATGTTCACGGTAAACGGGGAACTCGAGAAGTGGCTCACGGCCAAGGCCGACGTCGAGCCGCGCGTGGGAGGCAAGTACGAGCTATTCTGGAACCCAGCCGAGCCCGAGTTCGACAGCACGGTCGGTTGCCGGATAACGGCGCTCGCGCCGGGCAAACTCTTGGCCTTCGAGTGGAAGGGGCCCAAGCAATATTCCGATTTCATGAACGAATGCGAGCCGCTGACGCACGTGACGGTGGCGTTCGTCCCGGGCGAGGAGGAGGGGGAGCCGCGCACCGAGGTCCACCTCGTCCACTCTGGTTGGCGCGGCACGCCGGAATGGGAGGAGGCGCGGCAGTGGTTCGTGCGCAATTGGGAGGGGGCGTTCGCCGAGCTCGCGAGGCAGTTCGGAGCCGGATAAGTTAAGCCGGCGCTTCTACGCTTGTGGAATTACCCCGGCCTCGCGGCCAGGGTTTTTATTATTGAAAATAAACCTGGGACGTGGTAATAATGGACGATGACGATATCGACGAAAGAATTAACTAAGAAAGATCTTGGCCAGTATTTTACGCCCGCGGTCGTAGTCGATTTCGCTTTGGAGATGGCGCGGGCGATCGGCGGTCCTTCGTTAGGTAAGGGCGCTCGAGTTATTGACCCGGCGTGCGGTGGCGGGGCATTTCTAATAGCGGCATTAGAAAAGGGAATCGGTTCGTCGCGTACTATATTCGGCGTAGACATAGACTCAAAGGTGCGCGAAGAATGGCAGAGGAACGAACTGGCGCTCGAGCTGGGCCGTAACCTTTACATAGCTAACGGCCTCTACGACCCGGCCGATAACCGCGTATCGGAGAAACTACCGCTTCGGCAATTCGACCTCGTCGTCGGCAATCCGCCTTACGGGGGTTTGGGGGTTCGCGGCGTTGAAAAAGACCAAAAATTATTAAACTTCCTTAAGACGTACGAACTTTGGCGTTTGGGACAGAGGGGTAACAACGACGAGGACCAGGGGTATCTTTTCGGGGACGACATGCTGGAGCGGCTCCGGCGTTTAGAGCCCGAGGAAGTCAACCGGCTCGAGCGTTTCCCGGTGGAAGTACTTTTCGTCGAGCGTTTCGTCCGCCTCGCGAAGGAGGGAGGCGTTATCGCAATCGTAATCCCCGACGGTATATTGGCCAACGTCAAATTCGATTACGTCCGGAATTGGCTCGCGGAACGTTGCCACGTCGTAGCGGTTGTTTCGCTGCCGCGTGGTACGTTCCGCGAGGCCGGGACGACCGCAAAGACCAGCTTGTTGTTTTTGAGGAAGAGGGGCGAGCGGACGCGGGGGCCGAAGCACGTTTTTATGGCCCAGCTCGAGGAGGGAAAGAACGGCGGCCCCCCGGACGGCGAGGACTTCGATTTCGTACTGGATAAATTCCGGGAGCGTTTCAAGGGCTACGCGGCGAACTCTCCCGTAATCTGGACGTCCACGACCACGGACGACATTTGGAATAATCGATGGGACGCGGATTTCTGGGACCCGGGTTTTACGGAACCGATTAGGCTTCTTGAAAAACGGTTTGGGGCTGGAATAAGTTTAGAGGATACGGACCCTTTTATGACTTACGGTGCTATTATAACGCGGCGTAAGCCTAAACCTAAAAATGAGGGGGTGTTATATATAAACATTGAGAGTTTTTTAACTTTCGGGTTCGACGTTAGATTAGGTAATTTTATATCGAAGGGCTCTGATTGGAATATAGAAAGGGCTGGAGTTAAGAGGGGGGACGTACTTATCGTCAGGGCGGGTGAGGGTTCCTTAGGTAAGGCCGAAGTATACTATTTAGATATACCCGCCACGGTAGGTTGTTTCGTAGATATATTGCGCCAAGATGAAATTAACCCGTATTATTTAGCTTTGTTTTTAAAATCAAAATTCGGCCAAATCCAATTTAGACGATTGAAATCAGGGGTTACCGGATTAACGAACGTTAATTTTAACGAAATCAAGTCGATTTTGGTGCCTTTGCTTAAACCTAGCGACGCTACTAAAATCGAAAACGCTTATAAGCGGATCCTTAAAAGCCATTACGAAGTCGTTAGAGCTAAATTCGACCTCGCTAAAAAATATTTGAAGGAGGGTATCGACAAGTCGGAAGCAGATAAAGCAGCAGCGGAAAATCCGGCTATTATGAAGGAGTTAGGGGCTTTGAACGAAGAATTCCGCGTTTTAATCGGAACGTTCGAATCGTTTCTCGAGGGTACGAGGGACGATTTAAAATAATATATGGTCGGCGAAGAAACATATAAAAACACGTACCTTAACCCAAAGGTCCTCCGGCCTTTGGGTTATCCGTATGACGACCTGGAATTCGCGCGTTACGAGAGCGACGCGGCGCATAAGACTTATAGCGGGACCTGGTTCCGCCTCGATTATCTTTTCCTTGTGGACGGCGCTCCCGGCTTAGTAATAGAGGCCAAGGCGAGCGCAAGCGACTTCGAAAGAGGCTTCGGCGAGGGTAAGCAACACGCTATAAACTATACCCAGGATAAGAAGGAGTTCCAGGGGCGGGTTACACCTTATTTGATCGTCGCCGCGGGCGAGCGCGTCGAGATGTTCGAAGCGTACGCGGCGGGCCTCACGATAGATTTTAAAAGGTTGGAACGTTTACTAAGCTGGGAAGAACTGTGCGAGAAAGTACGGCCGTTATACTCCGATAAGCCGCCGCCCGAAGAAGCGTCGAGCGCTACCGCGGCCCCGGTCTTCGCTAATATCTTCGAGGACGTTTTCGAATCGTTAAAGAGTTCGGGGCGGCCTAAATTCGACGACGAGGCCGCGGTCACAATTTTAAACGAGTTACTTCTCGCCAACATCTACGGCCGCAAGAAACGTTTCCGCGTGGTCGTAAAACGAAATCGGATTCCCCGGCGCGTAACCGACGAGATTCAAAGGGTGCTAGGCCGCTACGACCTCTCTGCGATCGAGGGCGCCGCGGCGGTGTACGCTTACCGCCAGTTCGTAACCGCCTACTTTAAAGGTGTGGGTTCTACCAAGGCCGGTGCTAAGGAGCTGATCCGGACGGGCCGATACCTGACCCCCGTCGAGATAATAGAATTCATGGTGCGCCTTAGCGCCGTTAAAGCCGACGACCACGTGATAGACCCGGCCTGCGGCTCGGGCGGCTTCCTAGGGAGGGTAATATCCGCTATTCCGGCCCGCTCGCGCGAGCGGTTCGTAAAAAGGAACCTCGTCGGGTGCGAAATAGACCCTTTCTGCGCTGAGGCGGCTAAAACCTTCGTAGAGCTCCTTCTTCCCGGAGAACACCCGGAACTCAATGTATATCACCACAACGGCCTCAATGCCGAGAAATGGCGCAGTTATCCTGATATCTCTTCGGCCGTGCGGCCCGGTTATTTCGACCTCGTCATTAGCAACCCGCCGGCGAACGCCGCATACAGCGGCGGCGCGGACGCCGGTTTCGTGGCGGAGAAACTCGGTTTACCGCCCAGATTCGGGGATGGCGAAGCGTTTTTAATTCGGGCGATGGACCTTTGCGCGCCCGACGGCCGCTTAATCTTAGTAGTACCCGACGGCGTCCTCGCGAATACAGGCGAAGACCAGTCACTTCGAAACACCGCCCAGGAAGCGTTTCTCCCCCAGGCGATCGTTTCTTTACCCAGGGTATTTCCGCACGTAACGTCAAAGATGAGTGTTTTATATTTAGCGCACGTCGGTAGAAGACGTAAGAAAAAGCCGGTGTTTATGGCCCGCGTTGAGCTCGGGGTAGACCCCGATTCGGGCGAGGAACGCGTTTTGGCCTCCGAACTTGACGCAGTATACGACGCGTTCCGAAATTTTTCACCGTAACCGGAATATTATCAATTTAAAAACCCCGGCCGCGAGGCCGGGGTTTTCGTTTAGATTTCGGCTGAGGTTATTCGTAGTCGTAGAAGCCCTTCTTTGTCTTGCGGCCCAGGTAGCCGGCCAGGACCATCTTGCGAAGGAGCGGGCAAGGCCGGTACTTGGAGTCCGCGAAGCCGTCGTAGAGGACCTCCATTATGTCGAGGCAGACGTCGAGGCCGATGAGGTCCGCCAACTCCAGCGGCCCCATGGGGTGGTTCATGCCGAGCTTCATGACGGTGTCGATCGCCTCTTTGGTCGCGACGCCCTCGTACAACGCGAAACACGCCTCGTTGATCATCGGCATAAGCAAGCGGTTGGCGATGAAGCCCGGGTAGTCGTTAACCTCCACCGGCGTCTTGCCGACGGCCGTCGCCGCCTCCTCCGCCACCTTGTACGTCTCGTCCGACGTCGCGATGGCGCGGATGACCTCCACCAGTTTCATCACCGGCACCGGGTTCATGAAGTGCATGCCGACGACCTTATCAGGCCGCTTCGTGACGCCGGCGATCTCGGTTATAGGTATCGAGCTCGTGTTGGACGCCAAGACGGCCTCCGGTTTGCACTTCTCGTCCAGTTCCGTGAAAATCTTCTTCTTGAGGTCGCGGTCCTCGAAGACCGCTTCCACGACCAGGTCGGCGTCCTTCGCGTCGCCCAGGTCCGTCGACTTCGTGATACGCCCGAGCGCCGCGTCGGCGTCCTCCTGCGAAATCTTCTCCTTCTTGACCAGGCGCCCCAGATTCTTGGTGATGACGCCGAGCGCCTTCTCGAGTAAGTCCTTCGATTGGTCGATGAGCACGACGTCGAAGCCCGATTGCGCGAAGACGTGCGCGATGCCGTTGCCCATCGTTCCGCCGCCAACGACGGCGACTTTCTTTATCACCATGTTGCCTCCCCTGCGTATGGGTTATGATTAAACCGTTATGCTCAACGCGACCGCGCCGCCGCCGCCCAGGCAAGCTGTGGCCAGGCCGCGCTTCAAACCGCGGTCCTTGAGCGCGTATACCAAAGTCGCCAGAATGCGCGCGCCCGAGGCGCCGATGGGATGCCCCAGCGCCACCGCGCCGCCGTTCACGTTCACGCGGTCCCAGTCCCAGCCGAGCTCCTTGCCGTCCGCCAGGACCTGCGCGCTGAAGGCCTCGTTGATCTCGACGAGGTCGTAGTCGCCGATGGACTCGCCCGTCTTGGCCATCAACCGCTTGACGGCGTCCACCGGAGCGTAGAACAGCATCTTGGGTTCGACGTGGGCCGAGGCGTAGCCGACGATGGTGGCGTCGGGCGTGACGCCCAGCTCCTTGGCCTTGGCGGCGGTCATGACCACCGTCGCCGCGGCGCCGTCGTTGAGGCCCGGCGCGTTGCCCGGCGTGACGGTCCCGTCCTTGGTGAACGCCGGCTTGAGCCTGGCGAGCTTCTCCGCGGTAGTCTCGCGCGGCCCCTCGTCGGTATCGAAGACGATGGGGTCGCCCTTACGTTGGGGAACCTCGACCGGGACGATCTCGGCCTTGAACTTGCCTTCCTTTATCGCGGCCAGCGCCTTGGCCTGGCTGTTCGCGGCCCATTCGTCCTGCTCCTCGCGGCTGATGCCGGAGTTCTGCGCGGTGAAGTCGCCCAGGCAACCCATGTGCTGGTCCTCGAAGGCGCACCACAGGCCGTCGTGGATCATGCCGTCGACGAGTTCCATGTTGCCGAACTTCTGGCCGCTCCGCCCTTTGAAGAAATAGAACGGGACGTTGGACATGGACTCCAGGCCGCCGGCGACGATTATCTCCTCGTCGCCCGCCTTGATGGCCTGCGCCGCCATCGAGACCGCCTTGGCGCCCGAGCCGCACACCTTGTTAATCGTTACGCAGTTCACGGATGAGGGCAAGCCGGCGGCGATCGCCGCCTGCCGCGCCGGCGCCTGGCCCATGCCGGCCGAGATGACGTTGCCCATTATCACCTCGTCCACCTGTTCCGGCTTTATCCCGGCGCGCTCGACCGCGCCCTTAATAGCGACGCCGCCCAGCTGCCACGCCTTGAGCGGCGCGAGGGTCCCGAGGAATTTGCCGATCGCGGTCCGGCAAACGCCCGCGAGTACGATATCTTCCGCCATTACAACCTCCTTTTAGATTTAGAACGGTCGCGCCCGGCTACCACTTGGGCGCGCGCTTTTCCAAGAATGCTTTCATACCTTCGTTGCCCTCGCCGCCTTCGAAGCACTTGCCGAAGAGCTCGGCCTCGAGCTTGCAGCCTTCTTCGACGGTGAGGGTCGATCCTTCGTGCACGGCCTTCTTCACCATCGCGAGCGATGTGGGGCCCTTCTTGGCGACGGCCGCGGCTATTTCTTTCACCTTCGGCATAAGCTCCTCCGGCTCGAAGACGCCGTTGACTAAGCCGAGCTCGAGCGCCCGGGCGCCGTCGATTTGTTCGCCCGTCGTCAAGAGGTACATCGCTTTGCCCGGGCCGACGAGCTTCGGCAGCCGCTGCGTCCCGCCGAAGCCGGGCGTCACGCCCAGGCTGACCTCCGGCTGGCCCATCCTGGCCTTGGTGGAGGCGAACCGCATATCGCACGCCAGCGCGAGCTCCATGCCGCCGCCCAACGCGAAGCCGTTGACCGCGGCGACGGTTATGAAGTGGGCGCGCTCGAGCGCGCCGAAGACGCGCTGGCCGTTCTCGGCGAACGCCTTCGCTACCGCGGCGTTCATATCCGCCATAGCGGCGATGTCCGCGCCGGCGACGAACGCCTTTCCCTCGCCGGTCACGACGACGACCAGGACCTCTCTGTCGCCGTCCAGCCCCGTGATAATTTTCTCAAGCTCGGCCAAAACTTCTTCGTTGAGGGCGTTCAGCGCGTCCGGCCGGTTAATGGTAACCGTCGCTACCGCGCCCTCTTTGGTAACTGTGACCAGTGCCATAACGTCTCCCCTTACGTTTGGGGTTAAAGGACCGGCTTGGTTAACCTTCCTGTATCAATTCTACAAGCACGCCGAACGTACTCGACGGCTTCATGAAGATGACGCGCGAGCCGTGCGCGCCCTCGTACGGCGCGTCCGTCACGAATTCGTAGCCGTCGGCGCGTAGCGAGGCCACGGCCTCTTCCACGTCGGCGACCTTGAAGCAGATATGGTGGATACCCGGGCCGCGGGTTTCAATAAATTTGGATATCGGGTCCTCGCCCAGGCCCTCCAGCAGCTCGATTTTTACGCCGCCGGCGTCGAAGAAGGCGAGTTTGAGGCCGAGTTCCGCCAGGACCTCCTCGCCGCCGAAAGTCAGGCCGAGCGCCTCCTCGTAGAGCCGCTTCGCCTCGGCGATACTCTTGACGGCGACGCCGACGTGCGCAAGCTTCGCGCCCTTTACCGTCACGGCCGCCCTTTCGTTTTGTCGTACTCGCCCCACACCTCGCGTAGCGCGTCGGATATTTCGCCCACCGTCGCCGCGGCCTCGACGCAGGCGATAGTGGGTTCCATCAGCGGCGCGCCGTCGGCGGCCGCGGCCTCGCGCAGCGCCGCGAGCGCCTCCTCGAGCTTCGGGCCGTCCCTTTTCTCCCGGTAAGCGGTAAGCTCCTCAAGCCGGGCGCGCTCCAGCGCCGGGTCGACGCGCAGCGTCTCGAAGGGCGGCGCGCCGTCGGTTACGTATTCGTTCACGCCCACGACGACGCGCTTTTTCTCCTCGACGTCCTTTTGGTATCGGTACGCGCTTGCGGCGATCTCGTCGGCGAAGTAGCCGCTCTCCACCGCCGGGAGCGCGCCGCCGAGCGCGTCGATTTCTTTGAGATACTCTTCGACGCGCGCCTCGAGCTCGCGCGTCAACGCCTCGACGAAGTACGAGCCGCCCAAGGGGTCGGCGGTGTCGGCGACGCCGCTCTCGTGGGCGATTATCTGCTGCGTGCGGAGGGCGATGAGCGCCGATTCCTCGGAGGGGAGCGCCAGCGCCTCGTCGCGGGAGTTGGTGTGCAGCGATTGCGTTCCGCCCAATACCGCCGCCAGCGCCTGCAGCGCGACGCGTACGACGTTGTTCGCCGGCTCGCGGGCGGTGAGCGTGCAGCCCGCCGTCTGAGTGTGGAAGCGCAGCATCATCGAGCGCGGGTTCTTGGCGCCGAAGCGGTCCGCCATCAGCCGGCACCAGACCCGTCGCGCGGCGCGGAACTTCGCCACCTCCTCCAGCAGGTTGTTGTGCGCGCCGAAGAAGAAGCTGAGCCGCGGCGCGAAGTCGTCTACTTCCAAGCCCGCGGCCAAAGCCGCTTCGACGTACGCGACGGCGTCCGCGAAGGTGAAGGCGATCTCCTGGGCCGCGGTGGCGCCGGCCTCCCGTATATGATACCCCGAGATGGAGATGCTGTTCCACGTCGGCATGTTCGCCGCGCAGTAGCGGATGAGGTCCGTCGCCAACCGCAGCGACGGCGCCGGCGGGTAGATGTAGTTGCCGCGCGCGAAGAATTCTTTGAGGATGTCGTTCTGGACCGTCCCGCGGAGCTCCGCCGGGTCCGCCCCCTGCCGCCGCGCCAGCGCGACGTACATGGCCAGCAGCGTGGGCGCGGTGGCGTTTATAGTCATCGACGTTGAGACGTCGGCCAGCGGTATGCCGTCGAAGAGGATGGCCAGGTCGTCGAGCGTGGATATCGCGACGCCGGTCCGGCCCACCTCGCCGCGGGCGACCGCGGCGTCGGAGTCGTAGCCGCACTGCGTCGGCAGGTCGAAGGCGACGGAGAGGCCGGTCTGGCCCTGCGACAGGAGGTAGCGGTAGCGTTTGTTGGTATCCGCGGCGGTGGCGTAGCCGGCGTACTGGCGCATAGTCCACAGCCGGCCGCGGTACATGTCGGCGTAGACGCCCCGCGTGAAGGGCGGCGCGCCCGGGTCGCCCAGCTCGAGGCCGTAGTCGACCGGCGCGTCTTCCGGCTTGTATAAGGCCTTGACCTCTATGCCGGAAGTCGTCGTCACGCGGCGTTCTGCGCTCTCTCTCTTTTTCCGCGTCATTCGATGACGACCAGGACGTCGCCCAGGGCGACGCCTCGCCCTTTTTCGATTTTGACTTCTTTCACGACGCCGCCGCGGGGTGCGCGCATCAGGTTCTCCATCTTCATGGCCTCGACGACGCAGAGGCCCTGGCCTTCGGCAACCTCGTCGCCGGGCGCAACCAGGACGTCCAACACCATCGCCGGCATGGGCGCTTTCACCTCGGCCGCGGCCTCCTCGCCCTCGCCGGCCGCCCCCTTAAGTTCGCGGATGCGCCGCCGCCGCTCGTCCTCCACCGACACCGCGAGGGTGTGGCCGGCTACGAAGACGACGTAACCGCCGCGCTCGTCGCGCCGCACCCACAGCTCGGCCGAGTTGCCGTCGAGTATCAGCGAGTAGATAGCGTCGCGCGCGACTTCGTAGTAGTCTATGTCGCACGGCTCGCCGTCGACGGTTACGGCCGGCGACGGCCCTTCGCCCTCCACCGTGAGTTCGTACGTGCGGCTGCCTATGGTGGTCCAGTAGCGCATCAATCGCCTACGCTCTCGCGGCGGGCGGCCAACCGCCAGGCGTCGGTTGCCGGGCCGGCGCCGTCCGTGCCGGCGGGCGCCGCGGCCCCGCGGAGGTGGCTGAGGATGGTGCACAGCACCGCCGCCGCCTTCTCCTGCCTTTCGGCGTGGGAGGCTTCGGGCCGGAAATATTTTTCCACGAAAGTGGTGTTGAACTCGCCTTTTCGGAAAACCTCCGACGCCATGACCCAGCGGTGGAAGGGAATGGTGGTCGCGACGCCGTCGAGGACGAACTCGCCCAAGGCGCGGCTCATCCGCTCGACGGCCAGCGGCCGGTCCTCGGCCCATACCACCAGCTTGGCGATGAGCGGGTCGTAGTATATGGGCACCTCGTACCCCTGGGCGATGCCGCCGTCGAAGCGGACGCCCGGGCCGGAGGGCAGCCGCAGCCGCGAGATCGTCCCCGTCGCCGGGTAGAAGTTGTTGTCCGGGTCCTCGGCCGAGATGCGGCACTCGATCGCCGCGCCCCGGGGTTTTACGTCGTCCTGGGTGAAGGCCAGCGGCTCGCCGGCGGCTATGCGGAGCTGTTCCTTGACGAGGTCGACGCCGGTTACGAGCTCCGTCACCGGGTGCTCCACCTGAAGGCGGGCGTTCACCTCCAGGAAGTAGAAGTTGCGGTCGGCGTCGAGCAAGAACTCTATGGTGCCGGCGTTGGTGTAGTTTGCCGCGCGCGCCGCTTTTAGGGCGGCCTGGGCCATCCGCGCCCGCAATTCGTCGTCGAGGGCGGGCGAGGGCGACTCCTCGACCAGTTTCTGGTGGCGGCGCTGGATGGAGCACTCCCGCTCGTGGAGGTGGACGACGTTGCCGTGACGGTCGGCGAGTATTTGGAACTCGACGTGGCGCGGCGCCACGACGCATTTTTCGACGTAGACGGCGTCGTCGCCGAAGGCGGAGCGCGCTTCGCTCCGGGCGTGTTTGAGGAGTTCGGGAAAGTCGTCGGCGCGGGCGCATACGCGCATACCCTTGCCGCCGCCGCCGGCCGCGGCCTTTATCATCACCGGCCACCCGATCTCGGCCGCCGCCCGGGCGATGGCGTCGTCTTCCCGCAGCTCGGGGGGCGAGCCCGGTATCACCGGAATGCCGGCCGCGGCCATCGTCGCCCGGGCGCCCTGCTTGTCGCCCGCGGCCCGCAGCGTCGCCGGCGACGGCCCGACGAAGACCAGGCCCGCGTCTTCGCACGCCGCGGCGAAGTCGGCGTTCTCCGCCAGGAAGCCGTACCCCGGGTGCACCGCCTCCGCGCCGGCGCGCCGCGCGACGTCGACGATTTTGTCGATCCGAAGATACGACTCGCTCGCCGGCGCGGGGCCGACGTTGTAGACTTCGTTGGCGTAGCGGACGTGGGGGGCCGGACGGTCGGCGTCGGAGTAGATGCCCACGCTCCGGATGCCGAGCTCCCGGCACGCCCGCATCACGCGGACGGCGATCTCGCCCCGATTGGCTACGAGTACCTTTTTAAACATGCGAGGTCTTGGCTTTCGTGAGGCGCAGGTAGAACCAGTCGCCGCGGTCGTCCTCCACCTCTACCTCCAGGGCCGCGGCCGCGGCGAAGCCCCGGACCGTCTCGAGGTCCTGCTCGCGGCCTTCGCCCCGTACGCGGTAGCCGGTCCGCGCGACCTCCCCGCCGGGCAGCGTCACCGCGACGGCGACGCCGAAGACGTCGTCGCCCGGGGGGACCGGCGTTCCCCAGATGTGGAGGCGGCCGCCGGCCTTTAGGACGCGCGCCGCCTCGGCCACGAGCGCGCGCTTGGCCTCGGCGCCCTTCACGTACATCAGGCCGAAGAAGACGGTGACGTGCTCGAAGGTGTTATCGACAAACTGCGTGCGCGTCGCGTCGCCCACCAGGAAGATGGTGCGCGGCGGGCACTTGCGCCGGGCTTCGTTGATCTCGGATATCTGCGAGTCGACGCCGATGACGCGGCCGGGGTACGCCCGGGCGATTATGCCCTCGCCGCCCGCGCACAGGTCGAGGATGACGGGCATGGGCTCGAGCGG
>SDBS01002413.1_pt1 | contig 18687 bp, 14 predicted proteins | sample 2277091 | NCBI WGS metagenome assembly SDBS01 (sample SAMN10404972, study PRJNA504765) | marine sediment metagenome | isolation source: marine sediment core GS10_PC15, 163 cmbsf | place: Arctic Ocean: Southern Knipovich Ridge | collected 2010 | reverse complement strand
GTCTTGAGGTACATGAAATACAGCAGCGGGATCACCACCAGGGTGAGTGCTGTCGAGACGATCACGCCGGCGATCAGCGCCACTGCAAGGCCCTGGAAGATGGGATCGAGGTAAATTACGAGGCCGCCGACGACGAGCGCCGCCGCGGTCAGCACGATTGGCCTGAAGCGCACCGCACCGGCCTTGAGGACCGCGGACTCCACGGATTCTCCCGCCTCGAGCTCGAGGTCGATGAAGTCGACCAGCAGGATCGAGTTGCGGACGATGATCCCGGCCAGGGCGATGAAGCCGATCATCGAAGTGGCGGTGAAAAACACCCCGAGGAGACCGTGTGCCGGCAGAATTCCGATCAGGGTCAGTGGGATCGGCGCCATGATGACGAGCGGGGTAATGAAGGAGCGGAACCAGCCGACCACCAGCACGTAGATGAAGACCATGACCACGGCGAAGGCAATGCCCATGTCGCGGAAGACCTCGTAGGTGATCTGCCACTCTCCGTCCCACTTCATGATGTACCGGGTGGGGTCGCGAGGAAGATGGGTCGTGATGACCTCGAGTTGCTCCCCGAGCGGCGTGACGATCTCATCCAGACGGTCCTGCATATCGAGAATTGCGTAGGCCGGAGAATCGGTCTCCCCGCCAACCTCGCCGAGGACATACGTCACCGGTTGCAGGTTCTTGTGGTAGCGGAAGCGCTCGCGCACCGTCTCGTGGGTCGTGACCAGCTCCGAGAGGGGCACCATCCGCCCATCGTCGGTGTGGATGCTCAGCTGCAGGAGGTCGTCGAGGCGCGAACGTTGCCCGCGCTCGAGACGGAGGACGATCGGTACCGGGTCGCGGCTGGTCGGGTCGTGGGCAAGGCCGGCATCGGCGCCGGCGAGGGCGATCCGCAGGGTGCGCACGATCTGCTCCGGCGTGATCCCCGACAGCATCGCCTTCTCACGATCCACCCGTACTTCCCAGCGTGGCGCGGCGGCCTCGACATACCAGTCGACATCGACCACGCCGTCGGTGGTCTCGAAGATCTCGCGTACCTTCTCGGCCACCTCGAGGCGGCCCTCGAAGGTCGGGCCGTAGATCTCGGCGACCAGGGTGGAGAGCACCGGCGGTCCCGGCGGTACCTCGGTGACCTTGACGTTGACGCCGAGGCGTTCCCCGATCGGAGCGACAAGGGCACGGATCTGTTTCGCCAACGGGTGCGACTTGATGTCGCGGGCGTGCTTGTCGACCAGGTTGACCTGAATGTCGGCGACGTTGGCCCCTTCGCGCAGGAAGTAGTGTCGGACAAGCCCGTTGAAGTTGAACGGCGCCGAGGTACCAACGTAGACCTGGTAGTCAGTGACTTCCGGAATCGAGCGGAAGACACCCGCGATTTCACGCGCGGCGGCGTTGGTCTGCTCGAGAGTGTAGCCCTCGGGCGCGTCGATAATCACCTGGATTTCCGATTTGTTGTCGAAGGGGAGCATCTTCACGGTCACGAGCTTCGCCGGTACCGTCGCCATGGCGAAGATGAGGAGCACCACGATGCCGATCAGAAACGTGTACCGGCGCACCCGCGACGTGATGAGGGGGGTCATGACACGGGCATAGATCCGATGCAGGCGGGTTTCCTCCTCGGTTTCCTGGTCCGGTGTGGCCTCGAGGTTCTCGAGCTCGGCCTCGGCATGGCGGCGGAAGAGCTTGAAGGTGAGCCACGGCGAGATCACGAATGCAACCAGGAGCGAGAAGAGCATTGCGGCCGACGCGTTGACCGGGATGGGTCGCATGTAGGGTCCCATCATCCCGGAGACGAACGCCAGCGGCATCAGCGCGGCGATGACGGTGAAGGTGGCGAGGATGGTCGGGTTGCCGACCTCGTCGACCGCGTAGATGGTGGCCAACCGAGGGTTGGCCCACTTGAGTTGATAGTGCCGGTGGATATTCTCGACCACCACGATCGCGTCATCCACGAGGATGCCGATCGCGAAGATGAGGGCGAAGAGGGTCACCCGGTTGAGGGTGTAGCCGAAGAAGTAGGAGGCGGCGAGGGTAAGCGCGAGAGTGACCGGCACCGCGACCGCGACCACGATACCCTCGCGGCGCCCGAGGAAGAGGGCCATGAAGATCACGACCGCGAAGGTGGCGATCAACATGTGCTCGATGAGCTCATTCGATTTTTCGTTGGCGGTAAAGCCGTAGTCGCGGGTCTTGGTGATCTCGATGTTCGAGGGCACGAGCCGTCCCTTGAGCGACGCAATGAGCTCGTCCAGGTCCTCGACCAGCGCCACCGCGTTGGTGCCCGGCTTCTTGGCCACCGCCAGGGTCACGGCGGGGGCGTCGATCCCAGCGTGTTCGATGCCCTTTTCCAGCGCCGACGGCCCTGAGCCCATCCACACATAGGTGCGCGGTTCTTCGGGCCCGTCGACGACCAGTGCGACGTCCCTGAGGTAGACCGGGCGAGCGTCGTAGACTCCGACAACGACATCGCCGATCTCATCAGCGTCGCGCAGGAACGAGCCCACATCGACCTGGTACTCCTGGTCCAAGCTCACGACAACGCCGGCGGGCAGACGCCAGTTGAAGCTCCGGATCGCCTGGTAAGCCTGGAGCAGGGAGACGTTGAAGGAGGCCAGTCGGTCGCGGTCGAAATCGACCCGAACCACGCGCCGCTGGCCGCCGAGCACCCACACCTGCGCAACCCGAGGATGGCGGGTCAGCTCGACTCTCAGCTCGTCGGCGACCCGCCGCAGCTCCAGGGGTGAGGCGTGCTCGCTCCACAGGGTGTAGGCGGCGACCGGCACATCGTCGATCGAGCGTGGCTTGACGACCGGCGGCATCATTCCGTCGGGCATCTCGTCCAAGGTCGATTGGATCTTGGCGTGCACCCGGACCACCGCCTGGTCGGGATCGGTCCCGACTACGAAGCGGACGATGATAATGCCGCCGGAAGGTTGAGAGGTGGAGTAGATGTAGTCGACGTTGTCGATCTCATACAGCAACTTCTCGAGCGGTGTGATGATGCGGTGTTCCACCTCCTCGGCGGTGGCGCCTGGAAAACCGACCATGACGTCGATCATCGGCACCTTGATCTGCGGTTCCTCCTCGCGGGGGGTGATGAGGACCGCAAATGCGCCGAGGAGGAGGCTGAAGACCACCAGGAGCGGGGTCAGCTTCGACTCGAGGAATGCCTTGGCGATTCTCCCCGAGATGCCCAGAGGGCGTCTGGTCATCTTCAGACGCAAGGCCTCGCGGCGGGCGCGTTCGATGTCCTCTGCCGACAGGGTCGCATCGCTCTCCTCGGCGACAGGGTCGGTGTCCGGGGTGGGATGCTCGTGGTCGCTCATGACGAGATCTCCAGGGGAGTGCCGTCGGCTACCGGACCGGGGGCGTTGACGACGACCTCGGAACCGGCCTCGAGGCCGGACAGCACTTCCACCCGACCGTCGGCCAGTACCCGGCCGGTGGTCACGGCCCGGGTCCTGGCGGTACCGTCCACGGCCCGCACCACCACCAGCTCGAGACCGCCGCGGCGGTGGACCGCCGAGGTCGGGATGGCGAGATACTCTACGGGGTCACCCGGAAGCAGCGCCCGCCCGGACAGGCCCGACCGCACGTCGAGACCCTCCAACGCCACCTTGACGGTGAAGGTGTGGGTTGCGGGATCGGCCGAGGGCACAATCTCGACGACGCGGCCGGTGACAACGCCGATCTCGGGACGGCTGTCGAATCGCGTCTCGACCTCTTGCCCGATTTCGACCCGGTGGTTATCGGCTTCACGAACCGTGAGCCACAGCTGTTGATCTTCGAGCGACTCGAGGCGCACCAGCGGGCGGCCGGGCGCAGCCAGGTCGCCGACCTCGACCATGGTTTCCATCACGCGTGCCGCGAACGGGGCGCGAACGATCGCCTCCCTGGCCACCGACGAAGCGGAGCGCACGGCGCCTTCGGCTTGGGTCACCGCGCCGCTGGATTGCTCGAACTGCATTTTGGCCATGTCGAGCTCGAGATCGGATGCTGCATTTTCCGTATGGAGGGCTTCGTATCGCTGGTAGTTGCGTTCGGCCAGTGACAGGGCCGCATTGGCCTGAGCGAGAGCGCCCTGGGCCTGTGCGAGCTGACCTTCGCTGGTTTCGGGTTGGATCTCGAGCAGCGTCTGACCCTCGGCGACGATCTCACCGGCGTGCACCTCGAGCGCCACCACCGGGCCCATGACGCGGCTCGACACCTTTGCCTGTCGCGCGGCATGAACGGTGCCGCGGACGTCGATCGGTCTCGGTCTGGTGACTTGTTCGACCTTGACGATCTTTACGTTCAAGACTTCGAGGTCGGCGCCGGTGCGGTGCGGCTCATCGTGCCCGCAGGCGGTGGTGAACAGGATGGCGGCGATCGCCGCCAGGGCGATAGTCAATTGAGTTCGAACGTTCATTTGGACTCCTCCATACTTGACATGAGGGTCGCTCCGGACACGTACTGAAGCCGGTGGGTGTCGAGCGCTATGTCATAACGGGCAACCAGCTCGCGCATCTCGGCCTCACGCAGGGCCGTCTCGGCGTCCAGCAGGTCGCTCATCTTGTCCAGGCCCTGCTTGAAGCGGCTCTCGCGGACGCGGAGAGCTTCGTTGGCGGCCGCCAGCGATTTCCGTGCGGTGACCTGGCGAGCTCGGGCGGATGCGAGGTCGAGCCAGGCCTGCTGGACCTCGAGTCTCACCCCCTCTTCGAATCGGTGGATGTCAGCCTCGAACGAGGCGGTTTCATGACGAGCTGCGGCACGGGCAGCGGTGCCCGAGCCGCCGCCCAAGAGGTCGATTTTGACCACCGCCATCACCGAGCCCGAGTGGCCGTTGGCGCCGAAGATCGTGTTGTCGTAAAGATCGTAGTGACCGAGCACGGCAATTTCCGGGAAATAGCCGGGGCGGGCCGCCTTTTCCTCGAGCCGGCCGGCCTCGAGCTTGAGCCGTGCCGCCGCGAGGTCCTGTCGGTCCTCGAGGGAAGCCGAGATCCAGCTCCGGAGGTTCCCGACAACCGGTGTTGCCGGGGGCAGCGGCGTCAGCTCTCGCGGCAGGGTCTGGTCCACACCCATCTGGAAGTTGAGGGCCGCCAGCGCGAGGTTGGCGCCGTTCGCTGCCTGGGTCTCGAGGTCGTCCATCCGGGATAGGTAGACCCTCGCCTGGAGCACGTCGGCCTCGAGGATCACCCCCTGGGCGGCGTACTGCTCCGCAATCCTGACGTGCTCTGAAGTTGTGGCCCGTGCCTTCTCGAGCAGCGCCGTGTGTTCGCGAGCCTTGGCGAGGTTGATGTACGCCGTAATCGTCTCGAAGGTGACCTTCTCGCGGGTATGGGAGAGGGAACGCTCCTCCGCGGTCGCCATCGATTCGGCCTGTCCGATCCGCGCCGACAGCTTTCCGCCCGTGTACACGGGCAGCACCAGATCGACTCGTGTGATCCAGGTGGACAGGGGGTCGGGATTGTTCGGATCCGAGAGAAAGAACCCGTCCATGTCGAACCGGCCCTGGTTGAGGGTCAGGGCAAAGACCTCGGCGGGATTGTTGGTGTAGAGATAGGTTTCACTGAGGCCGATTTTGGGCAGACGGTGCCGTTTGCCGCCCTCGAGGCGTTCGGCCGCCGCCGCCGAACGTTCGCTCGCCGCCCTGATCTCGGGGTTGTCCGCCAGGGCGGACGCCACGGCCTCCTGGAGCGTCAGTTCGGCGGCCGGAGCCACGGTCGTCGTGAATGAGATGAGCATCGTGATGAAGAACCAGCGCATACATTCCTCCATATAACTATTTAGGAATATACAGAAATTCTACCAAGTGTCAAGCTCGAAGGGGGGAAATAGCCGTGGCAGCGAGAGCAGTCTACGACCGTTGTTGCCTCAATGCATCCTGCATCCTGCATCCTGCATCCTGCATCTTGTATCCTGCATCTTGTATCTTACACCCTGCACCCATGCAGCCAGTAATCCCGAAGGAAAACGCCCGAGACGTGCCGGCTAGATCGGTACCCGAATTTCCGGGTTGGTGGTCCCGTGGTCGGTGGTGAACTCCTCCAGCGCAAGGCTGGCGGTCGTGCCGCGGCCGGCGCCTTCGCTCGAAAGCTCGAGGGTGCCCCCCATCAGCTCGGCGAGCCGGCGCGAGATGGTGAGCCCGAGCCCGGTGCCGCCGCGTCGACGTGTGGTCGAACCGTCCACCTGGTAAAAGGAGGTGAAGATTCGCTCCAGCTCGTCGGCGGAGACGCCGATCCCGGTGTCCGAAACGCTGAAGATGATCTTCCGGTCGCGCCTCTCACTGGACACGGTGATGGTTCCGCCGCGTTCGGTGAACTTCAAGGCGTTGGAGAGAAGGTTGGTGAGCACCTGTGAGGTGCGGTCGCGGTCGGTCCAGGTGACGAGCTTGCTGTCGGCGCCGTCGATCCGGAACACCAGGCCCTTGCTCTTCATCTGGTGTTTGAACAGCGTCTCGACATCTTCGAGGACCGCGCGTACCGGTACCGGAGCAAAGTGGACCTCGAGGCGCCCGGCCTCGATCTTGGCGAGGTCGAGGACGTCGCCGATGATGTTGAGCAGGCTCTCCGCCGACTCGTGGGCGATCTTGAGGAACTCCTGCTGTTTTTCGGGGTCCTTCACCGCCCCGTCCATGATGAGGCGCAGAAAACCGAGGATGGCTGTGAGCGGGGTCCGCAGCTCGTGGGAGGTGTTGGCGAGGAACTCGGACTTCAGCCGCGATGCCTCGAAAGCCACGGCGCGTTGCTCGTCCAGCTCGCGCACCAGGCGGGAAAGGGAGACCGCGCCGCCGAGAAGGAACCCGACCTGGATCAGAAGCTCGATGTCCTTGACCGCGAGATCGAGTTGGCTCGAGGAGGTGGCGAGCAGCACGCCCTCCGACCGCCCGGCCGCCATCAGCGGCAGATAGCTCAGATGCCGGATATTGTGCTCCGAAGCCAGCCACGCGGCGAGCTCCGAGGGCAGCGCGGTCGAGGCCGGTGTCGTCTGTGGAGCGCCTTCGCTGAACGCCGCCCAGCACGGATGATCCCCGGCGGTGATCGGATGAAAGCGGTCCTCCTCAAACGCCTGCACGCCCGGTCCGGTGCCGGTTTCGAGCTTTAATCCGCTGCCATCCGGCAGCGGCCGGTAGAGCAGCAACGACCGCAGCGGGAGGAGCTCCCGCCCGGTTTCGAGAAAGTGCTCGAGGATCCGTTGCTCCTCGACCTCTCCGGCCAGGGTTTGCGCAAGGCCGGAGAGGAAGGCGAGTCGCGTCTGGCGTCCTTCGGCCGCGCGCCGGGCGAGGTGGAGGTCGGTGACATCGGTCGCTACCAGCTGGACCAGGGTTTCGCCGACCACCGGATCGACCACCGGGTGCATCTGGGTGTTGAGCCAATGAACGTCGCCGTTCGCATCCTCGACGCGCACCATTTCTTCCCACTGTCCCTTGCCACCCTCGAGCACCGCCGGGATGGCGGCGTAGACCTGCGGTCGGTGGTTGGGGTGGATGCGATCCATCCACGTGGGCGGGTCGTGGGGGTCACCCGTTCCCGCAGGGACCTGGAAGAGGTGACTTGCGGCCCGGTTTGCAAAGCGGATGTTGCGGTCGCGATCCACCGACAGAACCAACACCGGCAGCGAGTCGAGAAGGATCTCGACCCGGTGGCGGAGGCGCTTCAGACGATCCGAGAGTGCGGTCTGGGACTCCAACAAGGTAACGTTCTCGAAGACCGCACCGAGCGTCGGCGCGCCGAGGCTTAAGCCGAGGAGCACGTATCCCCACATGAAGGGTCTGTCAAACGGCTGGCTGGAGAACGAGAGGTCGATGTGCGCCATGGCGGTCAGGAGGAATGCGGCGCCGAGCCAGACCTCACGCGGTTGGCGTTGCTCGCGCCCGCCCAGCATAGGCATGACTGCGGCGAGGAGGAACATCGTTGCCAGACCGGCCTCCAGAGGAGCGATGCCCCGCACCAACTCGTAGTTACGCAGAGAGGAGATGATCGCCCACACGACGACCGCGACCGCGAGAGCGGCCGCGGTGCGCAGAGCGCGGGTCCCCGAGCTATCCTCCCTACCGCCGCGGAAGGTGAAGAGAAGAACCGCTGCCGCCAGGGTCTGGGAAATGACCCACGAAAATGCGACGAACGCATCGACGACAGCCTGCGATGAGACAAGCGCCTGGAGCGTCAACAACAACCAGAAGTGACAGGCGATTGGCAAATACACGTTCTTGACGTGGTGATCGAATGGGTCATGGAGAAGCTTCCAGCGAATGTGGAAGAACCAGGTTGCGAGAGTGGCCAGAAAGGCGTTGATGCCTGCAAGAAGAAGGTATTCGGTGCGGTCGCCCTGCCATTGGACGACGTATTGGAGCACCGCAATGCTGAGGCCCACGGCCACCGCGGCGAGCACCGCCACGAGGCGCACCCTCGGTCCGGCGATCTCGGTGGCGACAAACACCCTGCCGATCTTCATGACCTCGTAACCATGTTTCGATTTGCAATGGGCACGTAAAAAGTATAACTCCGGCCGATAAATCCTCGGAATTCTCTTCCGCACCATCGCCCAGGCCCGTGCTCTTGAGCAAGTGATCATCGCCTGTCACGGCGTAGCCCAGCGGGCGAAGCCGGATGGTGCAGGCGTCTCGCCTGCATATTCCGGCGTTCATGGAAGAGTAGTGTCTGCGGCGCCAAATCGCGGCGGCTGCTCTGAGGCAGGCGGGCCCGTTCGACGAGCAGGCCGGGTTACCGTTCGGATGGAGGCGGTGCGGTGAGGCGCCGGTAATCCCCCAGTACCTCTCGGGCGTGCGTTGCGGGGTCCACCTTCGGATACGCAACGAGGACATTTCCGTCGGCGCCGACCAGGTAGGAGATGCGCTTTGCGAACGGAATCAGGGCACGTGATGCCCCTACCTTCTTGGCCAGCGCGTGATCGCTGTCCGACAGCAGCCGGAAAGGCAGCGCATTTTTCTCGGCGAATTCCCGATTCTCCTCCGGTGTGTCGTAGGAAACGCCGACCACCTCGACTCCCAAATCCTGAAGCTCGGTCCAGCTGTCCCGCAGCTGGTTGGCCTCGAGAGTTCAGCCCGGAGTGTCGGCCTTCGGATAGAAAAAGAGCAGGAACGGTCGCCCTGCAAGGTCCGCGCTCCTGACGGCGGTGCCGTCATGGGCGGGGAGATCGAAGTCGACGAACGGATCTCCAACGGGAATCATCTTTCCTTCTCCTTCGGCATGGGTGATCGTGGCAGCACACAGCAGCAGTGCGAGCACGATCAGGAGGACCAGAATGGGTGAATATTTCATGACGTGTGTTGCAACGCGAAACGTGACCATAGCTATTCCATCTTGACCCGCAGCCCGGGTCCGCGTTAGCGTTAGGGCCGTCGAGAGTTCTGAGGAGGAATCATGGCAGGCAAGGCCGAGCTCGTGGACCGGGTCGCTGAACTCACCGGATACCCAAAGACGCAGGTGGCGATGACCTACGATCTCCTCTTCGAGCTCATGAGTGAGGCGTTGGCGGAAGACGACAAGGTGACGGTGCCCAACTTCGGCACCTTTCAGGTCACAGCCCGTCCGGCTCGCGCGGGCCGCAATCCCGCAACCGGAGAAGCGATCACCATTGCGGCCTCGAAGAGCGTGCGCTTCAAGGTTTCGAAGAATCTCAAGGAGGCGCTCTGACGAGCAGCCGTGAGGTGTCGGCTCACGGTGGGGAGGGGATAAACTCCCCTACGACGAAAACCGTAGGGGCGGGGTTTATCCCCGCCCACCGTGTTTCCTGCTAACAGCTAATGGCTTCCAGTGAGTCGCCGCCCCAGAAGTATTGAGAGCTGTTCGTCGAGAGACATCACCGGTTCTTCCTCGTCCGTGCTCCACGGCCATCGGACGACGGCGATCCTGGACTCGCTGGCATCGATGCTCGCCTGCGTCGTGGCCGCAACCATGTGCAGGGGAAGGCCATTCTGCACCTTGACCCTGACGGCGAGGCCGTTCACCCGTTCGCCTCCCGGCATGGTTCCCCGCATCACCCAGGCCTGCTGCTGGTTGAAGTTGTGCATCAGTCGGCCCATCGGTGAGTTCCACTCGGCGAGCCGTGCTTCCTCTCGAGGACTGGGTCTCGGCGTCAGCGGAATCTGGTCGAGGTTGAGGGAGAAACCCACATCCGCCGCCCCCGCGAGATTCGGTGCGATCATCAGCGCCATGACCGTGAGAATTCGTCGCACTATTAACTCCGAATCTCAATGTAATGCTTCTCCTTCCGGTTGGCCAGTCCGCCAGCTCGCATATCTCACCGGGTTGCCTCGCCGGCCGCAGCAGCAGGCTGGTGAGATATGCGGGCTCAACCGCTCGGGTACACTCGGTTGGTGGACGTGCGATTCACTCATCGGCCCCGCTCGTCGTTCTTCGTGCTGGTTGCGGCGGCGCTGACCCTGGGACTGGTCGTGGTGGTCGATGCCGGGACCGTCGACTACGAAATCGAGGTCAGCCTCGATCCGGCCACCCATCGTCTCCAGGCTTTTGAGCGAATTCGTTGGACCAATACGACCAACGCGCCCACCGACGAAATCTACCTCCACCTCTACCTCAATGCCTTCGCGAGCTCGGACACCACCTTCATGCGCGAGCTTGAAGGCAGCTCGCTGCGCAACCGGGTTGCACTGACCGATGGCTGGGGATGGGTGCGCATCGAGGGCATGGTCCTCGATGACGGCATCGATCTGATGCCGGGACTGGAGTTCGTGCGCCCGGACGACGGCAACCCCACCGACTTCAGCGTTGCGCGGGTGGCGCTGCCGCGGGTCGTCGAGCCGGGTGGCGTCGTCGAACTCGAGATCGGGTTCTCGGCTCAGCTGCCGCGGATCATCGCGCGCACCGGATTCGAGGACGACTTCCACCTCGTCGGCCAGTGGTTTCCAAAGCTTGGCGTTTTCGAGGGAGCGGAGGGGTGGAACTGCCACCAGTTTCACGCCTCGTCGGAGTTCTTCGCCGACTTCGGCGCCTACCGGGTGTCGATCACCCTCCCCCAGGACTGGGTTCTCGGTGCGACCGGGATCGAGGTCGGGAGCGCGCCGGCGGATGACGGACGGCGGACGGTGATCTACCGCGCCGAGCGGGTGCACGACTTTGTCTGGTGCGCGGCGCCGCCGGATCTGATGGAGGTCGTGGAGACCGACTTCTCCCCCGGCCGCGACGTGCCGATGCAGTGGCTCGAACGAGCGCAGTCTCTGCTCGGTCTGAGCGCTGCCGAGCTCGAGCTGCCGCCGATGCGGCTGCGCCTCATCGTGCCCCGCTCTCAGCGAGTCCTTGCCCCGCGGATGGTGCGGGCGGTACGGCTCTCGGTCGCATGGTTCGGTCTCTTCTACGGCCCCTACCCCTACCCGCAGGTGACGATCGTATCGCCGCCCGTAGGCGCCGAGGAGGCCGGTGGCATGGAGTACCCCACCTTTTTCACAACCGGCGCCCACCGCCTCGACGCCTACCCCCCGTTCTCCTGGTCGTCGGACATCGAGGCGGTGACGGTGCACGAGTTCGGCCACCAGTACTTCCAGGGAATGCTCGCCTCCAACGAGTTCGAGCGGGGATGGCTCGATGAGGGCGTCAACACCTATGCCGAGCTCGAGTGCATGACCGCGATCACGGCTGACGGGCTGGTGCCGGAAATCCGGCCCTTTCCCTACTGGGGTGCCGAGCGCCTCTCACTGGCGGTTCCCAGGGTGCCGGTCAAGGTGGCCATGAGGGCCTGGGAGTACCGGCGGCGTTGGACCTATTACCTCGCCTCGTACGCCAAGACCGCGGTCGCCCTGCGCACCGTCGAGGGTCTGATCGGCCCCGAGGCGATGGCCCGCGGCCTGCGGTTGTACTTCGACCGGCATGCCTTCCGCCACCCCTCGGGTCGTGATCTGGTGACCGCCCTGAGCGATGCGGCGGGGCAGGATCTGGGCCCGTTCTTCGAGCAGGCGATCTGGAGCGATGCCGTTCCCGACTGGGCCGTGACATCGGTGCGCCAACGTTCGCCGAAGACCGCCGGGGGATTTTTCTGGGACGGCGGCGAGTGGCGCGTGATCGAGGAGAAGGAGGCAGGCGGCGCCGACGACGGGCAGAGCAATGCCGACAATTGGCTGGTGGATGTCGAGCTGGCACGGCTCGGCGATTTTATCGGCCCGGTAGAGGTCGAGCTGACGTGGGCCGACGGCAGGTCGGAAAGGCGCACGTGGGAGGGTGAGGAACGCTGGGTGCGCTGGAATATCGAGGGGCCGCAGCGGCTGGCGCAGGTGGTTGTGGATCCCGACGGCGTGTGGGCACTCGAGACCCGGCGCGCCGACAACTACTGGCGGGATGAGCCGGCCCGCGCGGACCACCCTCTGTGGTGGGTGCGCGAGGTTCTCGGCGTTGCCGGCAAGATCTTCCTGAAGTGGAGCTGAGAGTGATCGAGACGCCCTCTCCGATTTCCGGATTTCGCCACGCGCTGCGGCTGCGCCGATTGGTTGGGGCGGTGTGGCTGGTCTCGATGGCAGTCTTCCTGCCCGCGCAGCTGGTGGTGAATCTGGCCGCCGGCGCGACCCGCGCCGACCTTCCGGCCCGGTCCTTGCCGCCCGGCGACAGCATCCTGATTCTGGTCGAGCTGATCCGTCCGGTCGCAGGCCCGCTCGCCCTCGCGCTGATCTCTGGAGGTCTCGCCCTTATCGCATGGTCGGTGCTGTGGCACGGCGGCATCGTGCGATGGTGGTTTGGCGCCGGCGCAACCCGCGTCCGACTTTCAGAGATTCTCGGCCACGGGGTCGTCTGGTGGTGGCGTTACGCCCGGCTCGTGCTGGTTGCCGTCACAGTCACCGCGGCAATGCTGGCGGCGATCTGGCTCGCGCTCGAGTCCCTCATCCATACCGCCGAGAGGACCGGCGCCGGGGGGCGTTCGGGCGTTCTCCTGGCGGTGGGCCTCGTGCTGACCGCGGTGGTGCTGATCGTGTGCTGGCTCTCGACCCTCCGTGGGGCGTGGCTGCTCGGAGAGTCCGGACGCCGGTCGGCGGTGGTGGCATGGCTGCGCGGTTTGGGCGCGAGCCTCCGGCAACCCATCCGCTCGCTCTTCACGCTCGTGCTGTGGGCCGTGCCTGGCCTCGCCCTGCTCGCATTGCCCGTCGTGGTGGAGGGTCCCACGGCCGAACTCGCACTTCTGCTGGCCTGGCTCGGGAGCACGTTTTGCTGGGTCGCGCTCTACCTCTCCTTCGCGCCGCGGGAGCTGTCCGAGGAGTGGTACCGGAGGATGCAGGAACGAGCCGCCGCGCGCACGACCCAACCGCCCGAGCCATCCGACGGGCACGTCACGCAGCGTTTTCCTACGCAGTCGTAGAAACCAGTGGTCAGTACGGCTCATGTCCCATGACAGCAATCGCTATCGCTATCGAAATGTACGCCACCCATCTGAAGTTTCGATACCGATAGCGATTGCGATAGCGACCGACACGTCAGACGCGGACACAGGACCGCCACAAATCCCTTTCAACCCATGATGACAACTTTTCCTCAGGACTTGACACGATTCCTGGTCACTGATCACTGATAACCGATCACTCTCTCCGGGCAGGCGGAGAAGTCAGCTATTTCACGTCCTTCAGACGTTTCGGCGCCGCAGCCAGCACCTCCGGCGGGCAGCCGGTAGCGAAGAGCTTGAAGTTCTCGATGTAGCGTGCGACGAGGGCGTCGTAACGCTTCCAGTATTCGTCCTTATTACCCCACGAGGTCGAGGGGTCGAGGACTTCCTCGGGAACGTCTGGACAGGACAGCGGCACCTCGAATCCAAAGAGCCTGTCCTTCCGGAACTTCACCTTGTCGAGCTTGCCCTCGAGGGCGGCGTTGAGCAGGTTGCGAGTGTGGCGGATCGAGATCCGTTTGCCCGAGTTCCAACCGCCGCCGACCCAACCGGTGTTGACAAGCCAACAGGTGGTGGCGTGCTGGAGCATCTTGGCGCGCAGCAGGTCGGCGTAGGTGAAGGGGTGGTGAACCATGAACGGCGCCCCGAAGCAGGCCGAAAACGCGATTTCGGGCTCGATGCCGAGGCCGATCTCGGTGCCGGCGATCTTCGAGGTATAGCCGGAGATGAAGTGGTAGACCGAACGCTCGGGGTCGAGGCGGGCGATCGGGGGCAACACCCCCTGTGCATCGCAGGTCAGGAGGATGACGTTCTTGGGGTGCGACTGGACCATGGCATCGGGCACCACATTGGGGATGAAGTCGAGCGGATAGGCGGCACGCGTGTTCTCGGTGAAACGGTCGTCGTCGAGGTCGAGGCGGCGCGAGGTCGGGTCCTGGACGACGTTCTCGAGGATCGTGCCAAAGCGACGAGTGGTGGCGTAGATCTCGGGCTCGTGCTCGGCCGACAGCCGGATGACCTTGGCGTAGCAGCCGCCCTCGAAGTTGAAGACGCCGGTTGACGACCAGCCGTGCTCGTCGTCGCCGATCAGCCGGCGCTTGGGGTCCGCCGACAGGGTGGTCTTGCCGGTTCCGGAGAGGCCGAAGAAGAGGGCGACGTCGCCGTCCGGGCCGACGTTGGCCGAACAGTGCATGGCCAGCACCTCACGGAGAGGCAGCAGATAGTTCATCACCGTGAACATGCTCTTCTTGATCTCACCGCCATAGCTCGAGTTGCAGATCAGGGCCAGCCGTTCGGCGAAGTTGAGGATGATGGCGGTATCGGAACGGGTGCCGTCGATTCTCGGGTCGACCTTGAACGATGGGGCCGCGATCACCGTGAAGTCCGGGACGTGGTCCTGGTACGCATCCTGCGTCTTGGGGAGGATGAACATGTTGCGGGCGAAGATCGCGTGCCAGGCGTCCTCGGCGATCACTCGGATGGGCATCCGGTATTCGGGGTCGGCGCCGATAAAGCAGTCCTGGACGAAGAGCTCCTCGTCCTGGAGATACGCCTGCACTCGGGAGTAGAGGTTCGAGAACTTCTCGGGCGTGAAGGGACGGTTGTACTCGCCCCACCAGATCTTGTCCTCGGTCGACGGCTCGCGGACGACGTACTTGTCCTGGGCGGCACGAGCCGACCACTTGCCGGTGTTGACGACCAGCGGGCCGCCGTGGGCGACGAAACCCTCCTTACGGAATGTGGCCTCCTCGTAAAGAGCCGGCACGGGCAGGTTCCAAAACACGCGATCGAGGTGGACCAGACCGTGATTCTTCAGACCGTAGCGGCTCTTAAGATCCCCGGCCTGGTCGGTGGCGGGCGTCTTGAACTTCAGGTATTTGCTCATGTCCAGTCCCTCACCAGCTTGCGCTCACCGATGTAGAGTTCGTTGGGGGCGTTGGGGTCGAGCGCCCACTTGATGCGCTCGACGCCCTCGATGATTTCCTTGATCGAGCCGCAGAAGCTGAGTCTGAGGTGGCCTTCCTTGCCGAACTCGACCCCCGGCACGGTCACCACCTGCACCTTTTCGAGCAGGAACTCGGAAAGCCTGACCGAATCCTTGTCATAGTGGCTGAAGTCGGGGAAGGAGTAGAAGGTGCCGCCTGGCTCCTCCAGCCGCACGCCGTCGAACGATCGTAGCTGCTCGACGAGGACGTTGCGGTTGTTCTCGAGCGTCGTGCGCAGGCTGTCCACCGATGACTGGACGCCGTTGATGGCGGCGGCGGCGGCGTGCTGGAGCACTGCCGACGGCCCCGAGGTCTCGTGGCCCTGGATGTTGGTCATGACCTCGATGAGCCTGGTGTTGCCCACCGCCCAGCCGATGCGGAAACCGGTCATGGCGTACTGTTTGGAGACCCCGTTGATGATGATCAGCTTGGAGTTGTCGGTGCGGTCTTTGGCGTAGTCATAGGCGTTGACCCGCTGGCGGCCGTCAAAGATCAGGCGGTGGTAGATGTCGTCCATGATCAGCCACAGACCGCGCTTCTCGCACAGCTCGACCACGTCCTTGACGAAGTCCTCCGGGTAGACCGCACCCGACGGGTTGTTGGGGCTGTTGAGGATCACCGCCTTGGTGTAGGAGCCGATGACCTGCTCGATGTCCTGGATGCGCGGGATGAAGCTGCCGTCCTCGGGATGGACCGGCACCGGCACCGCGCCGACGAGCTTGACCATCTCCGGATAAGACACCCAGTAGGGAACCGGAAAGATGACCTCTTCCTGTGGGTCGAGGATGGCGTGCAGGGCCGACATGATGGCCTGTTTGGCGCCGCCCGAGGCCATCACGTTCTCGGGCGCCGGCCGCCAGCCGTAGAAGTCCTCGGTGTAGCGGATGATCGCCTGCTTGAGCGCGGGGATGCCGTCCGGCGGGGTGTACCGCACCTCGCCCGAGTTGACGAGCGCGGTCGCGGCGAGGATCGCATCCAGCGGCGCCTTGCCCTTGGGTTCGCCACCGCCGAGGTGGATCACCGGGTCGCCCTTGGCTCGCAATATGGCGGCGACCTCGTTGAGCTTGAGGGTGGCGGACTCGCCGATCGACTTGGCGATCAAGGAGAGGCTCATGATTGCCACTTCCCTTCTGCCGTCGCTATCCGCGACGGGCCCCGGATTATCGCAAATGGTTGTGAAAAAATCCACTAAGACTTGTGCCCGCCCACCGTCCGCGGGCCGGGCCCGCGGCCACGGTCGCTCACAGCCGTGCCCTCGGAACGCAAGCGTTCCTCGGTCCCCGGCGGGCTACTTCCTGGCGAACGACGCTCCCCACCCACCTTTTTGTGATCGCGCCGATTCCGGACCTCTGGCCGCGTTTTCCTTCCTCCGCTCGGTCGGGATGGCCGGACGGCCTGAGCCCGCATTTCTCACCAGCTTTCTGCTACGGCCCGCCTGCGCCGCAATCTGGCGGTCGCAAGCGACCGCCAGCTCACGACGTCTCGCGGCCCTCGCGACGAGGCCCTCCGCAACAGCGCCACGCCGACTGGGGCTTCCCGGCAGACGATATAGGCTGCGGGACGCCAAATTCGAAATTCGAAATTCGAAATTCGAAATCTTCGAGGGTTGACGGTCTCCCTGGAAATGCCATGCTGTGAGACGGGGACGAGATTGGAGATCGCATGATTGAACGCCTCGGACGGCATGGGGCGCGGGTGAGGGACCTCAGGCGACGGGTCAAGCGCCGTCGAGACGATGAGGTGATCGTCGACGGCCGGCGTTTGGTGGACGATCTGGTGCGGTGGGGGGTGCCGATCCGCGAGCTCTACCTCATCCCGGAGCTCGTTGCCGAGTCCCTGACCGCCGCGTGGCGTGCGGTGGCGTCGAGCGTCTTCGAGCTCGAGCCGGCGGTCCTCGCCGATCTCGCTCCGACCCGCAGTCCGCAGGGAGTGCTGGTGGTGGCCGAAACGCCGCGATGGCCGCGGTGGTCGGGGGAGCGGGGCGTCACCCTGTGGCTCGACCGAGTCCAGGACCCCGGCAATCTCGGCGCGATCGTGCGCTCGGCGGCCGGCCTCGGCGCCGCCGCCGTGCTCTTGTCTCCGGGCTGTGCAGATCCCTTTGCGCCGGCCGCAGTACGGGGATCGGCCGGTGCCGCATTCCGCCTTCCCGTCGAGCGTGAGGTGACGGTGGAGCGTGCGGTCGAGCGGCTGCGCACCTCCGGCGGCGAGGTGTGGGCGAGTGGCGCCAAGGGAACGCCGATGTCGCTCTGGCGCCCCGCCGAGCCCTGCCTCCTCCTGGTCGGCGCCGAGGGCGCGGGACTCACGCCCGAAGTCGCCGGGTTCGCCGACGGCACCGTCACCATTCTCATGAACCGTGACGTGGAGTCGCTCAACGTCGCCGTCGCCACGGGAATCCTCCTTCAGCACCTGCGGTTTGATTGAACCACAGAGGGCACAGAGCGAAACACGGAGAGATGGTCGGGAACTCGAAGCGTTTCATATTTTTTTAAAAAGATTTTGATAGCTCATCGTCTTGCCAGAGGTGAGATTTTCTGCCATAATATCAGGAAGGTGACAGATTATGCAAATTAAGACACGACTTGGATCCGATGGCAGGATCGTGCTGCCGGCGGTGGTGCGGCGCGCCCTGGGGCTACGTCCCGGCGATCAGCTGATCGTCGACGTAGAGGGTCGGGAGATCCGTCTGGTGACCGTCGCCGAGGCGGCCCGGCGTGCCCAAGAGCTGGTACGCCGTTACGTCGACCCTGGCGAGAGCCTTGCCGAAAGTCTCGTCGCCGAACGGAGGAGGGAATCGGCAGATGACTAGCCCGCTTTTCTCGCCGGGTTTCGTCGCGAGGGCGGCGAGGTGCAGTGCCCAACGGTGTTTTCGACCCGAGGGGCGCGCAGTCGTACTTCGCAGTACGTCGAGCACACCGAGGCGAGAAAACGACGCTGGGTGCGGTGCATCGCCGGCCGCAGCAGAAACCCGGTGAGAAATGCGGGATAGTGCCGTGCTGGATGCCTCCGCGCTCCTGGCCCTCCTCCAGGGAGAACCGGGGAGCGACCGGGTGCTCGAGACCCTCCCGGGGGCTCTGGTGTGCTCGGTCAACCTCAGCGAGGTGGTCGCCAAGCTCGCCGGGCATGATATGCCCGAAGCGGACATCCGCACCGCCCTCAACCTGGGCCTGGAGATTGTCCCCTTCGACGAGGTCCTGGCATGGGCGGCCGGGCTCCTCCGCCCCCGGACTCGAGGCGCTGGCCTCTCCCTAGGCGACCGGGCTTGCCTCGCCCTGGCCCGCTCCACATCTTTTCCTGCCCTCACAGCGGACGCTGTTTGGGCCACCCTCGACCTGGGAATCGAGATCGCCGTCATCCGGTGAGGGGCCGTCGCCGCCGGAATCCTCCT
>SDBS01002412.1_pt1 | contig 18690 bp, 9 predicted proteins | sample 2277091 | NCBI WGS metagenome assembly SDBS01 (sample SAMN10404972, study PRJNA504765) | marine sediment metagenome | isolation source: marine sediment core GS10_PC15, 163 cmbsf | place: Arctic Ocean: Southern Knipovich Ridge | collected 2010 | reverse complement strand
GTGATGCGCGATCACCGCGTCGGCGCCGGCCTCTGCCATCCGGCGCAGTTCCTTGACCATATACGGCGGCGGCATGGGCGACCGCTCTCTGCCGCCGTGGTAGATCACCAGGACAATGTCCGCCTGGCTTCTCAACTGGGCGATTCGCCCCTCGAACTCGTGGACCTCGAAAACACACGCACCGGGCGAACCTTCAATGGAGCTGGATTCCTCGCCCTCGGCGCCGTTGAGGATGGCGATCTTGGCGCCCTTGAATTCGTGGACGAGCGGCCGGTGGGCCTCCTGGTCGTTCAAGCCGCCGCCGACGGTGACCATGCCGGCCTCTCGCAGCAGCCAGAGGGTGTGCTCCAGGCCTTCCGGCCCATAATCGAGGCAATGGTTGTTGGCCAGGCAGGCGATGTGGAATGGAACCGTTTTGAGAGATTCCACGCAGCCAGCGGGGGCTCTGAGGTTTGGGCCGTCCTTTGGGACCGCCTGGCCCCGGTCGCCAAGGACGGTCTCCACGTTGACGATCCGCAGATCGCTTTTGCGCAGGATCTCCAGCAGGTCGCCGTAGATGCCCTCCGGCTCGGCCAGCATCAGCTCGTCGTAGCCGTTGCAAGGCGCCCAGTCGCCCGTTATGGTCAGCCGCCAATCCGGCTCCGGGCCGCCACTCTCAGCACGCCAAGAGCCTTTCTCCCAGTCAATAGACATCGCAACTCCTTCGAACAGTAAAAGGCCCCATACCAATACCGGTTCCGGGGTTTCCAGTCACGTTGAAATTCTTCTCGGTGCTCATGGGAGCAATCCCAATTCCTTCTCGACCTGCCACATCTCTTCGAACATTTCGCGAATTTCATTCAAGCTCAGCACGGCAGCGGTGAGCGGGTCGAGGGCGACGGCCAGAAAGGCCGACTCCCTGTCACCTTTCAGCACCGAGCGCACTGCGAGTTCCTGGACAGCGATGTTGGCCCGGTTGAGCGCGGCACACTGAGGCGGCAGGTCGCCGACGCGGCAGGGGTGAATCCCCTCGCCATCGGCCACGCAGGGCACCTCCACACAGCAGCCTTCCGGCAGGTTCGTGATGAACCGTTCGTTCATCACGTTGCCGTTGAACCGAAACGGCTTGTTGGTTACGAGGGCCTCGATAATGCCAGCGGCATATTCCTGAGAGGGCTTCAGCTCGGGGATTTCCCAGGTGTCCTCCTCGTCGAGCCATGGTCGCGGTTCTTCAACATATTCCGGCTCCGACATGTGCACCGGGGTGCTTTTTAGTTCGAAGCGGTCGAGGAGCTCTTGCGTTCGACGGAAATAAGGCATGTATTCCGAATCGTGGTTGGGGCCCTCCGTGGAGAAATAGCCAAAATGCTTGAATATCTCGAATCGAACGGCCTCACAGAAGCCTCGCTCGTTTCGTAAATTCTTCGGATCGGCGATCGCCTGCCGGAGCTTCGGGTAGGCGTCCTCATTGTTGTGCGTGAACTTCAGGAACCACGCTAAGTGGTTGATCCCGGCGACCAGGAAGTCGCATTCCTCATAGGGCGCGCCGATCAGCCTGGCCAGGTACTCGCTGGTGTGCTGCACGCCGTGGCAAAGGCCGACGTTGCGGACTGAAGAGGCGGCCGAATGAAGCCAGGTCAGCATTGCCATCGGGTTGGTATAGTTCAGCAGCAGGGCGTCCGAACAAAGTCTTTCGATATCGCGGCAGAACTCCAACTGGGTCGGTGCCGTTCGCAGAAAACGAAACACCCCGCCCGGACCGACCGTGTCGCCGACCGCCTGATCGAGTCCGTACTTGCGAGGGATGTTGATTTCATCGGCGAACGGCCGGCCCCAGTACGCCGGTCCGCCCACAGATACGGACGTTATGACAAAGTCGCTTCCGGGCAGCAGTTTGGCTCTTTCAGTGTCCCACTCGACTTTCGCCGGCAGGCCGTAGGCGTCGATGACGCGGCGGACGTATCTGGCAACCTTTTGGAGCTTCTCGCCGTCGAGATCGCATAGAGCAATTGTCGAATCCTTGAGAGGATCGCGCGAAAGGATATCCATTGAGAGCTTCCCCCCAAACCAGCTGCCTGCCCCGATAATGACAATCTTCGTCACGTGTTTCTCCCTATGAAATCCTACCCCGTGCCGAGCGCAATCCTCATCGCTTCGGGACCTTGCACGAGAAGCGCCTCATCTCCGTTCGAACAACGGCCTCAGCGACCTTGCTGCTGATTCTAGCCGATTCGGCCGGAGATTCATGCGCTGTTTTTGAAGGTTTTGTCCTTGTCGTGCGTCGGCGTTTTCCGGATGTTTCGCGTGAGAGGTCCGCTTGCGCCACGAAAAGCTCTTGAATCCGTCCGACCAACAGGATATGCCTCTTCTGACGCAAGCCGATCCGCGCTGAATGGAGACGCCTGTTCGCGCATTTCTGTGCAGAGTTTGACTACAAGGGATTCTGCCTCACGAAAGTGCCTGGCGGCAAGACGCGAAAGCAGGCGACTGCACAAATGAGGTCCTTCAACCATCCCATCCTCGTTGCGCCCCTCGCATCGTTTTTGGGCGTTACGGCGGATTGTGCCGCCCAAAACCTTGTCAAGAACGGCGGTTTTGAGGTTCTCGAAAACGGCCTGCCGAGCCACTGGAAGGTCCATCTGCAAGGTAAGTGGATGGGAAGGGTCGAGAATTCCAGGATCGTTTCGGTCTGCTCGGACGCCCGCACGGGCAAGCGGGCTTTGGCCATCGACACCACGGCTCTCAACCCGGCCGCCAAGATCACCGACGAGCTCCGCACACCGAACGACGTGAAATACGTCATCCACATCACACAGGCCGTAAAGCCGATCAAGCCGAGCGGCTGGTATCTCGTGAAATTCCGCGTCAAATCGGATGGTGTGGCCATAGACGAGATGGCCGAGCTGCTGGTGGACATAAAGCCCTGGCTGCCGGTTGTGAACGACGAGCCAGAGAAATGCCATTGGTGGCGGCTTCGCAGGTATGAAGGCAGGCTGGCGCTGTACCAGGCATTCAAGACCGACGGAAAGTACCACGAGTACGTGATCCTTAAGGAAATGTACCCCTCCACGGAGGCCCTCGAAGTCGGAATACGCATACGAGCGCCCTGGACGGGCAGGATCGTCATCGACGATATAGAGCTCCAGGAGGTCAACCCCGCCGGGGACATGAGCAAGATGGAAAAGCTCCTGGCGATGCGCTCGGCCAGGCCGCTGAAGAAGCTCCGCCGGCTGAATCGCCAAACCGCACTGGCTGAGAACGCAAAGGCCCTTGCGGCGATACTGATTCCGCAGGGGTCGGCCTACCAGCCGCTCGGCGAGAAAATCCAGGCCAAGGTCGGTGAACTTGCCGGCACGGTGCTGCCGGTGGTTACCGAGCTGTCGGATGTCCCGCCCGGCCGAAACATCGTCGCAGTCGGCTCGATGATGAACAACGACCTTGTGGCTCGCCTGCACTTCAACTCCTACGTCAAGGCGGACGCCGAGACACCCGGGGCCGGCGGACATCTCATCTGGACCGTCGCGGAGCCCTATGGGCTTGCCAAAAAGCAAAATGTGATCGTCGTGGCCGGCAGCGATCTGGCCGGCCAGGCCGCCGCCGTCGATGCCTTTTGCCGGCTCCTTGCCAAGCACACAGCCGGCAAAACGATTACGCTCCCCTTTCAACACACAATCACCCCAAGACAAACTATCCCCGACCGCGAGCGCAAGGTGAACAGGAAGGCGTGGGGATTTAACGTCAAACGCGAGCCGCTGTCCGGTTTTTCCAAGTGGTTCTTTCCTCGCTGGCTGGCCACGGGCGAGATGGAGATCGCCGAGCTGGCACGGCAGGAAATCCTCAGCATCGCCGAGCGATATCTCGACAACCCCTACACGCAGAGCCTTTGGGATACGTATGAGGTCGGCTTTGCCTGGGACAGCATCGAGGAAGCGCCGGTCTTTTCCGATGAAGACCGCCTCAAGATCACGAATTTCCTGCTGGCCTACCTTCACATGCGCCCGCAGATGACATCGGACTGGCACCGCATGGTGCCGCGCCTGGCGGTCAACCCCACCTGGAACCACCAGGCCAAGAGCCTCTCGGGCGTTTACACGCTGGGCAGGTACTTCAAGCGTTTCTACGGCGAGACCGACGGTCGGTACGATTACTACCTGGCCGCCGCCCGCAACGCCTTCGAACAGCAATTGCCCTATTTCAAGCCGCAGGAGAACTCGGGCAACTACTGGCTGATCACGATGCGCTTCGCGCATTCGTACTATCTTGGCGAATGGGACATGCGATTCTTCCAAAACGGCTCGATGCGCCGCTATGCCGAATACTGCGCGACCGTTTCCAACAACAAGGGGGCATTGGCCGGCTTTGGCCATACCTATTTCTGCTACCACGGCTGGACAGGGCGGCTGTTCGGCGGTCCTTGGGAGGCGCCGTTGGCCTTTTGGTACTATCGCGACGGGCGAATGCTCTGGTGGCTGGAGCACGTCAAGCTCAGAGGATACAAGAATATCTATCATCAGGACGTCGAGCCGGTCGAATGGACAGAGCTGCTCGGCGTCAGGAAGGCGCCCCTGGAAAGAGGGCTTTACGATCCACGCAGCGGCCTGGCGCTATGGGGAGCCAACGGCACGGCCACATACGCGCCCGTCGGCGACGTCAAATACGAGGAGACTTTCGATAAGATTTCTTTTCGGGAAAACTGGGATCCCGACGGCCAGTACATGCTCCTCGAAGGCAACGGGCGAGGCATACACTCCGGAAAGGCGACCAACCAGATCTGCAAACTGTCGATCCTCGGCGAGGACCTTCTCATCGGCAGCACATACCGCGGCAACAATGTCCGAGCCAATTGCAGCGTGATCGCGGTTAAGGACGCGGACGTAAACGACCCGGCCGTCAAGGGCGCGGGCAAGACCTTTTTCCGCCGATGGGCCCCGCTGGCCAGGAAGTACCCGCCTTACGCCGCTCTGGCCGCGATGGCGGAACTGCCGCGAAGCGGCTTTACGCGGACGTCCCTGCGCGGCCACCTCGGCGGCACGGACTGGCACCGCAACGTATTCTGGCTGAAGGGCAAGTACTTCGCGCTGATCGACGAGATTGCGGCCAAAGATTCCGGCAGCTATTACGTCGAATCGAACCTCAGCACCTGCCCCCAGCCAACGGGAAGGTGGGCGCGCCTGACGCCGCGGACTTCGCGGCTGCTCGAGGACAATCGCGGATTCGAAATAACCTATGAAACCCCGCGCGTAACCAAGCACTATATCCTCACGGACGGTGCTTCCAAGGTCGTGGCCGATCCTGGCAAGGCTCGAGATATCACCAAGATCATCCTCCGGCAGGTTCGTAAGGATGAGAAGCTCGCAGCCGGCGAGAAGCTGACGTTCATCAACCTGATGTACGGCGACCGCAAGGACGAGAGGAAAAACTATCGCCTGCGGCGCATCGGCCTGACAGAGGGGCTGATCTTTCAAGGCGGCAAGTGCGTGGCGTACTTCGGCTGTGGTCAGCGCGGGCAGACCAAGGCGATCCTGCCCATCGAGGCTAAGATGTTCCTGCTGGCAGATGGTATGCTGGCCGTCGTCGACGGCACTTCGGCGGGTGATTTCTTCAAAAGCGAACAGCCGGTTTCGCGCGAGCTGGAGGTCAAGGCGGCTGAGAATCTACTGGCCGAACTCGCCCGCCTATCGCGATAACGGAAATGGCCCCAGAAAGGACAGGAAAGATGATGGGAATCGAAGGAATGAAGACGGTAGCGCTTTGGGCCGCTGTGCTGATGGCTTTTGCTGCGGCGACGTGTTGCGCGGCAACCCGAGACGTCGTGACGGATATCCCAGGTGAAGTCCTTGTGCTGGAACCTGCCGACCGCCCGGACGCCTGGAACGAAAAGGCCCTTGGCGGCAACTCCGTGGGCGTTGCGGCGGAGACGGAGCTTGTCATGGAAGGCGGCGGAGCCGTGCGCTGGAAGTGCGCCGGCAATGAGAGGGAGCGATTCGGCTTCGCGCTGCGGGAAGGCAGTCGCGATTGGTCCAATTACGACCAGGTGCAGTTCTGGTGCTATTCCCAGAAGGACACCACCGCTTCCCTGCGCCCCTTGGTCCGGCTCGACGGGGCCGAATACAGGATGGCCTTTCGGATCGAGTGGGTCGGCTGGCGGCTGGTTACACTTCCCCTGAGGAGCTTCGGTAAGGACGACAGTTGGGCGGAGGTGAAGGACTTCGGCAAGGAGGTGAACTGGAAAAGCGTTCGCAGCTTCGGCTTTGAGGAACACACGTATTACCAGATGGGTTTCTATCCGCTGGTCGATACGGACCTGACCGTTGACAGCGTGGTGCTGACCAGGAAGATCCTCGAAGGCAGCCTGAAAAACGAGACCGGCACGCAGACCGGGCCGATCACCTACAAAGCTCGAATCAAAAACCTTTCAGAGGCATCGAGGACCTGCATCCTTACCGTCACCCAGCAGCGCCTCGGCGAGCCGTCGCGAGAGATCAAAGTGGACGTCTCGCCGGGCCGACTGGAGATCGAACCCGGCGGTGAGGCCGTCGCGGAAGTGACGTTCACGGTTCCGCAGGAGCTGATGTCAAAGCCGCTGGCCCTGCGCGACCTGGTGGTGAGTGTGAATGTCACACTGACCGAACACGTCATGCCGCAGCTGGAGTTTCGCGTTCCCTGCCGGAGGCTGTTCTTCGATACGATTCCATCCGAGCATCCGCGGCTCTATTTCAACGCCGAGGGTCTGGAGGCCCTGAAGAAGCGCATCGAGACCGATAAGCGCACGGCCGAGCTGTGGAAATCCGTTCTCGAACAGGCCGATTCGCTGGCCGGTAAGGACCTCGTCGAGCCCCGCGACAAGAGGAAGGTATTGGAGCCCATTCGTGAGCTGTCGCTTGCCTACCTGATCACCGGGGAAGAAAAGTACGCCGCTAAGGTTCGCCAATACGTCGAGCGCGGGTTGGAGATGGAGGCCCTGAACCACTCACAGAAGCCCACCGCGCCTCGGGCGACGAATCTGGCCACCGGGCATCACGTGATGAGCCTGGCTATCGCCTATGACTGGCTCTACGACTTCTGGACCGACGAGCAGCGCAAGGCACTGCGAAGGCAGTTTATCGACAAGGGCCTGGAGCCCCACCGCGCCGACTGCCAGGACCGCTACGCCTGGGGCCATCGCTTCAGCTCCAACTGGACTGCCGTGGTCAGCGGCGGCAGCGGGGTAGGGGCGATGGCCGTGCTTGGCGACGAGCCGGATGCATCGCTCTGGGCGGAGTTCGCCACGGACCGCATGGAGCACATCGCCGAGATCCAGGGCATCGACGGCGGAACCTACGAGGGCACGAGCTACTGGAACTACAACATGCGCTTTTGCGACTTCTTCACCGACGCTCTGCGCACCGCCACGGGCGGGCGGATCAATCTCTTCCGCGAGCAGCCGTTTTTCCGCAGGACCTGCGATTTCTACCTGGGCTCTCTGATGCCGGAGGGCCAGTGGGCCAACTTCGCCGACGCCTGGCACAACGGCCACTACAGAGGGCCGATCGCCTCGCCCTCACTCAACGCCCATTTCCTTCGGATCGCCTCGGAGTTCAAGGACGGCTACCTGCAATGGAAGGCAAAGAACGCCGAGCCGGGTCTGTTTAGCCTCCTTTGGTATGATCCGTCGGTCGAGCCGGTCGAGAAAGAGACCCGCCCGCTGGCCCAGCTTTTCCGCGGCCCGCAGTATGCGATCTTGCGTGCGAGCAACGAGGGCGTGGACGCAGCAGCCCTGGCCATCAAGGCCGGCAGCAACAGCGAAGACCACGGCCACTTCGACGTTCTGACCTTCGTGGTCAGCGGCTATGGTTATCAGTTGGCGGCCGACTATTGGCCTTCCAAGTATTCCGCCCCGGACTATTTCGGCTTTACCCGCCACCACAACAAGCGGGCCGCGACGTTCGGGCACAACTGCATCCTCGTGGACGGACAGAGCCAAATCTGGGGCCGCGAGATCGAAGCCCGCTTTGATGAATTTTTCCACTCGCCCGCGGCCGATTACCTCCAGGTCGACGGCAGCAAGATGTATCCGCCCGAGCTGCTGAGCAAATGGAAGCGTCACGTACTGTTCGTGCGGCCGAGCTATTTCGTGATGTGGGACGAAATGGCCTCGCCCAAGCCGGTCGAATACCAGTGGCGAATGATGACCTGGGGCGAGCAGCGCGAGCCGCCGCGGATCACCGACCACGGCGCCTTGGTGACGGTCTGCGCGTACCAGAAGCGGCCGGACAAGGCCGCCCAGTTGAAACTGGCGCAGGTCTCCTGGAAGGTTCCGCACAGCACGTTCGTCGATCGATTCGTCTTCGACCCGCAGATAGACCGCCTGGAAAAGGACAAGAGGCAAAACTTCTTCCTCAAGACCTACGCGAACGAAAAGACCGACAACTGGACGCTGCTGACGATGCTCTTCCCGGTGGACAAGGCCGACAGCAAAGGCCGGGGCGACTTTGAGCCAATCCGGTCCGAAGGCGTGATCGGGGCAAAGATCTCCGACGTTAAAGACCCCGCCGGCCCGGACATCGTGCTGGTCAACCTTGCTGGCGAGGAGGCAAAGGCTGGCGAAATCACTTTCACCGGCCGGGCTGCACTGGTAAGCGGCGGTGAAAACCCGAAGCGCTACGCGCTGATACTTGGCACCAAGCTCGCCCGCGGCCAGACCACGCTGATCTCAGCCGACGCGGTGGTGACGGCGGCGGTTGTGCTGCGCGACGGAACCTGGGTGGGGGCCATCCAGGCCAAGCAAGATACCGAAGTGAGGCTCTTTACCGGACCCGCCAAGGCCGTCAGCCTCGTCATCAACGGCGCGACCGTCGAAGCGGAATCCACTGACGGCGTTGTAACCATAGAGGTGCCGGCCTCGACGATGCCGAAATTCCTGGAAAAGCTGGGCGCCACTATCGGTCAAGAGATGGGCAGGTAAGGCTTCCGTGGCATCCAGCAGAGTATGAGCATTCTCACAAAGCCCACCCATCGCAACGGGTGGGCTTTGTTATTACTTGAGGCGTTTCTTTCCGATCCTGGCAGTCCTTGGAAGACTAAACTTCAACTTCCACCACGCGGTTTTCCTTCCGCGACTGCTCGGCCGCGAAGACCATCATGTGCGTCTCGAGAGTCTCTTGGGGACCGGTGAGGATTTTTGAGGGGTCGTTTTCCGCCAGGGCAGTAAAGAAGGTTTCGCTCAGGGCGGCATCGCCTCCGCCGTGGCCGCCCATGATCGTGGCATCGGAGGCCTCGGTGTCGATCCGCTCGGTCTTGTCGGTCAGAAAGTCGTAGTGCTCGATGATCGCCCCGTCGCCTTCGATCTGGCCCCGCGTGCCGAATATCCGCGTCTTCCGCCCGCCGGAGGCGTTGAATGCGGTCATGACGAAGTTAGCCGTCTTTCCGCCCTCGAATTCCATGCTCACCACCTGGTTGTCGACCACGTCGTTGTCGCATTCGTAGACGCAGCGCCCGTAGGGGCCTGTCCGGATCGCCTCGGTGACGCTTTCTTCGGTCATTTCCTCGGCCAGTACGTCCACGGGCCAGGACGTCTGGCCCGCCTTCAGTCGGCCGAGATAAATCTTCTTCGCCGAGTAGGGACATTGGCTCTCGACGGCGCAGTCCACACAGCGGCTTGCGGCGCCCTCGGGTTGCTGCTGCTTGCGGAAATGATACAGCGACCCGAACGATGAAACTCTCAGGCATTTGCAGCCCATGATGTGCCGAATCCAGTCCAGGTCGTGGCAGCTCTTGGCCAGAAGCATTGGCGCGGAGGTCGCCTCGTTGGCCCAGTTGCCGCGGACGAACGAGTGCGCCTGGTGCCAGTACCCGACAGGTTCAAGGTGCTGGACGCACACGACCTCGCCGATCAGGCCGGAGTCGATCATCGACTTGATTCTCCGAGTATAGACCGTATAGCGCAACACGTGGCCGACGGCAAAGAGGATTTTGCTCTTGAGGGCGGCCTTGACGATTCGCCGGCACTCCTCGGCCGTCGGCGCCATGGGCTTTTCCAGCAGCATGTCATAGCCCTTCTCGGCGAAGGCGACGGCTGGGGCGGTGTGCAGCCTATCCTGCGTGGTCACCATGACAGCGTCGGCAAACTTCTCGCGCTGGGCCATCGGCTGCCAATCGGTAAAGACGTTCTCCGCCGGGATGTCGTGCATCTTCGCGATGCGGTCCCGGTAGAACTCCCTCGGCTCGGCCACCCCGACAACCTTAACTCGCGGATGGTCGGCCGCGCACTGGGCATACATGGTCCCGCGGTCGCCCGCACCAACGATAATCAACGTGGCAACCTTGCTCTGCTTGCTCATGGCCCTGTACCTCAGCAATTGGTCGTACGAGATACACCATCGTTATTCTTTCGCGTGGCTGCCTCTGTTCCGATCGGGTGCGGCGAAGAGTTCCTCGTAAACGCTCCTTTCGCCGCCGATGCGCTGCCAGGCTGTCACGGCCCCGGCCCGCCACGTGGGCGCCCGGCAAATGTAAGCGCTTTGAGGGCGAACGCAAGAGCGCATCTGCTCGGCGATGGTGTCGAAGCGCTGCTGGTCCGTGTGCAGCAGAAGAATGTTCCGCCGAGCCATGTTCGATATTCCTCAACGTCTCCGGAGACTCTTTAGAATTTAAGCTGGATTATATCAAAGCTCGCGCCATCTACCCGCATTGCTTGACAGTCAACTGCGCGATCCGTACATTCTGACTCATGCGATCTCTTTCAGGCACACAACCTACGGGCCGTCTGCATCTGGGCAACTATTTCGGCGCCATTCGGCAGTACCTCAAGCTGCAGGAAGAGGGCTACGAGTGCTTCTACTTCATCGCGAACTACCACGCGCTGACGAGCCTGCGGGACAAGGCCGCCCTTGAGGAGGTCACGCTGCACGTGGCCACGGGCTACCTGGCACTCGGCGTCGATCCCAGCCGCAGCGTGTTTTTCCTCCAGTCCGACGTGCCGCAGGTGACGGAGCTGTGCTGGCTGCTGAATTGCATCTGCCCGGTCAGCATGATGGAGAAGGGCACCAGTTACAAGGACAAGGTCGCCAGGGGCCTCCCGGCGAGCATGGGCCTGCTGGATTATCCGGTGCTTCAGGCGGCTGACATCGTCATCTACGACAGCGACGTAGTGCCCGTCGGGGCCGATCAGAAGCAGCACATCGAGATGACGCGCGACCTGGCCGGGCGGTTCAATCGCGAGGTCGGCGCCAAGGTCTTGAAGCTCCCCGAACCCTACATCATCCCGGACGTCGCCGTCGTACCCGGCATCGACGGCCAGAAAATGTCCAAAAGCTATAACAACACAATCGAACTCTTCCAGACGCGCAAGGCCACGGAAAAAACCTGCATGCAGATCGTCACCGATTCGGCGCCGCTCGAGGCCCCCAAAGAACCCGACCGGTGCAACGTCTACGCGCTGCTGAAACTTATGGCAAGCCCCCAAGAGATCGAGGAAATCGCCGAGAAGTATCGCGCCGGCGGCTACGGTTACGGCCAGGCCAAGAAGCGGCTGGCCGAGCTGATCAACGAGCAGTTCGCAGCCGCGCGCGACCGCTATACCGAGCTGGAAAAAGACCCTGACTACGTTCGCGACGTCATGAAGACCGGCGGGCGGAGGGCACGCCAAGTCGCCGAGGCCACCATGGAGAGAGTCCGCCTGGCTTGCGGAATTGTCACCAACCGCTGACGACCCACCTGCCGGCTGCCGCTCTGTGACGGCCGGATCGGAGCAAGAGACGGAATGGCTGACCGCCCCAATATCCTCATCTTCATGACCGACCACCAACGGGCCGACACGGTGCTGGGCGAACACCCGGCCGTTACGCCGAATCTAACGAAGTTCGCCCGGGGGGGGCTGCTGTTTTCCAACGCGTTCTGTCCCTCCCCGCATTGCTGCCCGGCCAGGGCAACGTTCCACAGCGGGCTCTACCCCTCCCGTCACGGCGTCTGGAACAACGTCTGCAACGCCACGGCCATCAACAGAGGTCTCAACGAGGGCGTCAGGCTATTCAGCGAGGATCTCGCCGAGGCGGGCTATCGGCTTTTCTACGGAGGCAAGTGGCACGTCAGTTCGCTGGAGCGGCCCCGGGATCGCGGCTGGCAGGAGCTGACCGTCCGCGGCTATCGCCCGGCCGAGCACGCCGCGGAGTGGCAGCGGTACGAACAGGTCGCGCGGGAAGGCGAGCCCACCGAGCGCGGCGAGGGGCAGATACTCCGCCCGGGCTATGGAACCTATACGATGTACGGCTCGACCGGCGAGACGCTCAACGAAACCGACGAGAAATCCGTGACCGAAACAATTGAAACGCTGAACTCGCTTAAAGGCAGCAGCGCCCCCTGGTGCGTCTGCGTGAATCCCGGTATGCCGCATGACACCTACGATGCCCCACAGAAGTACCTCGACCTCTACGACATCGATGACGTTCCGCTGCCGCCAAGCTACCGAGACAACCTCGCCGACAAGCCGAGAATCTACAGGCGAATGCGAGAGATGCTCTGGGACCAGTTGACCGAACGCGAGATTCGCCAGGGCATCCGGCACTACTGGGCGCTTTGCAGCTACCTCGACGATCTGTTCGGCCGCGTTCTTCAAGCCCTCGAGGCAACCGGCCAGGCCGAAAATACGCTTGTCCTCTATTGCGCCGATCACGCCGACTACTGTGGCGACCACGGGCTGTTCGCCAAGGGCATCCCATGTTTCCAGGGCGCCTACCGCGTCCCGGCGGTGATGCGCTGGCCGGCTGGAATCGTAAGTCCCGGCCGCCGCGTTGAGGCCTTCGTCTCATTGGCGGACTTCGCCCCGACGTTTACGGCCCTTGCCGGCCACCAGGTGGCGGCGGATCTGACCGGCAGAAGCTTGCTGCCGCTGCTGGGCGGCCAGACCCCCGACGACTGGCGGGACGAAATCCACACCCAGTGCAACGGCGTGGAGCTCTATTTTACCCAGCGGTCGGTAATGACCGGCGATTACAAGTACGTCTTCAACGGCTTCGACCTGGATGAAATGTACGACCTCCGCAAGGACCCCGCCGAGACGGTAAACGTCGCAGCCGAGCCGGACTATCGGCAGATCAAGCGAGATCTGCTCCGCCGCATGTGGCGTTTCGCCAAGGGCCAGCGGGATATGAAGATCCAGGATTATATCACGGTGGGCCTTGCGCCTTGGGGCCCGGCAGAGGCCCTGAGGCAGTGAACGCCAGAAGGGGGCCTCTGAGCTGTCAATCATGGGATTACCCTGCATGTCTCGCCGGCGGAACCACGCGGATTGTGTTGCAGGACATGCCGCAATTGTTCGAGCATTTTCGGTAAAAAAGGTCTTGACAAGCAGGGGAATCATGGTATAAGGGAAGGCTGAAGAGCCTGTATTTAGTGTCCCCTAACTACGCGAGGGTTAAACCGAGGGCCAAAGACATATCGGGCTTTTGTCGCGTGGTATCGTTCCGGAGTCAAAGTCGGTCATTTCTTGTAGGGCCGGCCAAGCCGAACCAAAAAAGGGTCGGCTGTCTCCGAAGGGCGACCAAAGGCAACTAAGAGGTTTCACGGTAGCCGTTTCGTTGATGTGTTTTAGGCAGTTTTTGTAGCGCACACACGCGGTGTTTGTAGTTTGGCCGGCGCTCGTTGCGACGGCCCTATGGAGAGTCTGTAAGGACACGGATCGAGTCCAGGAAGGGACAAGGAGCAGCCTTGGTCGGCTTATTATGATCGGCCATGGGCGGAAGTTTTGAGAGAGTTTGTTTTCCGAAAAGGAGCCAACAAATGAGGCAAATGAAACTTGTAGTTATGTTACTTACGATTGGCCTGATGGCCATCGGCGCACAGGCCACCGACTTCACCGGTGCCGAGAGCAGCGCCTGGAACAACCCCAACAACTGGACGGCGGGCGTCCCGGATGCCAACGAACCGGCCAATATCGGCACCTCAGGCACTGGCAGTGTGAGCGTGACGATTACCGGCACGGCCAACGCCGGCCGGACGCAGGTCGGTTTGTCCGGCGGTGCGAGCGTCACTGGCAGTTTGACCATCGCCGCCGGAGCTAGCCTCACCACCTGGGGTAGTTTCGAGAACACCGATGAAGAAGAAGTTCACGGCTTCGACGTTGGCGGCCTCAGCGCCGGCAATCTGACACTCGAGGCCAACGCCACCCTGCATATGTTTGACGGCGACGCCATGGGCGTCGGCAAGAGTGACACATGGATCGGCGGCTTCGACACGCACGTCATCATGAAGCCGGGTTCCACGCTCATCGTGGGTTCTGCCGGCGGCGAGTTTGCGTCGTTTGGCCTGGGTGATGGCAACGCCAGCCAGATCTTCGAGATCGAGAACGCCACGATCGACGGCGTGCTGTTCCAGATCGGCGGTACGGTGATCCTCAAGGGTCGTGACAACATTCACACTGGTACGATCCGCTTCCGTCGGTATTCTGATCCCCCCGGGACGTACATGGAGCTGGTCGGCGACGTCCCGCTTTTGAGCGCGGGTGGCCTCCAGCTGCAAGGCTTGGAGTTGGATGTCAGCGCGACCAACAAGCCGGCGATCGGCGTATGGGTGACCCTCTTCGACGGCGGTTCGGGCACCTTCTGGCTGTCCAACAGCAAGATCGTTGATTTCATTGCTGGCACCGACCCGAACTGGCGGATACGGATCGTGCATCCTATGCCGAGCGGTTCGGAGCGGAAGGTTCAGATCAGGTACGTTCCTGAGCCGGCTACGCTGGCACTGCTGGCGGTTGGCGGTTTGGCTGCGCTGATTCGCAAGAGGCGCTAGTAAAGGAGTCCAGAGTATAGTAGCTGTGCGTGTTTTGCGACTGGCGCACAGTGCGTAAAGGATGACAACAGACGCGGCGAGACGCTGTTAAGGGCGCCTCGCCGCGTTTGCTTTTTGGCCGGACGCGCGGGGCGATCGGGCGGGGCCACCGTGCAAGGCTCCACAGTTTCTCGTACAATGCTTTAGCCGTTGCCGAAGGCCGGTACGGCTTCAACCCGCCGGCGGCGTAAGAACTCTTCGATAGCTGGCTCGGCCCGGCCAGGTGAGGCCCGCGGAGCAATTACAAGGGCCCCGCGAAAAGCGTAATCCGTCAAGGAGCGATACGCATGCAGCAAGGAAATCCGACCCCGATTACACCGTACCGGCCAAAGTGGAAGGGCACAATGACCGACCGCCGGCGGTTCAACAATCAGATGCACTACCAAAGCGTGGACCGCTGCGTCAACCGGGAGTTCGGATACTGGAAGGACAACTTCAAGCTCTGGCCGATCTTCGTCGAAAACGGCATCACCTGCAACGATGAGGCGGACATATTCTTCAACTTCGAGCCGATGAAAATAATCGACAACCGCACCGCGATGCATCCGCTCTTCGAAGAGGAGGTCATCTCGCAGACCGCCGCCAGGCGGATCATAAGAAACCGAGAAGGGCTCATTGTCGAGTTGCCCGGCGACGGCCACGATACTGTGCCCCGTTTCCTCGGCTCGTCGATACGCACGCCTGAAGACTGGAAGCCGGTCAAGGCCGAGCGGTTCCGCCTTGACGATCCGGTTCGCAAGCTGGACCTCGAGGCCCTCAAGAAGGCATACCCGCCGGAGAGGGACTATCCGCTGGCCGTGTGGTGCGGCTCGATGATCGGCTCGGTGCGAAACCTCCTGACGCTTGAGGGTATGGCCTACGCAATCTACGACTATCCCGACATGATCGAGGATATGGTCGAGACGATGTGCACCATGGTGGAATACGCGCTCGATCAGCTTCTGGGAGAAGTCGAATTCGACCTGGCCTACGGCTGGGAGGATATCGCCTTCAAGAACGGTCCGCTCGTTTCAGTCGATTTTTTCAAGAGCGTAGTCTTGCCGCGGTACAAGCGCATCGGCGCGAAGCTCCGCGAGGCGGGGATCGACATCTGGTCCATCGATTGCGACGGCGACGTCAGGCCGCTGATACCCTGCTTTCTCGAGGCCGGCGTCAACTGCATGCTCCCCTTTGAGGTCAACAGTGCGGGCCACCCGGCCGAAGTGCTGAGAGAATACGGCAAAGACCTCCGCATCATGGGCGGTGTGGATAAGATGGTCCTCGCTCGCGGCCCGGAGGCGATCAAGGCCTATCTTGAAACGCTCACCGGCTGGATCGAACGCGGCGGATTCATTCCGTTCTGCGACCACCGTTGCCCGCCGGACGTCAAACCGGAATATTATCTCTACTACCTCGATCTGAAGGAAGATATGTTCGGCATGAAGTAGCCAGCCCCTTCACGCCGCTGGGGGTTGGAATTTACAGCGCTGAGAATCGCCCGCAAGCTTTGGCGTCGCAAGCAGTTAGAAAGCCGTCGCGACGAGAGGCTTTCCGGTTTCTCTCTGCAACGGCTGCTTATGGAAACCTCGGCCCGGGCGCCTCGAAGGGTATGGAATTGCCGTCCAGAGAGAGGTAGGTTCCGTCCCGGACGACGGCCTTCTCGACGTTGCCGCCGGAGATGCGAATCGCCACCAACTCCCCGTCGGAGGCCACACCCGCGGTATTTATCGTGCCGCCACGGTCCTTGTTGAACAGGACCATGTCCTCGCCGATCTGCGCGCCGATGACGGTTCCATCCCTGATCTCGGTGATTGTCGGCATCGTCATGCCGGTATCCAACGGATAGAGGATCGTGAAGAACAGCCCGCGCACCCGCTGCTGCTGCGAGTAGATGCGCAGGAAATTCCAGTATCCGGGGGCCGGCGCCGAGCCGATCGAGTAGTTTGGATCCTGCGGCTCGATCAGGCGGATCTTCAGGTCCACGGTGTGGTTGAAGAGGAACTGACCTGGCCCTTCCTTCGAGATACTGTGTCTGTCGTCGGGGTGCAGCAGCCACTCGTAGAAATGATTGGCGTCATCCTCGATCACGTCGTCGATTATGACCACGTAGCCTTCACGCCCCGGGTGACGGAAGAACATTACATATCGCTTGGCCCGCTCGAAGTCGTCGAAGGCCGGGTTGAGCAAAAGCCCTTCCACGTAGTCCATCGAGATATAGTCCAGCGCGTTGCTGTCGATGAACCCGTCGATCTCGCCTGCGTGAAGGTATTCATCCGGCCAGTTCAGGGCGTTGCCCACGGAGTAGTCGGGAGTGGCCTGGCCGTCGATCAGGACGATGTTGTGGGCCTCCTGGCCCTTCATCCACTCGTTAAGCGGTTGGTGGTACGAGCCGAATATCGCAGGGTCCTGTGCGAGGACCTGGCCATAGGCGTAGAAGGAGAAGCCGCCCTGATCCGCATGGCCGTGCCAGCCGCCCGTGTCGCCGCACTGGATCGCAAAGAGGATGTCGTCCGTGCTGTCGAATCCGGTGCGAAGGAAGACCTGTCCGCTGGACCATTCGCCGGTGAAGTTGCCGTCGTAGCCCCAATAGGCCCTGGATAAGGTCAGGAGGTTGGAGTCCTCGGGGTTTTCGACCCCCACGTCGGGGTCGCAGAACGACGCGGCCGATACCGCATCTCCAACCCATGTTCCGGGCCCCGGGTAGACGTCCCAGAAGAGGCCCTGGGCGAGTGTGTCTCCCGTCAGCCCGGCGACGGAGCCGAAATAGTGCGGGAAATCGACGTCGTCAAGGAATGCGTCGTCAAAGGCGACCCAGTCCCTGCGCGTCGGGCGGAGCATGTAGCAGGCGAATTCGACCACGCGGTTGAAGGCGTTATTATTATGGCCGAAGTAATCGCGCCCCTGGCGCCTTTCGGCGGCGCACATGATGGTCACGTTCCGCATCCCCATGGCGAAATAGCGCGAAAAGGCCTCGGTATCGGCGCCCTCAGGATCGAAGGTGTTCTGAAGGTACATCAGGTTCGCCTGGCGCCCCTTGAGAATCCAGTTCTCCGCGTATGAAGGGCTCTCCTCCTGCAGGGCAAAGCCAGCCACGGACAGCGCGCCCCAGACGTGCGGCAGCCAATTTCCGGAACCGTGGCTGCTGATCGGATGGAAATAGATGTTCTGCCCGAGGTACTCGATCCGTCCCCTTACCGTCTCGCGCTGCAAAGGCGTCATGTAGTTGTGGAGAAGATCGTAGCCCAAGGCCACCTCCTTGAGCTGCCCACCGTTGCCGAGCCAGCTCGACGTGGGGTTCTGGTTGGCCCTGTTGATCAGATACGACACGGCATTCTCGGCATAGGTGGGGTTTCCGGTCAGGATCGAATACAGCCCGGCAGATTCGAACTTGCCCGGGTCGGCGGCGTGCATGGCAAGGCGCGACATGATGCGCGGACCGAAGCCCCTCGTCAGCCTGTCGTTGATCATCGGGATATCGTTCGGGTCGAACAGTACGATCGGGTGTCTTGCCTCTTCAGCGACGTGAACCAATTCCAACTGATCGAGTGTGAATCCGTCCTCGCACATCCAGACGTTGACCGTGTGAAGCCCCGTCGTGGTGATCTCCAGCGTAGCGCCTGGGCCGTCGGTGGTGCCATCCTCCCAATACCATTCGCCGTGCGAAAAGTTCCCGATCCGATCGCACGTCTCCACGGCTGAAGCGTCCAGGCCGACGTGGCAGGTGTCGTTGCCGTTGCCCGTCGTGTAGCCTCGCAGACGAACCGAATACATTCCGGTAGTCTGGAAGTCCACCTGGAAGTCCAGCCGCGGGCTGTTGGCGACAAAATTAGTATCCTCGTTTGTCCCATTATCCGGCAGGGCCTGCATCGCGCCGCGGCCGGAGTAGCCGCCGGGGCTGATCACGAGCTGCCAACTGTGCCCGCCCTGTGA
>SDBS01002411.1_pt1 | contig 18691 bp, 12 predicted proteins | sample 2277091 | NCBI WGS metagenome assembly SDBS01 (sample SAMN10404972, study PRJNA504765) | marine sediment metagenome | isolation source: marine sediment core GS10_PC15, 163 cmbsf | place: Arctic Ocean: Southern Knipovich Ridge | collected 2010 | reverse complement strand
CCCCTCTGAGAAATCCATTTCTCGCATCGGGCATATCCTCCGTTAAAATAATTCCCTAATTGGATATGCCCGTTCTGCTTATCCGCGAAACCTAATTTTACACAAAAGAATTTACACAATAACAAACTTTTATCTGCAAAAATGATATTATTCTGTTGTGTCCCAACCAGTTATGCGGATAAATGGGCGGACGATTGTCAAAGTCAAAATTTTGAGAAACTTTTTCAACTTACAATCGCATAAGTGGCATGGATAATTTCACTTGAATGTTGTGGGAGAGACGCCTTTGGCGTAGCTTACTTTGGCAATGGCCAGAACACCGATGAATAGTCGCCAGACGGATCTGCCGGCTGCCGTATTGCGCGCCGGGTTGCTTTTGTTTGTGTTCTTTTTCACTGGATCAACCGGCAACACTCAGACCACCGACCGGCCCGAAAAACTCTCCGCAAAAAAATTGACCCGGCTTTTGTCACACTCCGGGCATGAGTTGCATTACGGCGGCGCGATGATCGCCGCCGGAGACACGCTGGCCGGGCCGATTCTGGTTATCGCCGGGTCGCTGGATATCCAGGATGGTGGGGTCCTGAACGGCGACGCGTGGATTGTTAACGGCCGGTTGATTCTTACCGGCGCGGCCCGCGTGAACGGACGAGTCGACCTGGTCAACAGCCGGGAATATCTGGCGCGGCGCGCCAAGGTGTCCGGCGGGCTATTTTATTACACCTGCGAATGCCGATTTGACAATGATAAATTCGAGAACGACGGCACGTTGGCGTTTCAAAAACATGAAGATCCCCGGGCAATTAAAACAAAGTTCGCGCTTCATCCCGGTTATATCACCGAAGTGGGGTTGGAACGGAAAAATCCCCGGCATAAAAAACCACATGTCCGCGGTCATGCGTTTTTACATCTGCCGGTGGAGTCAATGACCCGGGGCTACCTGGGGTTTGATATCGACTTCGCCGTTCCGTTAAAGGGAAAACAGGTCGACCTTCTCGTGCGGGGGTATAAGAAAATTTTCTCCAATGATTATTGGCAACTGACCCGCGAGGAAAACGATTGGATTATGGCCCTGGCCGGCAACAACTATGTTAATTATTACGAACGCCGTGGCGGTGGCGTGGGGCTGCAGATCCGTCCCAGCCAATATTACAGTCTGGAAACGATGATCGAGTTTCAGCAGGATGTTTCAACAGATGCGGAATTGGGCGGCTGGCCGTTCTACCCCCATCGCGAATTTCGTGATATTCCGCCCATCGACAAGGGCGAGCGTCTGACAGTGACCGGTAGTCTCACCATTGATACCCGGGATGAGGATATCAACCGGCCGCAAAACGCCTGGCGGTGTGAAACCTGGGTCCAGCAGGGCATCGCCGACGGCCCGGGCGATTTTTCATATACCGCGTTTGTCCTGGATGTGCGGCGTTATAATCAATTGCGCCCTGGGCTCCAATGGGACATGCGCGGGAGGATATTTTCCACCTTTGATGAAATCCCGGCGCAGGTCCAACAAACACTTAACGGATACGGCGGCGTACGGGGGTTGTACGATGTTCCTTTCAATATCCAACGCGGCGACCGGCTGGCGTTGTTCTCCGGGGAATTGCGCACCCCATTGCCCGAGCTTCCCGTTTTCCGCTGGGTATTCAGCCGCTGGAATCTGGTGGCTTTTGCCGATGTTGGTTTGTTGGCGCTGGCCGAGAATAAAAAATCGCCCCTGGGATTTTTTGATACGCCGTTTAATGATTGGAAAAAGTCGGTCGGGATCGGGATTTCAGGTGAATCGTTTTTGCCTTATTTCGGCGTTTACCTTGCACAGGATCTGGACCGTGAACGGCGCAACCCACGAATCATCGTGCGCGCGGCACGATCATTTTAACCAGTGATGGCATGACGGAATACGACGGGCCCATCCTCACGGTAGAAAAACTCCACAAGGAGTTCGGCCGCGTTACGGCTTTGGACGGGATCGATATCGTCCTGGACAAGCCGGGGGTGTACGGTTTCCTCGGGCCGAACGGCGCCGGGAAAACAACAACATTCAAACTAATTTGTGGACTGCTCCGTCCGACTGCGGGACGGGTAGTAATTGACGGGGTTGATGTGCGGTTTGAACCGCACGTGGCGGTCGGTAAATTGGGGGTCCTCTTTGATGCGCCGGTATACTATCCCTATTTATCAGGCCGCGAAAACCTGCAGGTGTTCGCCCGGTGGCTGGGGTTAAACAGCGAAGCGAAAATCGACACCTTGCTGGATCTGGTGGGGTTGGCCACTACCAAAGGCCGCCGAGTTTCCGGGTATTCATGGGGCATGAAGCAACGGCTGGGATTGGCCTCGGCTTTGCTGTCCGATCCCAAGCTGGTGTTGTTGGATGAACCAACCAACGGGCTTGATCCCGGCGGGATCGCCGATGTCCGGCGGCTGTTGCCCAAGCTGGCGTACGAAGAGGGCCGGACGGTCTTTTTGTCCTCCCACCGGATGGAGGAAGTCGAACAGATCTGTGATGTGGTGATTATTATCCATCAAGGTAAAATCGTCGCCTCCGGCACGCCGGCCGAACTGGTGGCCCGCGGAACTGCGATTGAAATCCGCTGTGGCGATCCGGCGACCGCGCGTAACGTCCTGGAAAAAGTTGACGGGGTAAAGAAGATTACTCAAGTCGGCGCCGACCGGTTGAAAGTTCACGCGCCGGAGTTGGCGGCCAGCTGGATCAATCAATTGCTTATCGAGAACGGCGTCGCGGTCGAGGAAATCGTGCAACGGCGGGAGTCGCTGGAGGAAGCGTTCTTCCGGTTGACGGGAATGCAAAATCATGGATAACGGTGTGGCGAAAATTATTTCCGCCGAGTGGCTGAAGCTTAAACGACGGCATACGACGATTGTAATTCCACTTTTGGTCTTCGCTTTTACTATTGCGGTGTTTTTTGGGTTGGACTTTGCCGTCCGGCGACAATTCGTGGGCGTGCCCAGCGGGTTCAACGTTGCCGCCGGGTCGATCGATTTCATCATCAATGTCATGTTGCTGGTGACCGTGGTGGCCACGTGTTTTCATATCTCGCGCGAGTTTGCGTTGGGCACGGTCAAGGCCGCCTGGGTGCGGCCGATCACCCGCACCCAGTGGTATACCGGCAAATTCCTTTCGGCCTGCGCGGCAATCGGCGTTTTGTTCCTGCTTATTATTGGCGTGATCATCGCTCTTGCCGCATGGCGTTTCGGTTTTGCCGATTTGATGGAAAAAGACTACCTGATACATTCGGCGGGGAGTCTCGGCTGGCGGCTGGTTCTGACTATCGGCCTGACCTTATGGTCGTTATGGGCCTTGGTCGCCGTGATGAGTATGATCTCGGGGTTAATCAATCACCCAGGCGGGGCGATCGCCGCCGGTCTGGGTCTGGGGCTTTTTTCCATGGTTCTGTCGATTTTTCCCGCCCTGCAACCATATTTGCTGGCCACGTATATTTCGCTGCCCATCGATCAAATGACGGCCATGTCCAAAGGGTTGCCGTTGCCGTCATCGTGGGGTGAAGTCATCCGGCAGACATTGCTGGGGGCGGGGGGCTGGATGGCCGTCTCGCTGATTATTGGGTATCGGGTTGTTGTGAAAAAGGAAATCACTTTTTAGAGTATAAAAGCGGTATACATCTTAGGGGAGCTATTAGTGCAAATATTGGCTGACCAATCTTACGCGGAGCGAACCGGCATCATCGGCATTTTGATTTTTGCACTGGTGATGGGATGCGGCAATTGGGCTTTTGCCGATGATCCGCCGGCGTTTTCCCTGTCGAAGCTGAGCGTGGCCGATGAACTGCTGGACCTGCAGGCCGAGGACCTCAATGCCGACGGACTCAAGGACATTCTGATTATTCATCGCAAGGGTTTGCCGCCGGACCAGACGCGCTGGGTATCGATCTTTCTGCAGAGTGCCGACGGCGGCTTTTCCTCAGCCGCCGACCAGTCATGGGAGCTGGATACCGCCGCCGCGGTGCTGGATATCGGTGATGTCGCCGGCGATGCCCGCAAGGAGATCTGTTATCTGACCCGCGATGAAGTCCGGTATCATCCACTTAATTCCGCGCAATATGAGACGACACCGCAAGTGCTGTTTGAGGCGCAGGGGTTGACGGTGTTTCCTTCCAAAAGGCGAATCCCGTTAATCAATTTCGTTCGTGATTGGAATGGCGATGGTCGGGAGGAGGTCGCTATTTTCGGGTTTGAGGGGTTGGCGATCCATGCTCCCGACGAGAGCGGCAACTTTTCCTCCGCGAATAAAATCCTCGTGGCATTAACGACCGGGATGCGGCGCGCCTCCCGTGACGCGGAGGACGATTTTACTGCCGGACTGTCGGCGCGATTCACGTTTCCCAATATCCGGCTGGTCGATTTTGATAATGACGGGCGCAAGGACCTGATCGCCACCACCGATGAACGCGTGATTGTTTACCGCCAGCAGGCCGACGGGCGGTTCACCGAACAGCCGACCGACGATGTGTTTTTTGATGTGCGCACCCGGCATGAAAAAATCGAGGACATGGCCGAGGTGGAAACGGTCGTCCATGATTTGAATAATGACGGGTACGCCGATGCCATTGTCACCAAACAGACCGCCAAGGGGTTGTCGAATTTCCGCGGCGTGATCAACATTTTCTGGGGCAAACCGGAGGGGTACAGCACGGTGCCCGACCAGGTGATCATCTCCGAGGGTACCGCTTCCGACCGGGTGCTGATTCGTGATGTCAACGGTGACGGGCGCAAGGATTTGATCCTGCCCTCGGTTAAAATCAGCATCACCTCAATCATCCGCTGGCTGATCACCCGCCGGATCCCGATTTATTTCAACATTTTCCTGTTGGGCGAAAATTGCATGTTTTCCGACCGGCCGGATTTCACCAAGGAAGTGAAATTCAAGATCGACTGGTCGGGCGAATCCGATTCGCAGGCGATGGCCCTCAAAGGCGATTTCAACGGCGATAAGCGCAAGGACTTTGTGTTCGCTACCGACGAAGACGAATTATCTATATACCTTGGAGTTGAAGACAAAGATCGGCTCTTTTCCAAGAAGCCGGTTACCAAAATCAACGCCGACGCTTTCGGCGTCCTTAACACCTACGACTTAAACGGCGACGGCTATTCGGACATGATTATCCACTATCCCGAAACCAAGGAACGCAAGGGGATGATCCAGGTTTTGATGAACCAGCGGTTGTTGAAGTAATAATTATTTCGCAGGTCGGGTTCCGGAGTCCCGTCCAAAGGACGGGACGAAGAAACCCGACATGGCGTTATCCAACTTGCCACGGGGCAGATGTGGACAGCTTGCCGCCCACAGAACCCGACATTAGCCCACAGCCACCATTATCTGTCATGCCCGCGCAGGCGGGCATCCAGAATGGTCTTTTGTTCAATATCATTTCCCAAATGCCGGTCTACACAAGCGACTTCTTTCGCCGCCCGCTCTTTCTTTTCCACTTGATCCTGCCAAAACCCGGTAAGGAATGTCATCACGCCGAATATTGCCGCAATAACGGTGCATAGCGTGGCGGCATAAATCAACGGCTTTTTCTCCTCGGAGAAACGCCGGAAGATAAAATCCGTCGGCACCAAAAGCGCTTTACCGATCCAGGCAATGAGAATCAAAGCCAAATATAGAATCGTCGGGATAAACGTGGTATGCATGACCCAGAAATACGGTCCGATTTCCCAGGTGGCGCCGTCGGGTGATTTGATGATCAGGACATTGAATACCTCACGCGGTGAGAGGGCATGGTCGGTGCCGATCAATGCGAGGTATAATGATGCGCAGGCCAGCACGCCGGCGATGAGGAGATCGAGTGCAATTGCTATGGGAATGCGGCGTAAACTATTTCTTTTTATTGCCCATTGTAATAATAAGAACGTCACCAGCATGGTAATGCCATCGCAGATGACATTTACCATAAGTATTTGGAATGTTTGGGGAAGATAAGCGGCAGGACTGGCAATATGGCCGGCAAGCAATGCAAAAAGTGTAATTGAAAAACTTGCGGCAATGGCCATGGCAATTAATGCTACTAAATCCTCATCGAGATTATATATGGCATAATTCAGAATTACTAATGCGGGAAAGGCTAATAACAGCCAATATAAAGGAAGGATAGCCACCATGATGGGGGCGGAGTATACAATATTAACTCTTAAGATTATCGATGTCCAAACTAGGACGGTTGTTACCGAGGTGAGCGCAAAGATGAAACGGACGGCCTTCTCGATGATATCCAGTGAAATATTTTTTACAGCTGATATAAAAACAACTGGTAGGATTAGGGCGAGGATGGCAAAAGCAATAACGAACGGGGCTATACCCCAATATATGAAACACCCAATTATTAGAAGTAGAAATATTCCCGATAAATAAATCCTACTGAAAGTATTCGAGCCCATTTTGTCAAAAAACCTAACAATAATTTGCCTAACCATGGCGCTTTTAGCATGGACAATCCACCCAATGACCCTTTCGGGCATAGCCAACCAGCGACTGTTTTGGATAGTTTCCCGCTTTTCACTGATCCAGGCCTTGACTCGCTCATGCTTTCTCTCATTCCGGGCCCATAGCGCAAAAAGCGCCGCCAGCAGGCCGAAAAGAGCCAGGATTCCCTCGAGGATGTTATCAAGCAAGCCGATGCTTTCGCTGGTCATTGATCCTCCCGAACGTATCAGGTTGCTCAATATATGCATACAGAAGGAATGCAACAATACGAAGGTGCGTGAATCTGAAAAATCTTCCATTCAACCCCTTTAGGGTTGATCTGCGAAAATTGTTATCCATTCCGCGGGTTTCACCCGCGGCTATTCATATTAATCCCCTTCGGGGATTGGTTCATAGAGCCGGCAAGATCGCTCCCGTAATCCCCGCCGACATCCTATGCTGTTCATTTGTAGCGGGTTAGAATTTGTGGCGGAGTTGTTACGGGGGCAATTTTATTCGACGGGGTCCCGAAATCCTCTGACATTTTGCTTGATTTTTTGCCAAAACCTTCGATATTATGTATACCATGAGTCTGGTAGACAGACAGATTATTACGGTTTCTAAGAATTTGTGCCTCTGGTCCGCAGTTCTTGTGAACGTAGTTTGCTCTACAAGAGGCGATGGTCCGGGGAAAAGGAGGGTCTAATCGAGAATTTACCGCGAAAATCTTCGTTGTAAGCAGTCAAGTTGTACCACACAGGAAGGAGTACCAATGAAAACCAGGAAGATGGCGTGTCTTCTGTTTGTGGTGGTGCTGTGTGGGGTGGTGGCAAGTAGTGCCTTAGCGAACACAAAAGTAATTCCCCTCAAAGCGACTCCTTTTGATGTTCAGTATGTTCCCGACAGATTCATTGTCGTTCTAACCGAAGCAGCGGGGAGTTTTGATGCCACGGATTATCGCACGTTGGGGAAATCCGGCATTAACAGCCTGGATTTGCTGGCCGGAAAATATGCCATAGAGTATATGCGGCCACAGTTTATCGGGGCGGCCCAACGCGGAATCACCGAGCTTTCCCGGTACTACAAAGTCCAATTTATCGGCCCGCACGACCTGCAGGCGGTGATGGATGCCTATGCCGCCGATCCGCTGGTCGACCATGTCGAGCCGATCGGCATCCACCCGATGTATGCCACACCGAATGATGGCTACTATGATCCATATCAGTGGTATCATAATCAAACCAGCGATCATGATATCGACTCACCGGAGGCCTGGGATATCCAGACCGGCAGTGATAATCTGATCATCGCCTTGCTCGATTCCGGTGTGCGCTATTATCACCCGGACCTCGGCGGGGTCAACGGCTCGCCGTCGAATCCGGGTGCCTCACGCGGCAACATGTGGATCAACACCACGGAATTAAATGGCTCATCCGGCGTCGATGATGACGGCAATGGCTATACCGATGACTGGATCGGGTATGACTTCATCGACGGCGTGAGTAACTGCTGGCCCGGTGAAGATTGTAACACCAAAGACAATGATCCGCGTGACTTTAACGGTCATGGTACGCACACCGCCGGGATCATGGGCATGCTGACCAATGACGGTTACGGCATGGCCGGTACTGCCGGTGGTTGGGGTAATGGCTCACAGGCCGAGTATGGCAACGGCGTCAAGGTGATGTGCCTGCGCATGGGTTATTCCTACAACTACCTCGGCCAGGAATACGGTGTAGTCATGATGGACGCGGCTGCTGAAGCATTCTACTATGCCGCGGACAACGGCGCGAAGATTGCCTCCTGCAGTTGGGGTTCGTCGAACTCCGGTGGTATTGGCGCAGCCGCCACATATTTCATCAACAATGGCGGAATCATCGTTGTGGCTGCCGGTAACGATGGCGCAGAAGTGTCGCCGCCTTATCTGAACAGCCGCGGTGACTGCATCTCGGTGGCGGCCACCGATGAGAACGATAACGGCGCGAGCTTTACCACCTATGGCACCTGGGTGAATATCTGTGCTCCGGGCAACAATATCTACAGCACGTATCACGACCATTACGACCCGAACACCAACTACTGGGCGTCGATGGGTGGTACCTCGATGGCCGCGCCGATGACCGCCGCGGTGTGCGGGCTGATCTGGTCACAGAATCCGGGCTGGAGTGCGGCGCAAGTCGAAGATCAGCTCTACAGCAGCGCCGACAACATCGATGCCTATCTGAGTTCGAAGTATATCGGTAAGATGGGCGCGGGGCGCATCAATTCTTATAATGCGGTGAATACCGGCACACCACCGCCGGTAGCGAATTTTAGCGGCTCACCGACCTCGGGTTGTGTGCCATTGACGGTGAATTTCACCGATCTGTCAACGGGCGATATTACCTCGTGGGATTGGACCTTTGGTGACGGTGGTACATCAACTGGGCAGAATCCGTCACATCAGTATACAACGACCGGAACCTTTACCGTTTCGTTAACGGTGACGGGTCCGGGTGGATCGGATACTGAAACCAAGACGGGGTATATCACAGTCAGTGATGTTCCCACCGCCGCATTCACCGGTAGCCCGACTTCGGGAGAGATCCCACTGACGGTGAACTTCACCAACCAGTCGAGTGGCGCTACCTCGTACTCCTGGGATTTCGGCGATACCCAGACATCGACGGCGACCAATCCGAGCCACACGTACACTGAGGCGGGCACCTACACGGTAACGCTGACCGCGACAAATGCCTGTGGTTCGGATGACGAGGTCAAAACCGACTATATCACGGTTACGTGTACCCCGCCGGTAGCCAACTTCTCCGGCTCACCAACCTCCGGCGAAGTACCGCTGACGGTCAACTTCACGGATTTGTCCACCGGCGCTACATCCTGGTCGTGGGACTTCGGTGATGGTGTGGGCACTTCCACGGCACAAAATCCTAGCCATGAGTACGCCAATGAGGGGACGTATACGGTTACCCTGACCGCGATCAACGCCTGCGGCTCGGATCAGGAAATCAAGACCGACTATATCACGGTCGACCCGTGCACGCCACCGGTCGCCGATTTTTCCGGTAGCCCGACATTAGGGGAGGCGCCATTAACCGTTACCTTCACCGATCTTTCCACCGGGGCCGCGAGTTGGGATTGGGATTTCGGTGATGGTATCGGCACGTCCACCGCACAAAATCCCTCGTATGAATATACCGCGGAGGGATTGTACACCGTAACCTTGACCGTGAGCAATGCCTGCGGTTCGGATATCGCGACCAAGGTCGATTACATTGAGGTGACCGAACCGGAGCCGCCGACGCGGGCGTATGCGCTGTCGGATATCCCCGTGTACGGCACAATCACCGGAGACTTCACCGATACCTACGTCAGTGACAACGGGTACGAAGTCCTGACGGAGGTCCTCTCCACCAGTCATCCACGCAAAACAACTAGTCAGCTGGAGCACAAGTGGAACATCAATCTTCCCGTGAATACCAGCGCCACGTTTTATGTGGAGGCTTACCGTACCGCGAACAGTGAAGGTGATGATTTCACGTTTGCTTATTCGGCCGATGACGCAACGTACATCAATATGGTGACTGTGGCCTCCACCGTCGAACAAGTGTATTCGGCGACGCTGCCCACCAATCTCAGCGGCATCGTTTACATCCGGGTCATCGATGGCAATCGTTCATGGGACAACAACTCGCTGGATGCGGTATATGTCGATGAGCTGTATATCGAATACAGCAGCGAACCGGCGCCGCCGGTTGCCGAGTTTGCCGGCAATCCGACCTCCGGTACCGTTCCGTTAACGGTCAACTTCACCGACCTTTCTACCGGCAGCCCGGATACCTGGAGTTGGGACTTCGGTGATGGTGTGGGAACGTCAGCTGCCCAACATCCGACCTACGAATACACGGCAATCGGCACCTACACCGTATCGTTGACTGTCACGAATACCTATGGATCAGACGGTGAGACCAAGATCGATTACATCACGGTCAGTGAAGTCGGTGACTACATGTATGTGCACGACATGGTCGTTGGTCGTAAGGTTGCCGGACCGAATAACTCCGGTCAATGCGCAGTCACGATTTACGACAATCTAAGCCAACCTCTTGAAGGAGCCGCGGTCTATGTGACGGCGACCGGGCCGGTTGGCGGCGATTTCAACGGCGTAACCGGTACGGACGGGATAGTGAACTTCGAAACGGGGAAGATTAAAAATCCCTCCGGTGAATGGTGCTTTGAAGTGACGAATGTCACCCACGCGTCGTATACTTACGACCCCGGCGCGAACAATGTCACCAAAGCCTGTGAGAGCGGCTGGGTTTATGGCAGCGGTCCGCATGCTACATTAATTCCAAGTGAATTCGGCCTGGGCCAGAACTATCCCAACCCGTTTAACGCCGCGACAGTGATTTCTTTCTCGCTGCGGGAAGCCGGACATGTTACCCTGGAGGTGTACAACATCGCGGGTCGGAAGGTAGCGACGTTGGTTGACGGCTGGCGCTCAACCGGCGAGCATGATGCGTTGTTTGAGGCATCCGATCTCTCTTCGGGGATCTACTTCTATCGTCTGCAGACCGGCAACTTGGTGCAGACCAAGAAGATGATCCTGATGAAATAGGGCTGTTCTAAAGCAGCAACGGCAACAACAACCGCCCCGGCAATTCCGCTGGGGCGGTTTTATTGTTACCGATAATGATCAGTGGTTCGTTGGTATTGAGTGCGGGTCCGTTAATTGATTGTCCCGATTACTCCCGCATTAGCAGTGTCCTGATTTTGTGCGCGACCATGCCGGCAGTGCCGTCATAATTACCCATCACCGCCACGGTATACCCGGAATCGAAATACATATCCAGGATCGCCGAAATACCGGGAGCGCCGCCCGAATGCCCGATAATCCGCTGGCCGTTTTCGGTTTCCACGCCGAAGAGATAGCCGTACATCATGTCCGGACCGCCCATTTCCTCCTTACCGGTGGTAAGCAGATTGGTGTGTTCTTCATCCAGCAATTTAAAATTGCGCAGGGCGATATCGAAATTCAGCAGGTCCTCGACCGTGGAAAAGCCGCCGCCGGCCGGGCCGCCGCGCGCGGAATGCATAAACAAATTGTTGTGCCACTCGTCGGTGCGTTCCTCGAGGTAATTCATTTTGGTATAGCCGATTGCCAGGTTGGGTACGGGGCGGTCCATGTGATAACAGTCGGTGTTTTTCATACCGGCTGGTTGGTACACATTTTCCCGGACATAATCATGGTAGTCCATCCCGGTAATGGCCTCGATGATCAGCCCCAACACAATCGGGCCGCTGTTGCTGTAATGAAATTTTTCGCCCGGCTCGAATAACAGGGTGTCATCAACGAATAACCCGGCAAAGTCAGCCACCGACCGGAGTTTAGTCCAATCCATTTTGAACATGGCATCCCAATAAGCATCCATTCCTGAAGTGTGCGTCAACAGGTGATGGATCGTCACTTTCTCAGCCACCTCGCGGTTGGCGTAGTCGGGCACGTGCTTGATGATCGGATCGTCAAAAGAAAGTTTGCCCTGCTGCGCCAATTGGGCGATCGCAACACCGGTAAACATCTTGTTCATCGAACCGAGATTGAACTTGGTGTCGGTTTTATTGGGAATGTCATAGCGTTTGCAGGCCAGGCCATAGGCCTTCTGGAGCAAGGGTTGCCCGTCTTTGGCGAACAAAACGGCGCCGGAGAAACGGTCCAGGGCTACCAGTTCATCAAGATATGCCTCAACCAGCCCGACGATCTGCTCGTCGGACAATTTACCCTCCGGTAGTCGTTCGGTAGGATCATCCGCCGGTCGAACGCCGACCAAACCCCAGTAGTGTGGCGGCAGCGAATCGACGGCAACAGTCAGCGAGACCCAGTCAAACATCCCCTGCGGGGCCACGGCTTTGGCCACGGCGGCAATACGGTAGTCAGCGGCGGAGTCAATGCGGTATAACTCCATGCCGCCTAGATCGCCGTGGAGGAATTCAAATAGTTCGAAGCGCGGCCCGAATCGCTCGGCGCTGTCCGCCGGGTTAGCATGCTGTTGAATGAATTCTCGCCAGGCCTGCGACTCCCCGGAATTAAATGCCGTAAGAAACACGGACAAAAATTCCCCGGCGGGTGAATCAGGGATTATTGGCTCCGGATCCTGCCCGAACGCGCTGCCGGTGATTAGCAACAAACAAACCAGTGCACAAAAACATCCTCGCCAAATGCTCATGGTAAACCCTTCCTCCTGAATTAGTGGTTCAGATTATTTGTCCCGCGGGTTGCCGTCGCGGCGTCCGTTATCATACATGCCGATAATCTCGGTTACCGTACCGGTCTCATCCCGCCCAAACTGGACGCGAAAATAGTCCAGCCCGTTAAGCATAAATGTATCTTCGCCCATCGGAATCAACCGGTATTTCGGACGTTCTTCGCGCTGGTAATACAGTTCACCATTTTCCAGGGTGATTGAGCGCGGACCGTACCCCCCGACCAGCAACTGCAATTCCTCGGGAGCTACAGGTACCGGATTGCGTTCTATTTCTTTCTCATCGATCATCCATTGCAGGCGGAATTTGCGGTCCTCATCTTCGGTTTTGGCCAGGAGAGTTTTGGCCGCCTCCAAAATAGCCACATCCAGCGCGTCATCGGCGGGGACGGCGATATGTGGTTCGATGCCGGTACCCTCCCAGTTTGTCCCGGAGATCGGGTTGATCGCCCGCCCGAACGGGAGGGACATGCCAATATTCAAATTGGCAAACCCGCGTCGGGTAACCGGATGCGCGCCGCCGCCGGTGGTCTCGCCGATTATCGTTCCCCGCGCCATGTTTTTCATGTTGTAGGTGAACTCTTCCGCGCCGGAAAACGTGTATTGGCTGGTCAGGACGAACAACTCGGCCTCAACCATCCGCGGACCCTGGACGTGCGCCTGGGTCCAGAACTGCTTGACCGTGTCTTCCTTGCGGATATAGAAACTGTTCAGATGCACCGATTCATCGAAGAAATAACTGCTGATCAACTGGATCATGCTCGGCGAACCGCCGCCGTTTTCGCGCAAGTCGAAAATGATCGCGTCGCAGTAGGCCAGGAAGTTCATCGCCGCCACCGCGGTGGCACCGGCGGACTGCGCATCGGCGAATTGGTTAAATTTGACGTACCCGATATTGCCCGGCAGGCGTTTGAGTTCCCGCCAGCCGAAATTGTCGTACTGTTCCTCGGCCAACTCGGCCGCGCGGCCCTCATCGGTTAAGGTGTCCCCCGCCATTCGGGCAAATAACTCATCCGAGAAATAGCCGACCCGTAGATGCCGATCATGGCATATCGAGCGCAGGTCCTCCGTCAGCTTTTGCGCAAATTCAACGGTACTCGTGATTTCGCGGTAAGCTTTTTTCTTGTATTGCTTCCGGATGAATTTTTCCATCTCCTTGGCGAGATCCGGAAAAACATACACCTCATTAAGAGCGGCAGAAACACTGTCGATGATCTCCGCCTGTATTTTGGCGTTGACCGGCTTATCCTCCGCGCCTGCCACCGCCTGCGCCTGCGCTCTACCGGCCAGGCAGAACGACAACAGCAGCGCACACAAAACAACTCTCTGAACGCCCATGATACCTCCTACGTCTGTTCGTTAACTAATCGAGTGTCTCCTTTTGTCTCTCTTTAACGATCTCCTAAATAATTAATACTTAATGATACGGATTTCCGCCAAGCAGGTTTCAGTGGCTAGATTTATTTTAGACAATATGTCCGTAATTGGACACCAGCAAGATATTATCATCCAGCTTCGTAAGACAACAGGCATACTTTGCTCTTGCCTTGAGCATGCCGGCACCGATTCTTCCCCGGTGAAGAAAGCACATATATTATGGAGAACAGGCGTGGTTGATAAAACCTCACAGAATCGGATGACCGGAAGATTTTTGAGTGACCGGATATGCCACTGGATCTTCAGCGTCGCGGCAATCCTGCATCTCCCCGGCGCGCGGGAGAGGTACTGGAACAGCCGAGCGGACGAAATCGACCGGAAATGGGGGACGGCCAAAGACGATTTTGCCGCATTGCGCGGGGTTATCGAATCTATTGGCCCCCACCGCCTGCTGGATATCGGCTGCGGCAGCGGACGCTTATTCCCGCTGTATAACCAACTGCAGATCAACGAAGTCCTGGGGCAGGATATTTCCCGGAAGGCGCTGGTCATCGCCAGCAAGCGTTGCCAGTCTGCAAATATCACGATGACGAACCTGCCGATTCTCCGGTTGGATTACCCCGCCGGTTATTTCGACTTAATCGTCTCGAACCGGGGACTGCTCGGCGGGCACGGTTTCATTGTGGTCGAACAGGGAACAATCGGCCGGCAAACCTGGCTGCTCTTCGGGAAAATCCCGACTACATAGTCGCGGCCATTATCGACCCAAATGCCGAAGTATTTTGGCCTTGCGCCAGAATTTCTGGGCCCTAAATTCAACCGGCGACCCGAAAGAAGTTGCATGTTCGGGTTGAGAGGGGGGAGTACTCAGTGCGTTGTGTAGTGACCGGCGGGGCCGGGTTGATGGCGGTACGAGTATCAAACACACCGATTAAAATAATCGAAATCGGCTCGATACCCCCACCATATGGCGGCGTGGCGGTGCACTTGCAGCGCCTGCTGGAAAACCTCAAACAACGCGGTATGCCACACCTCCTTTTTGATACCGGTGGTACCCCCAAAAACATGGCCAACGTGGTCTGCGCGCCGTGGCGCCGGGTGATCCTGCGTCTTTTGCGCGAGCCAAGGTCTATTGTCCACTTTCATAACTTCTCGCCACGGAACCTGATTGTTTTTTCCATTCTGGGACTGAAGCACATCACCATCCTGACATTGCACAATGAGCGGTTTGTCGGTGAGCTGGACTCGGTGTCCTCCCCGATCCGGCGGCTTTTAATTGCGTTACTCAACCGCCTAGATGTGATCGTTGTGGTTGGTGACCAATGCCGCTTGCTACTGGCTCCGCTGATTGCCGACCCCGGAAAAATCGTTGTCTTGCCGACTTTTATCGCCCCGACGGCCTCCAATAAACCGGCGGTGCCGGAACAAATCATGGCGTTGCGGAGGAGGCGGCAATTCCTGATTGCCTCCAATGCCTATCAGCTTCGGTTTCACCAGGGGGTGGACCTCTATGGCCTTGACTTGTTCGTCGAATTGGCGGGCATACTCATCCAACAGGAAAAAATGGATATCGGGCTGGTCTTTCTGCTACCATCAATCGGTGACGAGGTATATTTGAAAAAGATACGTCTACGAATTCACGAGTTGAAAATTGAAGATTCATGCCTGGTCATTACAGACCCGGTGGAAGAGGGGTGGGGGGTATGGAAGGCTAGCGACCTGGTAATCCGCGCGACCAATACCGATGGGGATTCACTGACAGTCAAGGAAGCTCTCTGGTGCGGCACACCGGTCGTTGCCAGTGACTGCGTGCCCCGCGATCCGGAGGTGGTTACTTTCCGTAATCGAGACCTTGATGATTTACGGGAAAAGACGATGATGGTACTGGGCAACCTGGAAAAACAAAAGAAACGCCTAGAGAAATTGCAGCTTGCTGATAACGCCGAAAGACTTATTCTTATCTATGAGGAGTTGTCCACGCGGGGGGCGCGGTGAAAGGTGAAATATCCAGGCCGATCGGGGAAAAACCCGCCGTGGTCGTGGAACCGACGGATCATGAACGGATGGCGGTGATCATCTGCACCAAAGACCGGCACGCGGATTTGCAGCGGTTCCTTGCCACGCTGCAACGGCAGACTGCATACCCCGAACGGCTGATTGTCGTGGACGCTAGTACCGCAGGTGACATTGTTCCCCTGCTGGTATGGCTGGCCAAGGCAATTCCTACCGAGGTCAAACACATACGCACCAAGCCGAACATTATGGCCCAACGCAAAATCGGCTTGGAGCAGTCCGAGTGTGATATCGTCTGTTACTTCGATGATGACGTTCTGCTGGAGAACGATTGTATCCATGAAATCAAAGAAGGTTTCCGGCGTCACCCCGACATCGGCGCCTTAACCGGCAGGCAGTTGAACGTCAAAGACAAGAGGTTCCACTCGTTGCGGAGTATGTTGGAGCGACCGCTGAGGTACCTGTTTTTCGTTTCCTATGATAACGGGGATGGGCGCTTTCGCCTTTCGGGCGAGGGGGTACGGGTTTTTGCCGATGAGCACGCGCACGAGGTGGAGGTACTCTCCGGGTGTTTCATGTGTTATCGCCGGCGGGCGCTGGCCGCAGTAGACATTGATATAAACCATCCCTTCTGGAGCGATGATGTGATGATCTCCTACCAGTCGGCTTTGAACAATCAGCATCTCTATTGGCCGCGCGCGCGGTTAACCCACAATCATTCCCTGACCGGTCGCATGACCGACACCTTTCAAAAATACCGACAGGTGATCTTTGCCAAGTATTATCAACGCCATACGGTCCTCCAGCGTGGTCTGGTGCGCGACACGGCTTTTCGTATCTCATTGGTGGGCCATCTACTGATTTGTCTGAGTCATCTTGATTTTCACGGGATGGCCGGCAGCCTGACCGGACGGCGCGAGGCCCGCCAAAACGGGTTGTTTAGATGAGTGAAAAAACACTGATCGCCATCCCGACCTTCAACGCTGAGGCGTTTCTGGCGCGATCATTGAGTTCGACACAGTTGCCGGGAAATACCGCCGACGTTCGCGTGATTGATAATTGCTCCGATGATGCCACCCTCCGCATCGCCAAGCAATATGCCGCAAGGCAGCCGCGTATCGCCTACGTTCGAAACGAAGCCAACCTCGGACGGGTGAACAACTGGAACCGGTGCCTCGAACTGGCGGTAGCAGCCGGATATGAATACCTCAAATTCCTTTTCGCGGGCGATGAACTGCTGCCATACTGCATCGAAAAAATGGAGCAGGAGTTTGATGGCCGTCCGGATGTCGGCATTATCAGTTCGGCATATATAATTCGAGATACCGACACCACGGAAACTATCCAGCGGCTGATGAAAAACACGCAAGAGCTGGATTCGGTCGCGGCCCTGTTACACTCGGCGCTGGTCAGTTCGTGGTGGGCCTCGCCGACGGTGTACATGGTGCGGACCGCGTGTATCGGCGATATTCGATATTCGCCGGATTTCCCCTGGGCGGCCGACTGGAAATTCGCCATCGATATCGCCGCTGGGGCGGACAGTTTCTGGCTGACGGATACGCTATCGGTTTTTAATATGCACAGCCGCCGCAATTTCCTGGCCAGTGGGCAGAAGGTCGAATCGCAATTGGAGAACTGCCTGATGAAATTTTATTCGCTCAATAAGATCAAAGACCGCCTCGCACCGGATATTTACGAAACACACTACCAGCAAATCCGCAATGACTGCCTGACCCGTCTGGTCCGGGCGCGGGAGATCCCGAAGATTCTCCGACGAAAACTCATCGACCGGCTGTCATGAAACGCATCTATTTCACGAACCTGCTTTTTTCCTACTCCCCGTTTATCGCGCAAATTGCGGTCACCATCGTCATCACCCCATTTGCCGTGCACGTCCTCGGCGAGTTTGAATATGGTATTTTTATTTTGTTTCACATGGTCCTCAGCTACCTCGGGATGGCCAATGTCGGCATTCCACAGACCCTGATGCGCCGCCTGATTGCGTATCGAACCAACCAGGAATCCGGAAAGATCACCTCGCTGATCAGCACGGTGTTTTTTTTCTATTTAGGGATTACCATGCTGGTCGGCGCGCTCTTGGCCGGGGCCGCGCTTGCTGGGCCGGCAAGCCCCGTGGGGTGGTTAACCGACAATCCCGAATCTCAGGTACTAATTGCCCGGTTGATGTTGGTGATTTTCCTGGTGTTCGCCTTTGATCTAGTGCGGCAGGTCTTCGATACCATTATCGTGGCCCAAAACAAGATATACCTGTCGAAACTACTGTTGGCCCTGCTGACCGTGAGCCGGGGGGTGGCGATGTACCTGGTGCTGGTCCGGGGCGGCCGGGTCTATGAGATAGTCTTTGCCCAAATGCTGTTGACCGGGTTTTTCTCGCTGGTTTTTTATGTTTTTGCCCGCCACGAACTGGACTTTCGCTTACGCCCGGGCCTGTTCCGCTGGGGACATCTCACCGACATCATGCCTGACAGCTTCTGGTACCTGGTCAGCGGGGTGGGCGTATTGTTGATTTTTCAAACCGATTCGCTGGTTATTTCCGCGTTTATCGGCGTCTCGGCAATTACCGGTTATGCGCTGGTGTACC
>SDBS01002410.1_pt1 | contig 18695 bp, 15 predicted proteins | sample 2277091 | NCBI WGS metagenome assembly SDBS01 (sample SAMN10404972, study PRJNA504765) | marine sediment metagenome | isolation source: marine sediment core GS10_PC15, 163 cmbsf | place: Arctic Ocean: Southern Knipovich Ridge | collected 2010 | reverse complement strand
AGTAGCTGCCAAAATATATAATTCCAAAATCAGGTAAGCCTAACCAATCAGTAACTTTGCCATTGTTCCTATAAAGGAGATGGGGTACCATTATTTATTGAGGGGATACGTTTTATCATCTTATGTAATTGATTGTTAACTAGATAAGATACAAAACAACTTTCTGACTACCAAAAAAATCAATAAGTTATAATACTGATAATCAAATACTTATTAACAATAGAGTGTTAACTATTTATCCCCAAATTTGACGAAGAACCACTATCACCGGAATTTGCAATGATACTAAAAAATACTCCCCCAAATAATTGTAATGGTTGATCTGGCCTGAAAAATTTGATTTAACCTCCCCTGTATTTCGAGATGAACAATCGGAGGTTATTCGCAAAGTATTCAAGAAAATTGATTCAAAATATATTTTTTTTAATTCTGGAGAATCCAAAACAAAATTGATAACGTATAAATGAATTGAACATTACTAAAAAGTGATTGAGTTAAATTTTAATCTCAAAATAAAAATTATGAGAAAGGCAGTTATACTACTACTTACGTTGTTATTTACCATTATTTCCAATGCACAAGTCCTTTTTAATACTGGATCTGCAGAATTGGATGCAGATTTAGGTAAGATAAATGCTGATGCCAATTTAGATTTTGGAGCATTTAAAACAAATCTAGCTTTATCTTACGATATATCAGATAAAAAGATTGATTATTTGAGTATTTCTGTAAAAATGGAACCAGCTGAAATTTATCTTGCACTTGAACTTTCCAAATTAAGTGGCAGGTCCATTGATCAGGTGGTTGAAATATATGAAGTTAACAGAGATAAAGGATGGGGATTTATTGCCAAAGAATTAGGAATTAAACCTGGCTCACCTGAATTTCACAACCTCAAAGAGAATACAAAAAATAAAGGTGCTAAAGGAAAAGGTAAAAATAATAAGGGAAAACCTAAAAAGTAATGATATTCATCCAACACAAATTCCTGGTAATATTAAAATCTCAATAAGGAGTATAATACAAGGATCTGCCGATTTCCAAATTCGTCAACAAAATCATCACCGACTAAAAGTAAATCCCTGTAGCACATTAGTCTACAGGGATTTACGACAAAAGTATGTGGTATCACCTGGAATTGAACCTATCGGACGTCAATTATTATAAAAACGTCCGGTTATTTGTAAAATGTTACAGGGGAGGTTACCTTTTTGAATTATTTGGGGGAGTAGTTCTGATGATAAGAAATCGGATCCTGGATAAAATATAACCACACCTTATTTTCTACCCAAAAAAGTTTTGATCTGGCTGACGACGCACAATATATAGACTTCTTATGGTCAAAGATAACGATAGATTATTTGCCTGATATTCAGGTATTTATTCATAGTTTATTGTTGAGTATTTTCCCCAAATTTGACTAAGAACCCATTTGTCTCGGGTTTTACACATATGTGAATGAAAACAACGAGATACTCGCTACTCAATTTTCAAATTTTGAATAGTACTAATTCTGTATGTTTTAAGTACTAGAAATGAAATTGCTAATAGCGTGAAGGCAACAGTAATAAGGAAAGTTTTCAGGAAAACTATAAACACAATATCTACCCTGAACTGAAAATTGTTTAACCAATTATTCATAACAAAATATGTTGCTGGTATTGCTAGACAATTTGAAAAAATAACAATCCATAATTGCTCTTTGGCTAGTAATTTAAACGTGTCATCAAGCTTCGCACCATATACTTTCCTAATAGTAACTTCTTTTGTTTTTTTTCTAATAATAAACAGAGTTAAGCCGAATAAACCCAGTAATGCAATAGTGAATGTGATAAATGAATATACCTCAAAACTGTTCTTTAAATTTAATTCTGATTTGTATAATTCCTTAATCCGACTATCTAAAAAGGAGAGGTTACATTCAAAATCAGGGGATATATTTTTGCATGTATTCTTAATAAAATCAATAGTCTCATCTTGATTTTCTGAAGAGATTTTAATTTGAGTAACTTCTCCTTTATTGCCGCAAAGAAGAATTAATGGTTCAATTTGATCGTGCAAAGAAGTATAATTAAAATCATGAACTACACCTATTATCGTAAGATTGTTTAGTTTTTTATCAATCGGATTTAATAAATCAAAAACCTTACAGGCTTCTTCATTAATAATGCAACAATTATTTGAATCAGATATTAAATCCCATGAAAAACCCCTTCCGAGCTTCATGTCAATATTATACAAAGCGATATAATCGGGATCGATGGAGTAGCTTGAGCATAGCTGAACATTATTATCGTGTTCCATAGGGTGTTTAGAAAAATCCTCCCCTATTATTCCATTGGAAAAAGAAACAAACTCAACTTCCGGTATTTTTAATAGATTATCTTTCAATATCTCCTTTTTATCAAGTAATGCCTTGTCTAGATTGAAGTATATCACATTTTCATGTTGGAATCCAAGGTCTTTTTTGAAAATATAATTAATCTGAGTATTTGTAATAAATGTGCAATTCAAAAATATGACCATTATGATTAATTGGACTATAAATAACGCTTTTCGTTGAAATCCACGAGAGTTTAAAAATGATTCGTTTTTTAGGGCTTCTATTTCATTAATTTTTGAAAGGAAAATTCCGGGAACTAATCCAGATATTAAACCAATTATTGCTATCCCAACAAAATAATATAAATACAATATTGAGCTGTTTAGTGATTCAGATATAGATATATTTAATAAGCTACTTAATTGTGGTAATAATAATTCAATTACAAACAGAGCTATCATAAATGAGATAAGTACTGCTCCGAAGGCTTCCAATAGAATTTGTTTAATGATATCAATCCGTTTTGCCCCATTTATTTTCCTAATAGCAATTTCCTTAATCCTTCCTCCTGATATTGCAGTAGTCATATTTATATAGTTAATAATTACTATCAACAGTAATAAAACTGATATGGCTAAGTATAAGATAACGGTTTGCAGATTCCCATGCTTACTACTATCAAACTTGTTATTTTCATAGTCAAAATACACTTTCTTCAATGGTTGTAATTTCAAAGAGAATGCATCATTGTCCTTTATAAATCTGAAATCTTCCAGAATAGAGTTTATCTTTTCCTCTGTCTCAATAATATTTGAATTCTCAAATGTGCTTACATAGGTTAAGACAGACCAAGAACTACAATCAAAAGCGTGATCATCACCATTATGTCTGAGTGTTTCGATTGAAACAAATGCATTAGATTGAATATGCGAATTATAGGGAATATCCTCCATAACACCAGTTATTGTATAAGTCTTTCCATTTTTATCCAGAATTGTTTCTCCAATTGGATGATCAATTCTAAATAGTTGATTCGCTGTTGACTTATTTATTACAATTGAATATGGTTCTTCTAAAACCTTATCAACTTCACCAGACAATAGTTTAAAAGAGAAAACTTTAAAAATTTCCGGGTCGGCACAATAAGTATTCTCAATGGGGACTTCTTTATTTTGCTCAACGATGGTTAAATCATAGTAGATAAACCTGATAATACCATTTATTTCAGGAATATTATTCCTTAGCTTCTCTGCAAAACATGGCGGAGTAACGGCATAACCACCTGAATGAATACGATAAATGTTGTCTGCATTTTTATGAAATCTGTCGAAGCTAAGTTCCTGATAAACAAAGGTGAAAATAGTAGTGAGTACAAGAAACCCACTAATAAATCCTATCAGATTTATAGAATAGAAAAAGCAGTTCTTTTTTACGCTTATTAGGATTGATTTTATAGAATGATAAATCATAACCTCTTGTATTAATAAATAGAATGTAAAAACTGACAATAAATCGGTTTGAGTTAAACCGACATTATTCAATAAGCGAGGTGATAACTATCTTTCTTTTTTGAAGTATAATGTGATTTTAGCCTGATCGGCTTTTGCCTTATTGGTTTTAAACCAGTATCCTTAGCAAGATATAACTTTAAAATAGTTGTAGATATTTTAAATATTCGATGATATGCATTGACAAAAAACTTTGTATGAATAAGTCGAAACAGGTTCAGCTCCGAGAAATTCTTATCTAGGCAGAAACTGGCTTCAGGGATAATGCAATCGTAATTATTGTTGACATTGTTGGATTGGCCGTTCAAAGTGTCACCTTTTGTTTGTTCCCTTTCTGTTCGGTCAGAAGAAACAATCAATAATGTGAGGATTACAAAAAATGCGTATATCAATCCGGCTCTCACACCAATAAATTTAAGAATATATTTTTAATCACTGGCAAAATTATATTTATACTTGCTGTTAACTGTTGTGTACATATACTGGTGTTGGGTATTGATATGTAGATCTTCAAATGAATTTGGACAAAAAGGGAATATGAATGAAGGTATGAGTTGCTCAAGAAGGTCCGATTATTTCTCCAGACAATGCTCCCCCAAATAATTTAAAATACCAACCTCCCCTGTTGCAGACAATAAACAATTGGACGTTTTTTCTTTGAATCTATAAAACTCCAGCAAAGCCGGGATTCTACAAAGTATAGTATGGTTATAAATTAATCTAACTATAAATGAAATAAGATAAAAAGTATCTTAATTCACAGGGATGAGGAAAAAATCGGGGGCCATTTAACCAAACTGGAATAGGTCCTGCCTCATATCCAGAAGGCCTTTAATTCGTTCAAGGAAGCCGTATACTTCCAGAAGGTTTTAACGCCGGATTAAAATGATACCACCTTTTCTTCCCGGATAAAAACGGTAATATTTCGCTTTCTGAAAAATTACAAAAATGATTTCAAATAACACCTCCCAACATTGAGCGGAAAACTATCAAAGAAGTACTAGTGTCATGTCACACATAAATTGACGGATAAAGTCTTTTAAGTTTTATCCGTGCATTTTTTGTTGTAAACTGCCAGTTTATTTTCTTGTTGGCCCCATTCCGAGCCTTCTCCCATGCATCAATTTCTTCAACCACTTGTTCAATTGATTAGATACGGTGCCCTAAACACTGGTTGTTCAGTACGTTCAATTCGATTTCAGACATATTCAGCCAGCTTCCGTGCTTCGGAGTAAAAATGAATTCAAACCTGTCCCATATCCGCTTCGCTTCAGAAGGTTCAAACTGTTCATAGAGGGCTGATGGCCCGTGAGTTGAAAAGTTGTCCATCACCAATGTAATTTTTTCAGCGTCCGGGTAATAAGTGTCGGCAATTTCCTTCACCAACTCTGCCCAATCGGTTTTGCATTTACGCCGAGTGACTTTCACTTTACGAAATCCGGCTAATGGCTCGTTCACCACGAATATGTTACAAACACCCATCCGCTGATATTCATAGTCGCATTTTTTGTCATAACCTTTGCTCATTGGAACGGGTGTTCGGGTTTCCCTGATCAGCTGCTTAGGCGATTCATCCATGCAGACAACAGGTCTTGCAGGATCATAGGGCCTTTTGTATACATCCAAAACCTGTTCCATGCCTGCCACAAATTGGCTGCTGCACCCCGGGGGTATCATCCATCCTATTATTTTCCAAGGCTTAAGTTCGTTTTTTTTAGCGTCCTGCGAACGGTTTCATGGGAAATGCTATCTGCGTACTGTAATTCCACCACCTTATCAGCCAATAACCGCAAGGACCACCGTGCGTGCCCTTTTGGGGGCTGGCCGCAAGCCAATGCAATTAAATGGGCTTCCAGGTCGCCATCGACCAATTTTTCATATTTGCGAGAGGTTGGAGCCATTTTCAGAGAAGCTTCAAAACCCTCTTCGACAAATCTCTTCTTAACGCGATCAATGGTCCTCATACCTATCTTCAGGATTTTGCATATCTGCTCATTAGATTGCCATTCATCAGCAAATGGTCCCCTGTCTACATTCAACAAAATCAGGGCATGGAGCATTTTCTTTGCTGAATGCTTGCCTGATCTGGTAATGCTAGAAAGTTGATTCCGCTCTTCATGAGTTAATGTTACATTGTACGTGCTCATAGCCATTTTTCTGGCTAAGGTATAAAAAATAATTAAATTAATACGTCATACTAGCTGTGACATGACACAAGTAAATTAAAAATAGCCAACCATTCTTATTATGTCCTGATATGGGGGTTTATGCGGCCTTACGCGTCGCCTCAACCCGAGTGTTGGGCGGTCGTTTGCCTTCCATTCGCGGAAGCCTCATGTCCGTCTGAACTTATCACCGCATTGGCGATAGGTTTGTGCCATGTCGGACGCCCAGGAGCAATCGCGCGTCCTTGCCACCTTGTCTAAGAAATCTGCGGTCGCCATGGATTTGTGGAATGCTATGCTCATGTCGTCACGAGTTAGTGAACGCTCTGGTAGGGCAATGATAGTAGAAGCCCCTTTCGCGTAATCGCTCTTCGCCTGTTTCATTTCGCCTAGATCCAAATGGGCTCTGCCGCGGTGTATGTATGCCTCTGCCTTCCGTATCAAGTGCCCCTGAAACGAGCCTTCGGTTAGGACTCTCGTTGCCACCTGGATGCGGACGGATAGAGAGAGCGGATTGTCACTGAGGGGCTCTTCCAAGATCCGGAGGCCGGTGTTCGCAATGTTCCGAGCACGATCCGAAATGGAGAAATTGCGAGCCATTTCAAACGCGAGAGCACCAGCTAGGAAGCCATAGGGTGGTGGCGCAATTGGCTGGGCGTCTGAAAGTGAACGTGTAATTTCCAGGAAACGTGGTCCAAGTTCTCTCATGAAGCTCTCTTGTCCCACCTCTCCGACAATTCTCTCCCATATGGATGGAGCTTCAACAGCTTCTATCGCCTTTCGAAGCAGTGGATGGTCATCAGATAGATGGTTTTTGTCTTTCGCCTCCTCGCCGGCCGCCAGTCCCTTTGCATAACCCATAATGCGCGCTGTCATAACCTTGGAATCACTGAGTCGCTGCAGACTCAATTCGTGGGCCTGTTGAGCAAGCACATCAGAAGATATGCCGATCTTGTAGCCGATGTTATATTCCTTCCAGTACCAGTATCGTTCTTCCTGAGACATTGTCATGATTGAGTCCTTTGTTGTTCAGGATTGGCTCCAGATTTTCTTGCCCAACACCAATGTTGACCTGCAAAACCGCTTACACTCAAACTGATACAACGCACAAAACCTTAAATTTAATAACTGAACTCCAATTAAAACACATCGGTTTTGTCAGGTTGAACATTTTGTTAGGCATCAATTAATAATGACTTATAAAATACACATAAAACTGAAAACTTAACTCTTAAATTATGAATACGTTATCACACTACTAGTTATTCTTTCGACAATCTCGTTAAACAGACTAAAAAAATCATAATAAAACATTAAAATCAAAAAAAAGTGATTTAATCAACCTTTAAAATCCTTCATATTGACCTTTGGCCTTGTTGCCCAAACTATGAAAATTCCAACTATGAAGAGTACAACACCTGGCGCAGCATCAGTAATATTCGATTCTAAAGCAAATAACTTAGCAGTCCAGGAAGTTGAGCCAGTAACACTATTTACACAAAGAATAATTCCACCTAAAATAGAAATGAAGCCCAAAATTTGCCCTATTATCCCATAAATATATTCACCTTTAATAGCTCTGTTTATAAGTTCGGAAGACTTGGAGGTTCTTACTGTTTGATTATTCTTTCTATCTTTTGAAGTAAGTTGCTCTCTTATTTTATTCTTCTTATCATCAGATTCAATATTGTTATTAAATATAACTCTCTCTATATTGAGTATCCTACGAAAGATTGATCTATTTTTTCTTATTTTATTATCTTGTTTGGACATTCTTTTTACTTTCGTTTAATAGTTCATAAAATTTCTTTTCAACGTTTTTCCAAGATTCTTTGATTACAAGATTAATGGCTTCACCAAATTTAAGTGCATTTTCTACAAATTTAAATTCTGTGTCACCATTTTCTAAAGATTCACGAATTCTTTTTCTTCTTTCAGAAGCAGAAGGATGACTTGAGGTTGCTCCAATAGAAAGTGCTTTTTCAATCACTTCAAAGACACTAAAAAATAAATCAATTCCAGAATATATTAAGATGTAATCCGAATGATAACGAATAGGTGTAGATGTCAAAGTATAGAGTACACCTAATGCATCAGCTTTGAATTCTTTCTCTTTATCCACAATTGCTTTCTCTACATCTAATCCAGATTTTAACTTACAACGTCTTTTTTCTGAATTATCCAAATGACCAAGTGCTATGTGTGCATATTCATGCCCAACCACAAACAATTCTGCGGCGTCTCTAATTTTGCTTGCCAATTCCATATAGGGTCTAGGTAGTATATAAGGTTTTGCTGCTTCAGGATATCCAGTTATCAGATAGGCAACAAGTAAATCTAGGAAATGATTTAGGCCTTCTTTTTCTAATTCTGTATTCGTATCTATCTGATTTTGTTCTCCAGGGGAAAATAATTCTTTCAAATCTACAGGGAACATTTGAACAAGAGCTTTTGATAACAGATTAAGGAAGCCAAAAACTCCACTGTCTAAGGCTATAATATAGCCACCTTTTGGTACATGAATAGAAATTGCATTTACATCACCTGTATTGAGAGTACCAAATACAATATTTTTAGGATTATCAAGATTAAATTTTTTGGTTGCGAATTCTATACGTTTACAAATTGGAATTAAAATTGAATAATCGAGTTTGAATTGATTAGGAGTTGAAGTAGGAAGTTTTTTCAACATTTTAATATAAAACCATGAAGTTAGTTTACTGATACCCAAGTGTTTACTACAATATTGGATATATTCTTTTTCAAACTCTTTACCCATTTGCTCTGGATTAATGGAAAGTGCCCAGCCAAGTGTAGTTGCTTCATGAAATTGTAAATAATTAAGGTAATCTTTAGGTGATAATTCTTCTGGTACAATTGAACTTAACATAATCTTATTTATAGCTCGTATAATTGCATAACGCAGAACTAACCTGCTAAAATCGCATAAAAACAAATAATTATCTTTCCTAATTTATACATAGTAGCACGATTAAGTATATAAGCAAAAATTGCTAGCGATTTCAGTCAGGTTCAGTGATTTGTTATGCAATTAATATCCCTTTTGCAGTACTGATTTACCATGCACTCCGTCCTGCAAGTCAAGCTCAAACACCCATTTATCCAAATCCCGTTTAATGATTTTTTTTTGAGCAAAAGCTGCTACCATCTCATTCAGCTTGCTATGAGGATTTGGAATATCATCATACGCTTCCCGAGCAAGCTGTTCTGCAGCAGAATAGTCTCCGCGTCGATAGGCAACTCTCCCCTCGTTATGTTTAGGGCTAAAAAGGTCAGCCTTACGCATAGCTTGATGAACGTCTTTCAGTTTAAAAGTTTTGTGTCGGTAAAAAGCTTTAAGCAGTTTGACCTTTGAGCCAGGTTTAAATAGATCAATCCAGTTCTTTGATGAGAAAGAAAATGGAACTTGGCAATCGTCTAATCTCGCAGGAATCATGAAAATCTGGCCCTCGGGGAATTCATCTAATACCTCTAAGGCAATTTTCAACTCTTTTTGAACGACGCCTCTGTGGTCCACGGAGTTCGTGGAAAAACAGGCAAGAAAGTAATCACTCTTTCGGATACGGATCTCTATTTCTCTACGGAAATCCAATCCTGGCAGAAGGTCAATTTCATCTATCCACGGCTCTAGGGCCAACTCCTTGAGAAATATGTATACTGGACGAACCAGGTTTATATCTGCATGCGTATAGGATATGAAGATTGTCGCTGCCATATGCTATCACCTCATTGCATATCTTTCTTCGATGTTGCTTGCATAACGACAGAAATCACTTGCAGCAATGAAGCGTAGCGGAATTGTTGTCAAGTGAATTGAATTGTTATACATTTATTGTGCACTTTAGCCTATTAATTTCATTATAGCAATTCATCAACATTCCATAGGAATTATATATTTTTAGAAAACAATATTACCCCACCTCTCTTTTTCATGCCATTAGAGCCTGTACCGCATTTATCGTGTGATATGAAATATTAATTCCCTATGGGATTTCTAGGGATTTGTTTTTTTTACTATCAAATTTTTTAAAATTTTACAGATTTCAGTCCATTCTTGAAGTAGGATTTTATAATTACGATATCCTTTAATTATTGAATCTAGAAAAAGTGATGGAGCAATGTTATTCCTTGTAAAATTTTTAAACCAGTTATGGTCACGATCCATATAAATACATTTTTTAGAATCAAGGATCTTTTCTTTAAGTTGTTGCATAAACAAATCAGCCATGTTTTCAGCCTCTGATCTGCATTTACCAGCACATATCGCATTAAGGAACACTGCTCCAATTATTCCACGATAGTACTCTGTTGATTTTTTTAATTTTCCTATGTTGTCAAAACGTTTTACTGGAAATCCATTCAACATGCGGCTTTTTTCCATTGTTTCCGGCAATATTTGGTAAATTCCATCATCCGATCCCCAAACAAGTGTCAGGCCCTGTCCATATGGAAAGCATATGGCGGGTATTCCAGGGCTTTTTTGGGTGAGCAATGCACCACCTGTTATTTGAGAAAATGTATTTATCCCTGTATATTGCTGTACTAATTCAGCATGACGCATTTCTAAGCCTTTCTTGACGAATATATCCCGTAAGGCTAATCTTTTTTCATACTTTCGAGATACAATAGTGTAAATATCTCCTTTTATTATTTTTTCATGCTCCTGCATCAGTTGGGTGAATGAAACTTTTTCATTTGGCATAGTGCCAGGATCTATTCTAACTAGATAATCGCAGTTATGCGAGAATGTAAGGAGAAGCATGCGGTTAATTACACTACCGTAATTAAACGAATTATAAAAAGGAACTGATTGATAACCGTTATGTTTAACTACATTGAGAAGATCATCATCAATATCTGAAGTCCATTGAAACAATCGTTTTTGGGGAATAATTTTATTAAGGTCTTTCACAATATCTGCTGGCGTAGCACCATTGCCTCCTGGTAAAGGATCATATCTACCACAGAAATTGGAAACTCCGACAATACAATCAAAAACATCATCCTTTGAAATGTATTTCCACCATTTAAGAATAGAATCCCTCCCATTCTTATAATTGGAGCCAATAAAATCAATACCTAAAAGGACTCTTTTTTTCCTTTTAATCTCCATATTGTTCATGAATTATTTTTAACGCCTCTTTCAGATTATAAATTGATTTAGCACAAAGGGTTCCTGTATTAAGCAGTTTTTTAATTCTGTTTATATGTGATTGTGATTTATATGCCCAACGAACGAGTGCAAAAGCACAATTTATTTCAAGAAATTCTGCTTCCTCAGATAAATAATAATCAGATAGATTTTCCATTATTGAAATAAGTTGATTTGACACCTTTTCTTGCAAATTATGTTCCTTAAAGTCACCAACAAACCATAAATTTGCCATTTTTCTTTTAGGTACTTCCTCTTGAAATCCCCGTATAGTCCAGGCTTTTATATGTTTAAATTCTTCTTCATTCCTAAAGCAATTCATTACCTCTTTAAAATAAGGTTGAGGTGCCGAACAATGCATTCTTTCAAGAAATCTCACCAGGTTGTATTTGGTTTTAAATGTATATAGACTTCCATTTTTTTTTAATACTCTATCTTTTATAGTATTATCAGCTATTATTTTCAGAACCCAATTAATAATTGAATTATCCACATTTTCAGCGATCATACCCAATACTTCAAATCCGTTGCGTATAACATTATTGATGGCTTCAGAATATTCCATCTTGTTTTTATAAAATTCTATATTTTTTATAATTTTTGGTATTAAATCAATTCTTATTTTTTCTGCATCAGCCTCATACATATCATGTAATAACCTAAAGGTTTCTCCTCCCTCATAATCAAAAGCGCTAGCCTCACTTAATATGGTGGTCTTGCCCCCTTTTTCCAAATCGTATCTAATTGACCATGATAATATAAACTCACGCAATTGTTGATGATAGAATATCCATTTTTCATCTCCGTCTTTAGTGAATATTCCTAATGCCTTTTCAGATAATCTTTCTACAATCTCTAAATCTTTTGGTTCTAATTTTTTATCTACAAAGAACGTCCTGTTTTCAAGCATGATTTTAGCAATTTCTCCAATTTTTCTTTTTTCTTTATCAATTTCCGAATTTTCCTTAACTCTATTACCACTTGAGGAGTTACTAGTTCTAAGGATGACATTTAACCATTCATCATATAGTTGTGATTCACTTTTTATATTATTAACATCTATTTTAGATAATTTACTTAATCGTGTGTATACATCATAAAACAGGGGAATGCAAAGAATTTGTGGTAAAAACTCACCAAGTTCTTCCGGAATTTCATTTATTATGATACTTTCTTTGAGTTGTTCAAGTTCGACAACTCCATTTTTCGTAATTTCTGTAGTAACCTCCTTTAATTCCTTTAATATATGGTCACGACAAGAAATGATAACCTTTGATTTCTTTGAACAAATATCTAAAAGTTCTTTTTCAAGCTTTTTAACATTATCTTCCCCCTTAATCCTTGAAAATTCATCCAAACCATCTAGTATCAGAAGTAGTTTGCCATTTTTAATCATCTGTACAATAGCCTCTTCTATGATTGGCTCCTCATTTAAGTTTGTTTTTTCTCTTATTTTATTCTGTAAATTCCATATTAACGATTTTTCACTATTATAAGATGAAAATGGAAAAAAAACTACAGCAAGCTTTAAATGTAATTTATGTTCGTGTATAAACTTTAGAATAAGATTGGTTTTTCCGTATCCTGCAGGAGCTACTATAACTTTATACTGGTCGCCTACCCGTTCAAGCCATTCATATAAGTAATTTATTTGATCCTCTCGAGAAAGAAAACCGGCATCAATTTTACAACCATCTATTCCGGAAATATTAATATCTTTATTATTCGTTGCATTATTTGAACTTAGTGCTTGAAAAATATCTTCCATTTTTTTTCGCAGAACTTCTTCAATCCTTTCTAGAATATATTCTACTTTTGTTTTTAACCCAACTTGAGATTTAATAAAGGGAGAGGCACCTTCTATATCAGGAAAGATACTATATTCATTATACCCGGTATCTTTTAAATACATTTTAATTGTAGCGAGTGCATTAAAATTAAATTTTACTTCTTTAATGCATTCAAAAAATTGTTTATCATAAGGCATTGTTCCATGTACAGTAAAAGTACTAAATTGTGCACGAATACGTGGATCATCTCGATTTGGAGGTTCTATCGCAATAGGATGAATAAATTCTTCTTTTTTATCATTTGAATTATCAGGATTATTAACAAACATTTCCTTATAATTAAACTGCCTGCTAATCGTCAGGTATTTTGGAGGTTGTACATCTTTAATATTACTAGTGTGGTTAAGTTTTTTAGGATCAAGTATAAAGATACTAGCTTCTTCTTTTGCTTCTAGATGTGAAAAAAACACTGCAACGCCTAATTTTTCTGTCCAATCAAGTAGTCTTGTGGGAATCCTATAGTGTTGCATTTTACATAAAATATCCCAACCATCAATATCATCCTTTTTAGTAGCTTCAGGAATCCAACTAGTATATTTAATATAAAGATCTCTTTCTTTCTCTATACCATTTTCATAACGAAATATAGATGGTAGCGGTGTATGATTTGAATCGTTCTGTCCACGATACCAAATAATTTCAGGATTTCCAAGTCTTTCTATGGCAAGATCAACTTTAGATTTCAAATCATTCCATGTGGTGGCTGTACCAATATTTTCTATTGAATCTCTTCTTAAAATTCCCATGATCTACTTAAAGTTTAAATTCTGTTCGTTATTATTGAATATATCCTGTATATGTATAACGGCAGTCTGTCTAAAAACCTCCGCAGTTTGGTGATATATTAGCTAAAGATAGCCGATTAACGGGGAGCATAAAACTCGGGTTCCAATATTTCATTCTACGAAGAAATGCCAGCATATGGGCCAGTTTTTGCTCCAATAAGGTTGTTTTGCTAAAAAATAAATCAATCCTGGCTTCAAGGTACTTCCTGAACTGTTCTATGCCAATGATATTCACGATGCGCCTTAAGTTATAAGCAATCATCATCAATCCCACATCAGCACTGGCCCTTTGTGAGCTCCTTTTCGTCATGATGTAGCTAAAGCCCCATTGCCGTTTTATGGTGCCATAAGGATGCTCAACTATAGCCTGCCGCCGTTTATAAAGCGCCTTATTCAGCTCAACCTGTTCTTTATTATGTTGTATGTATTGATGGTATTCGCTTCGGTGTATTCCCTTTCCGTATGTAGCTTTCGAACACAAATCTTTTGCACTGCATGACTTACATGCCTTTGTAGCATATCGTTTGAAGTAATAAGCAGATGCCTTGTGCCATTTTCCTGTAGTTGTCAGGTGCTGGTTTTGAGGGCATATGTAATAATCACCCTCCGGGAAATAAGTGAAGTTTTCCGCATCGTATGCCGGGTCTGGTGCATGTACAGTCTGGTTAGGTATAGCGACCAGGGTATTAACATTCAGGTCATGGGCCAATTTAAACTCAGATCCGGTATGATACCCTTTGTCGTAAAGGGCAGTAAACTCATTGGTGCGCAATATGCTCTTGGCTCTTTGCAGCATATTGCCCATGGCTTTGCTGTCGTTGCTGTTGGTGACCTTGTAGTCGATCAACAGATTGTTCTTTGCATCGACCGTGGTTTGTACATTGTATGCTACTTCAGTAATATTATTGCGGATGATCAGCTGGCGGCTGTCTGGATCTGATGTCGATACCTGCGACTCGCCGCTTTCCTTCAGTTGGTTTTCTATCTCTCGATATCCTTCAGCCCTTTGTCTTTGCTTTTCAATGTGATCTTCAATATGCTCCTTATTGTCCCCATCGCTCTGGGCCAGTGCTTCATTATACTCCTGAAGCTTGTTCTCGATGTATTCTAAATGTCGTGATATTTTCTTTTGGTTGAAGTTATTCTTTTTGCTGTTCTGGGCCCTGAACTTTGTACTATCCCCGGCTATCAGCGTAGCACCAATGAGATTAAAGTAATTGGCTATTTTCACCGTCTCCATAAAGACTTTCTTGATCGCCCTGGGATTATCTCTCCGGAAATTTGAAATGGTGTTGTGATCAGGATGAAGGCTGCCCAACAGCCACATCACTTCAATGTTTCGTTTACTCTCTTTTTCAAGTCGACGTGATGAACGTATCTTGTTCATGTAGCCATAAATGAATAGCTTGAGTAGGTCTCCTGGATGGTAGGCTGGCCGTCCGTTTTCGGAATGATCTATCTGAAAACCGTAACTCTCCAATGCCAGACTATTTACAAAAACATCGATCAGGCGGACTTCATTATCCTCACTAATGGCATCATCTAAAGTAACCGGGAAAAGATAGGTCTGCGACCTGTTTTGTCCTAGAATATACTTCATGCTATAAGTTACAAATAACGAGGAGCTTAGAAAAAATCAAACAATCTGAGTTATAAACAAATTATGAGGTTTTTAGACAGTCTGACGGTAGAACTAAGCCGCCGCGTCAGCGGTCGGCTTTAGTGAATTGTTCTACATCATCATTTTCATATACACGTTGTTTATAGCTGGCGTTTATCTTTCAGTTATTAAGCTTAGAACTTTATTTTCCAATTCTTTTCCTCTTAAGTCTTTAGCTATGATTGTTCCCTGTGGATTCAATAGAAAAGTTGTCGGATAACTATGTATGCCATAATCTTCTATTATATTATTGGAGTCATTTGATAATATCTGCGGCCATGTTATGGAATCTTGGTTTATCATTTTCTCAAGTGCATCCGGTGTACTACTTCCTACAACACCAATAATTTCAAATTTGGATTTATCTATTTTTTCATGAAGTTGTTTAAGGTTTGGGATTTCATGTATACACGGTCCACACCAGACTGCCCAAAAATCAAGTAGTACATATTTCCCTTTCAAATTATTCATTGAAATTGAAGATTTCGTTTTAAAATCCTTTCCTTCAAATGGGAATGATTTAAACCCAACTTGAGTGGAGTATAATTGATTTTTTGGCAAATTTGTTTTCTCTAGAATTAAAATGTTCTTATGCATATTAACACTTAAAATCTTGTATAATATGCCTTTTATTTCTAAGTATTCATTTTTTGAGAGTATGCTTTTGGAATCGACTTTTTCTCCTTCAACATGACTATCATTTAATAAAACAAAACTTGGATAATGATATGATAAATCTGTAAAAGTGGTAGAGGAGATTGCAATATCTTTGCTATACAGTGTAGCTGTATAATATTGAGGAAAATTGTATAGAAACCTATTGGATTGACTCTTATGCACAAAAAGAAGTGGAGAACTTACCTCAACTATTTTATCATTTATGAAGCGTTCATACTTTACATTGATTGAATATTCTTGAGCCAGTGAATCGACGTTGCCCAATTTGAATAGATTCATATCTGCTGATTTAATTATTTTGTCATCACTTAAGTCATAATTATTATTTGAATCAACAATTAGCTTAAATTCTCCTGAGCTGTCCTTACCAGATGCAAAAGCAATTTTACATTTCACTGGTTCTTTTGATAATGTTAGAGTATCCGGAATCCAGCCCCATACTTTTTGAAAATACTCATACTTTTCTTTACTGATATTTCTATGTAAATAATCTTGATAAAGTGACTGATATGCATTAGTTGTAATATGCCCGAGTTTTAAATCTGTCCAATCTTTCGGGATACCAGATATTTTAAGATAAGTTTTTTCATAGTCTTTATTTCCTGAATATGGAGTAAGTCCTCTAAAACCTACTTGAAAAGATCCGTATCCTATTTTTTCAGTTATTGGCAGTTCGATAATCTTTTCGTTCGTGCAACTTAATAGGAAAGTAATCCCCCAAATAATCAAGGTAGTTCTTCTAAATATCATTTTGTAATCAATTTATTGTAATAACTCTCTTTTTGTTATCATTTGATTAGATAGGTCCCTTATGCTTGCCACTAAATTCTATTAAACGAACCTCTCAGGCTTTGTTCTGATCTTTTCAAGTATGTAGAACGATCGAGTAGGCGGCTGACGGCCAGATGACCGCCAGTGCGCCTCTCACACCACCGTGCATACCGTTCGGTACACGGCGGTTCCTTAAGTGATACCATTGACAACCCGGTAATAATCCAAAAAGAAAACAAAGCCAGCTTGTCTAAGACGTTTGCTGGTGACACTCCAGTTTAAGATGGGGCTCTTGGCTGTATGCCAGTGGCCCTTTCTTGTATTCGCAAACTCCCATGCCTGGTATTCTGTAATCCCCAGTTTAATGAGATTTCGTCTTCGGGTTCGTATCCTTTTCCATTGTTTCCAGATCACCATCCTCAGACGTCTGCGATACCATTCATCTACGCTACCAAGTAGCTTCTTCATGTCCGCCAGTTTGAAGTAGTTCACCCAGCCAGTAATATACTGTCTGAGTGCCTCCTTCCGTCTTTCATATCCCCATCCATTGCTCCTTGATGTGAGCTTTCTAATCCGCTCCTTCATCTTTGCAATGCTTTTAGGGTGGACCCGCAGTCGTCCTTCTCCTTTTGATACATAAAAGGAGTATCCCAAAAATTTCACTTTTGAGATATAGGCTGTCGCCGTCTTTTCCCTGTTTACTCTCAGAAACAGTTTCTCCTCGATGTACGGGACGATGTTCGCCAGCGTCCTCTCAGCACTCCGTTTGCTCTTGCAAAGGATTACCAGATCGTCGGCATAACGTACAAAGCGGTGTCCCCGTCTTTCGAGTTCCTTATCCAATTCGTTGAGCATAACATTGCTCAAAAGTGGACTAAGTGGACCTCCCTGAGGAACCCCGATTCTCGTCTCCTCAAACTTGTTATGCAAAACTACTCCTGCATTGAGGTATTTGTGGATAAGCGAGATAACCCGACCATCCTTTACCGTCCTTGATAACACTTCAATCAATTTACTTTGATTGACCGTATCAAAGAACTTCTCCAGGTCCATATCCACGGCATAGATATAACCGTCTGTGATATAGCTCCTGCATCGGTTCAATGCCTGGTGGGCATTGCGTTTGGGTCTGAAGCCGTAACTGTTCTCAGAGAACTGCTTCTCGTAAATGGGGGATAAGACCTGTGCAATCGCCTGTTGGATAACACGGTCCACCACCGTAGGGATACCGAGTTTTCTCGTTCCCTTTTCTTTGGGTATTTCTACCCGCCGAACTGGATTAGGTCGGTATTTCCCGTCCAATATAGATCGTAAGAGCTGATCCTTATGCCTGACAAGATAATCCTGTAGGGATTCGACTTCCATCTTGTCTATACCACCGCTTCCCCTGTTACTCCTTACCCGTTTATAGGCTCGGTTCAGGTTTGTCGGGGATAGAATCTGCTCCAATAAACCATATTCCGGCTTGTTGGCATTAGTGGGCTTGTTTTCAGTCATCCAAATAAAGGTCTGCCCTCCTGCAAAACCCTCGGGTTCCGCCCTGCAATTTTGCAGGTAGGTATCTTGCGATATTTTCTGCTTTCCTCCCTTCATCAGGTAACTTTCATTCTCACTCACTCATTAAGGTTCGGTCCTTCCCACACCCTGTCGAGGGGTCCGGTACTAGTCGAGTAGATAAGAGGAATTTCACCTCGAACCTCTCACAGAACCGTGCGTAAAGGTCTCCCTTTACACGGCTCTTATTATCCAACCAATGGCTTCACTCCAATACGCCAGTGCGCA
>SDBS01002409.1_pt1 | contig 18697 bp, 7 predicted proteins | sample 2277091 | NCBI WGS metagenome assembly SDBS01 (sample SAMN10404972, study PRJNA504765) | marine sediment metagenome | isolation source: marine sediment core GS10_PC15, 163 cmbsf | place: Arctic Ocean: Southern Knipovich Ridge | collected 2010 | reverse complement strand
AACTTTCACTTTCGACGGTGCAGGCCACGCGTTCATGCGAAGGGGTGAGGAGGAAAACCCCAAGGCTGCCAATAAAAAGGCCATGGAAGAGAGCTGGGAGAGGTGGCTGAAGATACTGGAAAATCTATAAAGGAAAGTAATAGTAATGGTAGGAAGTAATAGTAAAGACCAGTAAAAGTAGAAAGTAATGATAATAGTGGGAACCGTACTATTACTATTCCTATTACCATTACTATTACCATTGATATTGGTATCACTATTACTATTACTATAACTAATACTATAACTAATACTATGCCTTATCTTCTCCTTGCCATTCTTTGGTCCATCTGGTGTGCTCTCCATAGCCTCATGATATCGCAGGTTGTGGTTTCCAGCCTCAAAGAGAGGTTCGGGGACCGTTACCGTTATTACAGGATTTTCTTCAACATGGTCTCCGTCCTGACTCTGATCCCTGTCCTGTTTTATTCCGGTTCTCTCCGGGGGGATTCTTTCTTTCTCTGGTCCGGGGCATGGCGGCCGATTCAACTTATCCTGGTCATGGGCGCCCTGGCCCTATTCTATTCGGGAGGCAGGCACTACGACCTGCGGCAGTTCCTGGGTATCCGCCAGGTGATGGAGCACGAGTGGAGAAAAGGGCTGACCGAAACGGGGGGCCTGGATACCACCGGGATCCTTGGTGTCATCCGCCACCCCTGGTATGCGGGGGGTATCCTCATCATCTGGGCCAGGCCTCTGGACATGGCTGTGCTGGTAACCAACGTCGTTCTCACCACCTATCTGATTATCGGGACAGTCCTCGAGGAGAGGAGGCTTGTCGCTGAGTTCGGTGACGGGTACCGGGAATATCAGAAGAGAGTGCCCATGTTCCTTCCGGGGGGGAAGAAAAGCAACAAGTAATAGAAAATACCAGTAATAGTAGAAAGTAATGGTAATAAAGAGATCTTCAGGTGTCTTCTGAATTCCTATTACTATAACTCTCTACTATTACTGATATTTTATTCTTGCTATTTATGTAATTTAGGCGTAGAAAAACAGTCGCCAGTGGGAATTTCCCTGTCGGCACAACAACTGTTTTTGTAGTAAGTACGGAAAAGCTTGAAGGATGATGATCATCGGTCCTGGGTTTTACGTCCAGGATCTTTTGTTTCGCAGGACCTTGAAGGGCTGTTCCGAAGGACTACAAAAGAACAAAGGAGTAGAAAAATGGCAGAAGGAACAGTGAAGTGGTTCAGCGATTCAAAAGGCTTCGGCTTCATCGAGCAGACTGAGGGTCCCGACGTGTTCGTGCACTTCTCGGCTATCTCGGGCGACGGCTTCAAAACCCTGGAAGAGGGTCAGAGGGTGACCTTCGAGGTCACGGATGGCCCCAAAGGCCCCCAGGCCAGCAGCGTCTCGGCTCTGTAAGCAGTAGTCTCGCTTAAAGATCACACAAAAGCCCCGCCGGCGAATGCCAGCGGGGCTTTTTCTTTTAAGTACCCAGCATCCAGTACCGAGCACGCAGGAGTGAAGCCTGCCGATGGACGCGTCGAAGGGTCACCAATTACTGATTCTCTCGAATCTCGAATCTCGAATCACGAATCACGAGTCACGGGATATCTTGCAATTCTCACATTTGCCTACTAACATAATGAGCAACCAGGGGGGGTGGGGCATTTCTTGGACCCTATTCAGTAGTTCACGTTAACGGTATCGAAGATCAAATGGTCTACCGGTGCGGTTGGGATTTCCGGAAAACCAATACATGGGATGGGTGCATGGGTTATAGCAGTTCACCGGCCAAGGTAACGAAACCGGTCCTCACGGATGTTCTCAGCCGCGAAAGACTCTTCAATCAGATAGACAATTACCGTTCAAGACCTATTTTATGGGTCTCGGGGCCAGCAGGCTCCGGGAAAACGGTCCTGGTATCGAGTTACCTGGAGGCGAGAAATCTACCATGTCTCTGGTACAAGGTGGACCTGGGTGATAACGATGCAGCTACCTTTTTCTACTATCTCGGTCAGGCGGCCAAAATCGCAGCACCCAGAAAACGTAAGCCGCTACCTCTTCTGGCGCCGGAATACCTGCCGGGGCTCGAGGAGTTCACGTTTCGTTATTTTGAAGATCTTTTCGATCGATTGAAGCCACCTTTTTTTCTGGTATTTGATGATTATCAGGAACTTCCCGAAAACTCTGTCCTGCACTCCGTGATACGTAACGGTCTTTCCCGTATCCCACAGGGGATCAACGTTATATTCATCAGCAGGCACGATCCGCTTCCCGGTTTCAGCAGGATGCGCGCCAGCAGAGATCTTGGCCAGCTGGGAGGTGAAGATCTCAATCTCACCCTGGATGAATTCACGAACATCTTGAGAATGACTGGAAAAACAAAGTTGACCAGGCAAGCCATCAATAATCTTTATCAGAGACTGGGGGGGTGGCCGGCAGGGCTTATTCTTCTCCTTGAGAGGGAAAGGATCCTGGGTAGTGATATATCCAGTTTTGACGCGGCTTCCGCTGAAAGCATATTTGAATACTTTGGTGAAGAGATCCTGGACAAGATCGATCCTGAAACTCGTAACTTCTATATCAAGACGTCTTTTCTACCCAGGATGACCTCCAAGATGGCTGAAAGACTCACAGGTATTGAAAGGGCAGGAGACATCCTTTCCTATCTGAGTCGGCGTAATCTTTTTACTGAAAAGCACTTCGAGGCTGAGCCGGTCTACAGCTACCATCCTTTGTTCCGTGAATTCCTGCAGAATCATGCCAAAACGATCCTGAAGAAAAAGGAACAGAGAAACCTGATGCGGGATGCCGCAGACATCCTGGCAGACCAGGAGTTGTACGAGGACGCAGCTGATCTTTTCATCCTGGCACAGGATTGGGAAGGTCTCATGATGCTGGCAGTTCAGAGAGCACCGGTGCTAATCGCCCAGGGCCGGCATCAGACGCTCTGCGGCTGGATCGAAAAGGCTCCCCTCGAGAGCCGGGAAAGGAATCCTTGGGTCAACTACTGGTACGCGGCGGGCCTCCTGCCTTTTGATCTCTACGCAGCGAGAGGAAGCTTCATCCGGGCCTACGATGAGTTTCTCCGACGTGATGATCCAGCAGGGACCTTCCTTGCCTGGGCAGGTGTAGTTGAAACCTACAACTATGACTGGGGTGATTTTCAACCACTTGATTACTGGATTGAGGAACTGGAGAGCATACTGCTTCATTTCAGGGATTTTCCTTCCAGGGAGATAGAATCCAAGGTCGTATTGGGTATGTTCACTGCCCTGATGTACCGACAGCCCTATTTCACCAAGACCGCAGATTGGGGTGAACGTGCAAGAGAGCTCATAGAAAGGCCTGTGGACAGGGAACAGCAGGTTATGATCGGCAACCAACTGCTCCACAGCTTCTACTGGATTGGGGATGTTTTCAAGGGTGAAGCCATAATCAACGTACTCATGTCCAGGATCCAATCCCCGGAGGCGATGCCCCTTTCAACAATATACTTCTATTCCCTCAAGGCAGCTTTTGAATGGATGACCGGTGATATAGAAGAAAGCAATCGGTCAACAATGGCGGGGTTAGAGTTAACCGAAAAAAGCGGGATACATTACTGGGATCTGTTCCTTCTGGGCTTCAGAACGTGCTGTGCTCTGAGTTCGGGGAGTCTCGAAGAGGCTGGAACGCTGATAGACCGGCTGGAACCCCTGGTGAATCCGGATCGTCTCATGACGTACATGCAGTTTCGCTTCCTTACTGCCTGGGAAGCGCTGTCTCGAAAGGACCTGACCGTGGCCATAAGAGACGCGGCATTGAGCGTCGAGTTATCGAGGAAGGCCGGGGTCCCGTACTCTCTCGTCGTATGCCTGATCTCGCAGGCACAGGTTTTGGTGGTCTCGGGTGATACGAAGGGAGCCATCGAGAGTCTGGATGAAGGCGCGCGTTTGGCCGTAGAGTTTGCCGGGCACGAGAAAAAGGTAGCTCCTCTGATCCGGTTCCTCTACCTGCAGATCGCCTCCCATATTGCCATTACTGAGGGCAAAGAGAAGAAAGCCCTTTTACTTATTAGACAGTTGATGGAACTGGGACGGGAGCGGCGACTGGTTAATGTTCCCGGAGCCCAATCGGAAGTCCTTGCTCAGTTGTGCGCGAAGGCTCTGCAGGCCGGTATTGAGGAGGAATATGTTCGGGAGGTCATCAGAAAATGCAGATTATCACCTGTCGGGCCTCACGAGGAACTGGATAAATGGCCCTGGCCCATGAGGATCTACACTCTTGGTCAGTTCAAGGTGGAAACGAGTGGTAAGGAATTGACGTTCAAGGGGAAGATGCAGCAGAGGCCTCTTTCCCTGCTGAAACTTCTCATATCATTGGGTGGGTATGGAGTGAGCCAGGAAAGTATCACTGACGTTTTGTGGCCTGCCGCGGACGGCGACATGGCCCACACAGCTTTCACCACCACCCTCCACCGATTGCGGAAGCTTATCGGAATCAGAGAGGCACTGGTTCTTAAGGAGGGGAAACTTTCCCTTAACCCAGCGGTTTGCTGGCTCGATATAAACGCTTTTAAGGGCTTTGTTGAAAGGTCCATTGAAAGGCTGGATAGAAAAGTGACTTCATCGGAACTCAGGGCGATGAGCAACCGTGTTCTGGAACTTTACGGCGGCCTCTTTCTTCCTGATGATCCGGCCCATTCGTGGACAGGTCCCAGAAGGTCAGAGGCCAGGATCCTGTATCTGATATTCCTGAGGCGAGTGGCGTTGACTTACCGGATACTTGGTCAGTGGAAGAATGCCGCCGATTTTCTTGAAAGGACCATTGTGACAGATGGGTCCTTTGAGGAGGATTACTACGATCTCATGGAATGCTACCTCAAGTTGAAACAGCGCCCCAGAGCTTTGACCGTATACCATCGTTGTGTTGCCGCCCTCAGCGATACGATAGGCGTCAAACCGTCCAAGGATTTGATCGCCCTTTATGAAAGAGCCCTTTCCCAGGCCTGATACCCTGTATTTCAAACCAGCATTCAGGAGCCTGTCGAAGAACCCATACAGACTCCTGGGTAAGATCAGACTTATCCGGGAAATGAGCACCTGCATATGAGACCTGATTTATCACAACCTATCACTGCCACTCCAAATTCCAGATCTCAATTCTTTTTCACCACCCGTTCGTCACGGCATACTCCTTCGCTAAAGCTATGGAGGGCAAGGGAATGTGACTCACTTGAGACACAGAGGACACGGAGGAAACCAAAAGGAGTGAGGCTATTCCCCTTACCAAAGCTGTTTGAGGTCCTTGCTGGCCGGGATAAAAGTGAACTTTAATCGCGGTTCGCAGGATCCAACTTCAGATTTTCTCTGTGTCCTGTGCCTCTGTGGTGAATCAGCTTGCCGGGGTTTGGCGTGAGACCACCCAGGTACGCGTTAGTCGGAAGAACCTAAAATCATTAACCGGCGATCTGTGACCCGGCTGTAAGCTGTATGTGACTGTCTGGTGAATATCATGTCAGCGGGCAGTTAGTGAGCAGGGCCGGAATCCCGATTATCAAACTGACAACACCCTTTTGTGGGCATTGATCTCACATCTTTTTGAAAACAACCTTTATTCTTTAATATTAATACGTTAACTCCAGCTTCCATCTGTCGTGCCTCCCGTGGTCCATTGTTAAAAGTAGCAGAATTGTTGCGAAAAAAATGTATTTTTCCGTACCGGTGTCAGGGATCGGCCAGGGTTGCCGTGGGATGATGGGGTCATGGATAGAGGGAAAGCGGTCTGACACTAACAAAGGAGGAAGAGATGAAGAGCAGATGGATTTCACTGGTTCTGGCAGTCCTGGTCCTGGGTGCGGCGATGCCCGCCGCAGCCGAGTTGCCCTGGCAGTTTGCCGAACATACTCGGTACATGGCCCTGGGGGACAGCCTCACGGCTGGTTACGGCGCTATACCCCAGACCAACGGTTATGCCTTCGTGCTGTACAAGACTGGTGTCGTGGATACGTTACCGAATACCCTGTTTACCAACGCCGCTGTACCTGGTGCCGCCAGTGGCGACGTGATGAACTACCAGGTTCCACAGGCTGCACTGTTCAGGCCTGACGTGGTCACCCTTACCGTGGGCGGAAACGACCTTCTGACCATATTGTCCGGAGCCGACCCCGGGACCGTACTGGCACAGTACGGGGGGAACCTCTCCAACATCCTGGTGGGGCTGTGCACCAGTGTTCCCGGTGTCCAGATCTACGTTGGGAACCTTTACACCGTTCCCCTGCCTATCCCCCAGGATGTGGACGCTGTCGTCGGAGCGTTCAACGATGTTGTGGGGTTTGTGGTTTCCCAGGTCAACGGAGCCTCCCAGATGATGAATTGGGGCTGCGGAGTAGAGGTTGCCGATCTTTACAGCGCCCTTCAGGGACAGTCGGGGGTGCTCCTTATCGAGCGCAACCAGGCGAACCCATTGGAAATTCACCCCACCAACGCGGGGTACAAGGTCATAGCTAAGGCTTTCAAGGATGCCATGGCCGAGTGAGGGGGCACGAGGGGCCGGTGGGCGTCCCTGGGTGGGATGTCCCACCGGCCGCCGGGCAACACGGGAAAGGTATCCGTGATGAGAAACATCCAGTTCACTGAAGAGGGGATGCTGAAAGAAAATAGAAATACCAGGTCTTTCACCTGGCTATCGATGGTCATGGTCTTGGCGATCGCCTTCTTTTACCCAGGGTTCGCAGCGACGGCATGGAGCTGGCCCCCTGAAGGGACCTATATGGGGTTAGGGTTGTCGCAATTCAAGCTCACCAGCGATCATCCATCCATTGGTTCAGAGGGTGGAGGGGGATACCAGGTCGTTTTCGGGCGCTACGGAACACCAACGTTCTCCGGAGAGATAATCATTTCGGGCGGGTTCAGTTTCCCCACGGAACCGGTCCCATCCCCATATTATCCGGAAGATTCGGCTGAGTACAGTTACATCATGTTCGGGGGGCGTTTTCATCTGATGGACCTGGCACAGAAAAGCGTTTCTCCATGGGTCGGTCTCGGTTGGACCTGGCACTCCATCGGATGGGACTCCTATTTCTACGACATAGATGGCACCAGCATAACTCCCTACGCGGGTGTGGATTTGCTTCTGTGGGGCAGAGGCGGTCTCTTGCGCGTTGAGGTGAAAAGGCATTCCTTCGGTGCCTCTTCCGGTTGGTATGGAGGGGATTACGATGTTGACGTTGACGAGTTCAATATATCGCTTGGATATCTGTTCAGGTGAGCCGTTAAGAATTAATGATGTTAGTTCAGTGTTCCGCTCTTTGATCCACGTACTTGCCTGGTTTCTTCTTCTCGTCCCGGTTCCACCACCTGCCTTGGCAACGCCGGTTCAGGCTGTCTGCAAAAAATCTTTCACCAAAGGGGTAAGGGAGGTCCCCGGGCAGGAGGCTGTGTCTGTCGATAGAACCCATTTACGGAACGAGGGGGAGAGAACAGGCGAGGATGTGCCTGTTTTTAATAATCGCGATTTTCAGTCCATCACCCACTTTTTGGGAAGTCACGCAAGCATCGTAACGAGGCCGGTGTCCGCCACTTTCCGGCTGCTTTCCCTTGTCCACGATCTTTCTCTCGGGTCAGTGCGGTGGGTCCTGCGTTCCAGAAAGCTTCCTGAATCCCTTCCTGATTGCTCCGGCACCGGATCCATGGATCTTCGGGAGTGGGAAAGGAGGCTTGATGATCTCACCGGATCGGAGTCGGGTATGGGGACGCTCGATCTGCTTGTAGATGGCGAGGAATATTTCACGCGGTTGGAGAAGCGGGTCAAAGAGGCTTCTGAGTCCATCAAGATTCGGACCTACATTTTCGACAACGACGACACCGCCATTGAACTGGCTGACATACTCAGGGAAAAATCCATGGAGGTCGATGTCCGTCTTCTCCTGGACGGACAGGGTACCATCATGGCTACCGGCACCGATGCCGATTCTCTTCCGGAGGGTTACAAGCCGCCTGTCTCCGTTCGTTCTTACCTGACTGCCGGTTCCAGCGTCAGGGTGCGTCAACAGTTCAATCTGTGGCTTACCGGCGACCATGCCAAGACCACTATTATCGACAGCCGATGGGCTTTTTTAGGGGGAATGAACATCGGCAGGGAATATCGACACGAATGGCACGATGTGATGGTGGAACTTCAGGGCCCTGTTGTTGATGAGCTGGAAAGGGAGTTCGACAAGATCTGGAGTCATGCGGGGGTCTTGGGAGACCTGGAGAAGATCTTGTTTCATCTCAGGAAAAAGAAAAGATCCACCCATGAGATTGGATACCCACTCCGTGTCCTTTACACGAGGCCCGGAGACCGTGAGATCTATTATTCTCAGTTAGAGGCGATCAAAAGGTCTAAGAACTACATCTTCATAGAGACGCCCTACTTTACCGACGACGCCATGCTCCACTCCCTGGCTCTGGCCAGAAAGAGGGGAGTTGACGTGAGGGTTATCCTTCCGCGGGATCCCAACTGGGCCATCATGCGGTCCAACAACGCTCTGACTGTGAAATATCTCATGGAAAGGGGTGTGAAGGTTTACCTCTATCAGGGGATGACCCACGTCAAGGCAGCTGTGTACGACGGCTGGGCCTGCCTCGGGTCGGCCAACCACGACAACCTGAGCTTTCGGACCAACTACGAGATCAATATTGCCACTTCCCATCTGCCGGTAGTGAAGAAACTTCTGAAGGACATCTTTGAGCGGGACTTCTTACGATCGGTGGAACTGCTGGAACCGCTCCCGATCAGGATTACGGATTACCTCCTGGAGGTGGTGGCGGACCAACTTTAAAGGGAAGGCGGTCAGGCAGGAGGGAAAGACCCGTGAATAATGGCTGGTGATTAGTGATTGGTGAAGACCAGTGAACGAGCCCCTGCCAGAATCCGAGCCCGCGCCTGCCTTGGGTCTGTTGAAAAAGTGGTGCAAATTTTCAATTAGGAACTCTCAATTCTCAATTGATGAAACCAATTACTGAATTTCTTTTACTTTCTACTTTCTGCTATTATTCCCATATGTCCCCCAAGCAGCGCGAAAATCGCATCCCCATGCCCACTCCGCTCCTGGATGTCAAGATGGGATCCGGAAGGAGAGTCATGGCGGTCCAGCTCCATGTCGGTTTCACCTATGGAACCTACACGAAGATCTTCAACGAGAGTGACAGGTTGAGCGAGATCAATCTGGAACTCCTCTGGAGCGAGTATCCGGCGAAGGTCCTATGGGAAAGGAATTTCCCTTCCATACTCTTAGGGCGTCCTGAATATCAGGCTGCCGCCCCGGTCTCCCTGCCGGTCTACAAAGTGACAGCTCTATTTGAATCCACCCCTCTAGACGAAAAGGCCGGCCGTCACAGCGCCCTGGTCGTCAGTTGGTTCCAGGACCACACCAAACCTCTTCTCTCACGTGAAAATCGGAAAATTCTCAAGGAACTGGACTGGGAAGAACTGGCTACGGATTTTAATTGATGAAGTGTGTTCCGGCATGAGAGATCGAGCTACTCTCGTAGCGTTTTTTCCCAGCCAGGAGAACGCGCGGGAGATACTCCAGGAACTGAGGCAAAGAGGGTTTCGCAGAACCGCCCTTATACACCGGAACCACGACATGAGGATGGTGTACGATGATGTATCACCCGCCCAGAGGATATTGCTGGGTATGCTCGCCGGGATGTTCCTCGCTGTAACCTCCGTAATTGTCAGCCATTTCACCTTCTTTTTTTCCCTCCTGACCGCCGTGCTTTTTCTGTACATCGGGATCGGTATCGGAGCTCTCCTGGCACCCATGGTCGTTCGGTACCTCCGGCTGACGGTCCACCGGTCGGTACTGGTTCTGCATGCCAGAAGGCTTGTTACTGATGAAACGGCCATCATAGTGCGGGCCACTCCGGTGACCATCGGCAAGGCGATAAAAATTCTGCGGCAGATCAGCAAGGACCAGCCTTCCATCTTTGTTCTTCGCCGGAAGAGGGCCAAGCCGAAGCCTGTGCGGGACAGGTCCCCGTGGGAGCTTCTCACAGCCAGCAGGATACAGGAGCACGCCAGGCAGCTTGCCCAGGTGCATATTACTTCCAAAAACACTGTGCGCAAAGCGGCCCTGCTCAGGCACCTTGACGATTGTGAAAAGGTCATTGACGAGGTTTACCAGACCCTGTCGGAGTCCTCCCACCTGGAACAGAGCATCACCATTTCGGCGGAGTGGATCCTGGATAATACCTTTATTATTCGAGGGCACATCGACGAGGTCCGGAAGAACCTGCCCGTGAAATTTTATCAGGAACTTCCCGTGCTGGCTGAAGGGTCTCACAAGGGAGAGCCCCAGGCATACGATCTTGCCATGGAGCTGGTCGTTCACAACGACAGTCAGCTTGACCAGCACAACATCCTTGACTTCCTGGACGCATATCAGTCGGTGTCGGTACTCAGCTCGGGCGAACTGTGGGCACTCCCCCACCTTTTGAGGATCGCCCTCATTGATGACCTGTCCCGTCTCGTGGAGCGGGTGGAATTGCGCCTGAGAGAACGGGAACTGGCCGATTACTGGGCCAACAGACTCATCGTGACGGCACGGCGGAACCCTGACCTCATGTTCACGATCCTGTCGGACATGGCTGAGGATATTCCGGCGCCCAGCGTAAATTTCGCGCTCCAGCTATTGGATCATCTTTACGACGAGGAATCGGTCCTGACTGTCGTGCAGGGTTGGCTGGGAAGGAAACTGGGTGGTTCCCTGGAGAACCTCCTCCTCGAGGAAAAGGCACTCCAGGCGGCTGATGAGGTTTCCATCGGTAACGGGATCACAAGCCTCAGATGGCTCCGCCAAATCGATTGGCGGGACGTTTTCGAACAGCAAAGCCGGGTGGAGATGATCCTCAGGAAGGACCCTTCCGGAGTTTATCTCAGAATGGATTTCGATACCAAGGATCGTTACCGTCACGCGGTGGAGGAGATCGCCAGGAGCGGTCATCTGGAAGAGGCGGTTGTTGCCCAGGCGGCGCTGAACATGGCCGCTGGAGAAGTTGCCAGGTTGAGCATGGGTCCAACCATGACCCGGCTGGGACACTTTCTCATCGGTGACGGCCGCAAGGAGCTTCTGAAATTCCTGGGGACCCAGGAGCATCCCCGCAGGAGGATGCTGGACTGGATACAGACACACCATTCCGGATTCTATCTGGGTCAGATAGGGTCTATAACCGTTTTGGTACAGATCTTCCTGGCGTGGGCGGCAGTGGCCTCGGGTCTGGGATGGTTCGCGACGGCGGTCGTTCTGGCGGTGGGGTTTTTACCGGCGAGTCAGTTGGCGGTTCAGATCGTCAACTACTTTGTCACCCGGATCATGCCTCCCCGTAAACTCCCGAAGATGTCCTACGAAAAGACAGGTATCCCCGATGCGTTCCGTACCCTGGTCGTGATCCCCACGCTCCTGACCGACAGAAAACACCTGGGGGAGGATCTTGAAAACCTGGAGATACGTTACCAGGCAAATCCTGACGTAAACCTGGTCTATGCTCTCTTTTCGGACTTCGCGGATGCACTGGAAAGTTCGACTGCCGGAGATAAGAAGCTCCTGAACCTTGCCGTGAATGGGATAGAGAAACTGGATGAGAAGTATGGGCCCCACAGGTTCTATCTTTTCCACCGGGATCGTGAATGGGCTCCTTCCGAGAATTGCTGGATGGGATGGGAGCGCAAACGCGGAAAACTTGAGGATTTGAACCGCCTACTGAAGAGTGAGCCTCCCAGGAACGGTATCAATATTGTCCGGTTCGGGGATCCTGATCGCCTTTCCTCCATCCGATATGTCATCACCCTGGACCGGGATACACAGCTGCCAAGAGACGCTGCGAGGCGACTGGTGGAGACTATTTCTCACCCCCTGAACGCCCCCGTTATTGACGATAAGAAGGGCATTGTCACCAGTGGGTACTCTATTATCCAGCCTCGGGTGAGTACCTCTTTGCCAAGCGCCACTGCCACCTCCTTTTCCCGACTTTTCACCGATCCTGTGGGTTCTGATCCTTACACGACAGCTGTATCTGACGTTTACCAGGATCTTTCCGGGGAGGGATCCTATCACGGAAAGGGTATCTACGATCCCCGAGCTTTCCACAGGGTTCTTAACGGGCGGTTTCCGGAAGCGCGCCTTCTTTCCCACGACCTGGTTGAAGGCGCATACGCCCGTGTGGGGCTGGCCAGCGATATCGAACTTTTTGATGAATTCCCGAGTGATTATATTTCATATTCGACTCGGGAACATCGGTGGATTTGCGGTGATTGGCAGATTGCCCGCTGGACCCTTCCATGGGTGCCGTCCGGTGAACATAGAACCGCTCACAACCCTCTGACCTTTCTGAACCGGTGGAAGATCTTCGATAACCTGCGCCGATCCCTGGTCCATCCCGCTTCGATTTCTCTCCTGATAACAGGATGGATGATATCGCCGATTCTGAGCGCGGCAGCAGGTCTTCTAGTGATCTTCGTTCAGTTCTCGGGTTGTCTGGCGGTTTTGACTTCCTGGGCTACCTCCAAAAAAGAGGCGCGGTGGACGGCGATGTCCACTTTCAGCCGGAACATTGTAAGGTCTGCGGCTGACACATCCCTCATGCTCCACAGGGCTGGAATGATCCTCGGCGCCATCATCCGGGTGATCCACAGATTGATGGTCAGCCGGAAAAACCTGCTCCAGTGGACGACTGCCCAAGCGGCGGCGGATCCGTCCCTTGCCCGGAATCGTTCATTAAAGATCCACCTCGCCTCAGGGGCGGTTTTTGCTCTGGTTCTTGGCATGTTTTCTTTCGCAGCCGGCCCGTGGAATTTTATTTTAAGCGTTCCCTTTATCGGCGCGTGGCTGGGAACCCCCTTTCTCCTGTGGCGTCTTAAGCGCGACCGCGCTGTATCCGGCCCCTCCCTGGATCGGGGCGACGAGATGAAGCTCAGGGAGATCGCGAGAAAGACCTGGAGAACATTCGACTATTTTGTCGGCCCTGAAACCAACTGGCTTCCCTCGGATAACTACCAGCTTTCCCATGTGGATGAGTTGGCCCCAAGGACCAGCCCGACGAACATCGGACTCTATCTGTTGAGTGTTCTGGGGGCGAGCGATTTTGGATACATACCGGGTGAGGAGTCGTTACGGAGGATCACCAGGACAGTATCTACATTGGAGAAGCTTCCTAAATACGAGGGCCATCTCCTGAACTGGTACAACCTTCGCTCCCTGGATCCGCTCGTACCCCGGTATGTTTCAACGGTGGACAGCGGCAACCTCCTTGCCAGCTTCTGGACTCTGGAGCACGGGATCGAGGCTTTAAGCGATGAACCGATCCTGGGACCTGTCGCTTTCAGAGGATTGGCCGACACGGTCCGGGTCCTTCTATCCGCCATGGAGAAGGCCAGGATCGGGGGGGAAATGAGGCGCGACGCGGCGGCGTTGGAGAACCTCCTTAAGGCAGAACCCGGTGATCTGAAGGCGGCTCTGGACCGACTCAGGCGGGCCCAGAAACCTGCCGCGCGACTGGTACAGTCTCTTGAGCAGATGAGAAAAAAGGATCTGGCGGATGCGGATGTGGATGTGGATCTGGATCTGGATCTGGATATCACCGATCCAGTGGAGGAGGTTGCCTATTGGGTCGGTCGTGTCCAGAACCAGCTGGCAGAATGGCTGGAAATTACCGACACCTACCTCGGCTGGGTTACCGAGTTGTTAGACCTGAGTATCGATGATCTGAAGCTGCTCTTTGGCGAGGATGGAGAAAAAAGGCTGGAAAGTCTTTCGGCTGCTCCCTCCATGCGCCAGCTGGCGGCGGGGAAAATACCCTTTTTCGAGGAACTCGAGAGGGATCTCAAAAGTCCCAATGACGAAATGGTAAATCACCTGAAGCAACTCCTCGAACCAGCGGTTTGGCAGGCGTGGGAGGCTCTGGAGCGGGCTGAGAACCTGGTGGAGCGGATACGTGATCTGGGCCGGCATATGAATTTCCGCTTTCTGTACGACTCCCGTCGGCGTCTTTTCCATATCGGTTTTAACATAAATGACCAGAAGCTCGACGGTTCCTTTTACGACATGCTGGCCAGTGAGGCACGTCTGGCCAGCTTTGTGGCTATTGCGAGGGGCGATGTCCCAAGCAAACACTGGTATGCCATGGCCCGGCCCTACAGCACTGTGGGCCGGAGTAAGGCCCTGCTCAGCTGGAGCGGGACGATGTTCGAATACCTCATGCCCCTGCTCCTGCAGAAAACCTATGAGAACTCCCTGTTGGATCAGGCCTGCAGGGAGGCAGTCCAGGTTCAGGTGCGATACGGTCGGCAGCGGGGCGTGCCCTGGGGCATCTCGGAGTCTGCCTACGCCGACCTGGACGCCTCCAGGATCTATCAATACAAGGCCTTCGGAGTACCCGGGCTGGGGCTCAAGCGGGGACTCGAAGGGGACCTGGTGGTGGCCCCTTACGCGACCCTCCTGGCCCTGCAGATCGAACCGCGTATCGCCATGACCAACCTTCGGCAGTTGATGAAATACGGTCTTTATGGTGATTATGGGTTCTACGAATCCATCGATTTTTCCCGTCGTAGGGTCCGGAGGGGAGAAAAAGGGGTGATCGTCAGGACCTTCATGGCTCACCACCAGGCCATGGGTTTTCTGGCTCTCGACAACCTGCTCAACAAGGGGATTATGCAGGAGCGTTTCCACTCAGACGTGAGAGTAAAGGCTTCCGAGCCTCTTCTTTACGAGCGGATTCCCATTTTGCCCCCGGTTTACAGCCTCCCCGAGACGGAGCGGGATCCATCCGGAGCGATCCCGGCCGAGATCTACCCAACGGAAAGCAAATTCAATACCCCGCACACCCTCAGGCCCAAAACGCAGCTGTTGTCCAACGGGAACTACTCCATCCTTGTCACCGCTGCAGGCGGGGGTTGGAGCAGGTGGAAAGAACTGGATGTCACCCGGTGGAGGGCCGATACGACCAGGGACCACTGGGGGACCTTCTGTTACATAAGGAACACGGAATCGGACAAGAGGTGGAGCACAGCGTGGCATCCGGTTGGGGGAAGGCCGGACAACTACGTGGTGAGCATGGCTATCGACAGGGTCGAGATCAGGCGTTCCGATAGGGGGGTCGAAACGGAGACGGAGATAATCGTCTGTCCCGAAGATGACACCGAGGCCCGCCGGGTTACGCTCATCAACAGGTCCGAGAAATCAATATCGCTGGAAATCACCAGTTATGCCGAGCTGTCGATGGTTCCCCACGGGGCCGATGTTATGCATCCTGCCTTCCATAAGCTGTTCGTACGAACGGAGGCCGTTGAGGAAGAGGGTTACCTCCTGGCCCATAGGAGAACCAGGGATCCCGAGGACAGGCCGGTGTGGACCGGGCACTCAATGGTGTTCGAATCCGAGATCCAAGGCCCCTTCCTGTACGAGACAGACCGGCGTTCTTTCATAGGGCGCGGTAGAGGGCTCGCTGATCCGGAGGCATTAGGCGGCGAGTTGTCAGGGAACACCGGAATGGTCCTCGATCCCATTTTCAGTATCAGGCGGAACCTGATCCTGAAGGCAGGCCAAAGGGTATCCTTTACCCTTTTCCTGTGCGCGGCTGAGACTCGGGATGAAGTCCTCGTCATGCTGCGCAAGTATTCCGGCCGGGCGGTGGTGGCACGGGAATTCGAATTGACCTGGCGCCGTGCCCAGCTGGAGTTGCGCCACCTCAGGATTCAGCCTGAGGAGGCGAGGAGGTTCCAGCACATTGCGAGCTACATGATCTTTCCCAGCGCCAAGCTCAGGACCACTGAGGATCGCATTGTACAGAACAGACTGGGTCAGTCAAGGTTGTGGGCATATGGTATCTCAGGTGACCTACCCATCATCGCCATAACCATAGGGGATGCCAAGGACATCAGCCTCGTGGCTGAGGTCCTCCACGCCCACACCTACTGGCGGCGTCACGGATTGAAGACGGATCTTTTGATCCTGAACGAAGAGTCTACCAGCTACGAACAACCTCTCTACAGTCAACTGCTCAGACTGATATCGGGATTGACCCTCTATACCGGCATGGATCAGCCAGGGGGGGTGTACCTGAGGAATATGGATCAGATTCCCCAGGAGGACCTGAACCTCATGCTGGCCGTTGCGAGGATAGCTCTTGTCGCGGCAAGGGGACCGCTGGTACAGCAGCTCGGTGCGCCCACTGTTTCTCCCGGTCTACCACTGAAGGAGATTCCCGAGAAACAGATGAAGGAAAAGCCTCCGGCGGCACTTCGCCATATGGATCTTGTTTTCGACAACGGTTACGGTGGTTTTTCAAAGGATGGGAAGGAGTATGTGATCACCATGCGGCAGGGGATCACACCTATGCCCTGGGTGAACGTCATGGCGAACCCATCCTTCGGGACCATGGTGAGCGAGACCGGTTCGGGATTCACATGGTACGGTAACAGTCAACGAAACAGGCTCACAGGGTGGTCCAACGATCCTGTGAGCGATCCGGCGGGTGAAGCGATCTATATTCGGGACGAGGAGAGCGGACAGTTCTGGACCCCGACTTTACTCCCCGTGCGTGAGGATGGACCTTACCGGGTTCGCCACGGCAGTGGCTACTCGATCTTTGAGCGCAACAGCCACGGCATCGAGCAGGAACTGACCGTCCTGGTACCCATGGATTCCGAAGGGGGCGACCCTGTACGCATCCAGCGTCTTAAACTTCGCAACGACAGCGGCCGCCGTCGGCAGCTTTCTGTGACCTTTTATCTGGCGTGGGTTCTCGGCGATCACCGCGAGAACACCCAGATGCACATTGTTACCAACTGGGACAATATCGCGAGAACCATGACTGCTCGCAACCGCTACCACCCTGAGTATGGTGACCGTGTGGCGTTCGCTACTGTGATGCCCCAACCCGACAGCTGCACCGGGGACAGAACCGAGTTTATTGGACGGAACCGCGGCCCAGATTCCCCCGAAGCCATGCGGAGGGTTAGCCTTTCCGGGCACACCGGGGCGGGCTTCGATCCCTGTTCGGCCATACAGACTATGGTAGAGATGGAACCAGGACAGTCAACGGAGGTGACTTGCCTCCTGGGACAGGCCGCCGACGAGGAGGAGGTGCGCAGTCTTATCGCGAGGTACGGCCACGGACTGGCTGTCAGGGAAACCATGGAAAAGACACGTCAATGGTGGGATAAGGCGGTGGGCCGGCTGGAAGTGGTCACGCCCGTTAAGGAGGTCAATATCCTTCTGAACCGGTGGCTCACGTGTCAGACCCTCAGTTGCAGACTCTGGGGACGATCTGCCTTTTACCAGTCGGGCGGAGCATTCGGGTTCAGGGATCAGCTTCAGGATGTCCTGTCCCTGCTTTACACGGATCCTGGCCTGGCCCGGCGGCACATCCTGCTGGCAGCCTCTCGGCAGTACCGTGAAGGGGATGTCCAGCACTGGTGGCATCCTCCCACCGGGGCCGGTATCCGCTCCAGATGCGCTGACGATCTTTTGTGGCTGCCCTATGCGGTGGCGGAGTATGTCCGGTTCACTGGGGATACGGAGATCCTTTCAAAGCGGGTTCCTTTCATCGAGGGGGACCTTCTTGATGAGGACGAGGTGGAGATCTTCCAGGTCCCCGTGCAGAGCTTAGAGCAGGACACCTTGTACGAACACTGCCGGCGGGCCGTGGAAAAAAGCAGCACTACGGGCGAGCGCGGTCTTCCTCTCATAGGCAGCGGGGACTGGAATGACGGCATGAACCGCGTCGGGGTTGATGGAGCCGGGGAGAGCGTATGGATGGCCTGGTTTCTCTGCGAGGTCCTGGAACGCTTTGCCGGGCTGACGGAAACAGTCGGGAACCATAAGATGGCTGCCGGGTACAGGGAGCGCGCTCAGGCCATCGCCGCGGCTGCGGAGGAGCATGCCTGGGATGGCGACTGGTATCGGAGGGCCTGGTACGATGACGGAACCGTTATGGGGAGTTCGGAGTGTGAAGAGGCAGCTATCGATTCCATATCCCAGTCCTGGGCGGTTATCAGCGGTGCGGCGGATCCGGACAGGGCTCTAACGGCGCTGAACTCAGCCTGGGATAATCTCGTCCTGGAGGAGGAAAGGATGGTTCTGCTTCTGTCACCTCCCTTCGGAAACGGGGAGAAGGACCCGGGGTACATCAAGGGATACCCGCCTGGCGTACGGGAGAACGGGGGTCAATACACGCACGCGGCCATATGGTTTGCCAAAGCCCTTGCCATGGCGGGGGATGGCGAGAGAGCGGTAAGGATTCTCACTTGGCTTAATCCAGTCCAGCACTCTCTGGACCCTGAAGGCGCCATTAGATACAGGGCCGAACCGTACGCGGTGGCAGCCGACGTCTATCACCTGGAGGGGCACATCGGTCAGGGGGGGTGGACCTGGTATACGGGAGCGGCGGGCTGGATGTATCGCGTCTGGATGGAGGACATCCTCGGTCTGAAGGTAGCGGGAGACAGCCTGCTCATCGATCCTTCCATTCCTCCTGACTGGGATCGTTTCACAGCGCGCTACGATAGGGGGACGGCCCTTTATGAGATTGAGGTCTTAAACCCGGATAAAGTGAGCCGCGGGGTGGTCAGCGTTGAGATGGATGGGAAGCTCCTGGTCGATGGGGTCGTTCCACTGGAACCTGATCTGCCTGGAGCGGATGCGATGATCAAGCATAAGGTGAAGGTGGTGATGGGGAAAAGCAGT